>Ga0058701_10001212_pt1 | contig 18081 bp, 7 predicted proteins | sample AgamicOrMae_FD_97039 | JGI IMG/M metagenome (GOLD analysis project Ga0058701, IMG submission 97039) | Agave microbial communities from Guanajuato, Mexico - Or.Ma.e | ecosystem: Host-associated > Plants > Phyllosphere > Phylloplane/Leaf | place: Guanajuato, Mexico | collected 2012-06-04
ACTAGACCACTCAAATAAGGGCACCGGAAGTTCCATAAGAGTCGACGCACGCTGAAGTGGAACCCACGAGAAATAAGAGAGGAAAGCCTGAGATATATGATTTATTTACCAACAGATTCATTGAAAAGTCATTATTTTAGCAGGAAGATTCAACAACCGTGCAACCTGGTATCTCTACAGAAACTGAACGGAAACAAGTAAAGTACTCTATTTACATGTAAAGCTCAAAACCCAACGGGCTGCCATCACTGAAATTTTACTAATGTATCCTAAAACTGACGTGCGGATGACTTAAAAAAAATAGCTTACACTTCACAAAGATTGATGAAAAAGTTTTTGATTGGACATCAATAAAAAGGTAAATTAAAAAATAGGAGGAAGAACGTCCCTAAAAATGGAGGACAATAATAATTTGCTCGACAGAGAGCGATAGCGGATGCAGGAAGTTTAATTCACGCGTCGGGGCCAGGAATCGACTTCCTTCTTAAGACCATCGCGCTCTCTTCTGATAAATCGATTTCACAATTAAAATGAAAAAGCGTACTGGGTGCTATAATGTAAAAACAGTGCCTCGCAGGCACCGGTAACCGCTATCATTATTATAACTGCTGTACCGGTCTAGAGGCAATTGCTCTCAATGTAATGCTCTAAGACTTTCCTAATCGAAACTAGGCGCGCTGGTATGCGCGCCAAAGTAGCGGATGGATGTAAGAAGGGCAACTGTCCTTTAGACAAGTGAATCAGGTTCATGTCCCGGTGTTGGGAAAATCGAAAATATTTTTGGCAAAAAATTGAGATATCCATACGGCAAATGAAAGATTCTAAAATCTCCGATGAAAGAACTGCCATGTTGATCGTAGTTCGACAGAAAATAAGGAGAAGAAACATGAGGAGTAGAAATCTAATGTCTATGAAAGAACACTGGTTGATAATTAAGGGCACAGAACCGGTACATCGCAAGAATCCCTGTAACCCAAACGCAAGCATTATATAAGAACAGCAAGGGGATCATTGAACCCCATAACATGCCGTATATTATATGGCTTTACTTGTTTCTCAATAAATTAGATAGAGCCCCTGCATCTTAAGCGAACCGTTTCACAACGACGTGTAATGTTGCCAGCCTACAAGACCTCTCCTTGTTTAATAACTAAGTTTCTGTGCCGATGTTTTAAACCCAGCAGGCTACAGGAATGTGCAAAACACTCACTCACTATGCCCAAAGAAGCTTTGGGATCTTTTTTCTTCTTTATGCAAATTTTAGGAAAACCGATTTCTCATAACCTGTGCCGAAGCGATGTAGAGAAGTGCCGGTGGAATCGATAACCTGTTCAAAGTCCGCTACTTCTATTATGCGACAAATTCTGGGGCGCATTTATTAAAACTCAAATATACATCAGATTTTTTCCCCTCCTGCGGCATCTGATTACCTCCACTTGCCCACATATCGACCGGAAGTTTGACATTTTAGAAAGAGGTATGCAAAATTCTCAGGTGGCTATTATTCGATCATGACCAACGCAATCCAGAAAGAGAGATTCAGACCATAATAAAGGCGTTACAACGTTTCCGCGAAGTGACGAAACGCTATGAAAATGATAATACGGTACCAATTGAAATTTGCCTCCTTTTGCTCTGAACGATTTTTCAAAATTTAGCTTACGACTAATTTTACCGCTTTTTAAGATTTAAATTTTGACGTTATACGGGATCCCCAGAATTATTCAAAGAATCATAAAGATTAAATAAAGATTTTAGAAAAAACACTCATTAATCTTCAAGGCTTTAGATGAGGTTGTCAATACCAACTTGTGTTGCGGCGAATCGTATGCTTGTATCACAATAGCCATTACCTTTACGTTTCAAATCGTAACAATTTCCATAATTGGTATAGAGGGCTCGTCTCAGGGACGTAAGTAAGAGTTTAGGCTTGATGGCGATAGAGTAAATTAAACTTGGCGAGGTGCTCTTCTAAGTCGCCACGCTTGACGGTGTCAAAAGTTCTAGTACACTACAAAATATAGAAAGTGCAAAAAGTCAGAGACCAAGTTTGACCTTTGACTGGAGGAACAAAAACGAACACCACCTGATTGACCATATTTGGTTACCATAGCAACCTCGAAACTGTGCCGAGCTTTCGATAAGATTAGTGAGGAAGAGAGACTTGACTGGGTATTGTGGCTCGGTTCCGAGATAAAAAGTTAGCGGTCCAGGTGTGTCACAAGAAGTACTTTAATGTAGCACTAAATTGACTGTGTAGCACCCCGTGTAACGCGAAACTGGCTGGTCTCGCGCTTAGCTTTCGGTCCACTGAATAGGACCCAATCATCTACAGAGCACATAAATATTAACGGGACATTAATGCGGTCAACTACGGCAGTGGAGTTATTTTCAGATTACATGCGAAGTCAGACTAAGCGTGAACAGTGGCTAACCTTTGTAGCACGAGTTAAGTAATGGATTTCAGGGGAGAGGGGAGGAACTGAAAGAGGCAAAGCTTCCAATAGTCTGCTCTTGGGCGAAATACACTAGTTTTCAAAAGAGCCGACGCCCCCCGCGGAAATTTCAATGTACATGCGATGCTTTGAATACGGTCATTCTGAAATTGCTGTTTCCTCGTCCATTCAAACGCAGTGCTCTGTGAACAATGAAATGCACAACTAGCAATAAGACAAACCCGGCAAGTATCTAACCTAACCTAACCTAACCTAACCATAATTAATTGAAAAAAAGGACAAACGCAAGTCACTTGAGAGATGTCAGGTTTCATTTCAACCTTTTTGCGCCACTAAGTCATATTAATATCTTATAGAACTTATCCACGAGAGCTCATTCCACGTTTTCCTAAACTCAGGAAAGCAGCAGTGATCATTAAATATAAATAAAATAATATGGAAATCAAAAAGTTTTTATCAGTTTTACATTCTAAAACATATTTTACATTTTAAAACTCCGAAGCACCTTTCTTGTGTTTTCAAAGCAATACAATACATGGGAGTGTCTATTGACCCGACTGCCCCAGTTAAAGTATATTAGGTTGGATTTCGTGCGTTCAATTCTCCCTATATTATTGCATATCGGGTCAATAGCAACACCCTAAAAATAATGAAAAAAAAATCAAGGTAGGAATGAGCTATACAACATCTATGCAAAGAACCCCATCAAACCTTACCGTGGGTCCATCAAAAACTTTTGCAATAAATGACAATCGAACTGGAGCTCACGTTAAGTAAGCTGGCGGACATCTAAATGACCCGGATTTTAGTGACAATAATGCTTCCAGACAGTTATTTAGGTCTACTTCCCGCCAAATTATGTTTTTTGGTTTGCAGATAATGAGCTCCGTTTCAAAGTAAGGTAAAGTGGGGTAAAATGAACCACCGTGGGGGTGAAAAAAATCACTCCAACACTTTGTCGTGTCTCTCTGCGCTCTACCGTTCTCTATGAAGCCGCAAGCCTTTATAGCGAAATACGTCTTTAAGGAGAGGACTGCTACTTCGATCCGTCGATGTAGAGAACAGCGGAGCGCAGAGACACACCAAACATGGACGTATCGCAGTGCTCCATTTCACCTCATAGAGGTCCACTTTTATGAGAGCCAATTTACTGTAGACAGAGAAGCATTCACTTAGACGCATTTGTCTACCATGTATAGTGAAAAGTATTCAGAGCAAGCAGCGCTCGTAAAATTATTTTTGGGTAGTCTCAGAGCAATTCTAAGACGAGCAAAATACTTCATGGAGCTCTGCCTACATCGTGTAAACTTGTTCTCATAATTTAAAACATGGTATCCCTCTTGAGATGTGCTTACAAATTATTTATAAGAACCAGTTCCTGTTCTTGGAAACTGCCTGCGAATCTTCCTAAGATGTTTGCTTGGTGGGTATAACTGCCCACGCACCGGACGTCAATACTGCATCTCAAATACTGTAAGGTATAAGTCTAGATATACCGATATGACAAACTTCATTGGTTTGAATGTTTACTCATCAGGTGACTAAAATAATTTTCACATTAGATTCAGTTGTACAGTATTATCAGGGAAACCACTTTTCCAGTCACGACGGTACGTTTTCAATGAAAACCATACAAGAGACAATAATCGAAAAAATGAGAGGCATTCTTGTTTGAGAAAGTTTACGCTACGTAAAGCAACACCACAAAGAGTTTCGCTCAATTTAAAATTTCAGGAGCTAGTTCCAAAAGTCTACGCTGGTCATTGCCCTTTCATGGCTAAATATTTTTCTACTTGTCTGGTCCAGTAGAAGACGTTCGGCTCCTTTCTCTAATAATGCTGATCTCATAAAACGTAAAATAAGTTGATTTTATTTCGAAAACTATCTTTATTGTGATTTCACGTGCAGCTGTCCATGCTTTCACGTGCGATAATGCAAGAGAATCTCAGCTATAGGGCCATGAATTTTGGCGGTCTCCAAAGAGGTAGGGGAAGTACGTCAAAAATGAAAAAGTCCCCTACACCCTGCCGAGCTTGTAGTTCCATCTAGCGGCAAGACTTTTTGATAACGCAAAATACGTCTTTAAGGAGAGCACCCTGCGCGTCTCAGAAGCCATTACAGTTATGGCCAAATTTTTCATAGTAAAGTTCTCCCGCCTGCCGATACACGGCGCTGCACGCTTCCAGCAATTTAACGAATCAATATGATTTTATACTTACGCTTACGCATTGCTACCACGGCAGCACATGCCTTTTAATTAATTTTTGCGTGGAAAAACATTTTGCTCAAAAAATTCTTTTTAACGTAGCTCCTCATAATTTAGCATCTGAGAGAACAAAAACAATCTTTACAAAAATGACCAGGAAAACTTCTACTGTTACAATAGAGACCAAGAGGAAGTGACGTTTTGTGCTTGAAATAAGTTGTAGCGTCCAGTGTGACAACTCGCTTCTAAACGTTTGCTGCAGTTTTGCAGAAGAAACAAAGCAAGCCAAATACATTTAGTCATTTGAGACACGTGGTGAGGAACCAAAACCATATGAGTAGAACCAACTCATGTGCAACTAACGAAAGTTTCAGAACTTCAGCTCAGCAATGTCATCTCGATTTGACGTAAAGTGGGGATCAGAAGCCTTCGACTTCGTTGTCAACAGGAGGGCAAACGATTTCGAGGAAACTTCTGACTTCGACTGTTAAGCTTCACACGAAGTTCAATACTACGGTTGTATTTGATGAACGTATTTAACTTGACTCGTACCGTGCACCGTAAAAAAACTATTAGAGCATTAGCGAACAGGGATGGTAAACTCCAGCGCAACAATACCTCTCAAAATGTCAACAAATTAGGTACTATTAGTTTAAAAGGTTTTGTCTGGTTCTGGTCGTACAAGGCGGTGACCAATATATTTGCCCTTAAGCCCGAGTCTTCCTGATCGACCAAAACCGGACAATACTTTTTGGACTGATAGTACTAAAAAATATGATGTAAGAGATAAAACTTAAAAAAAAGACAACGGGTCTGAAAATCCATAGCACCGTTAAAAATAAGTCCAAAGACTAAGCAATGAGATGAAAATATTACTAGTAGTAGTAAAATCAGTATTAAATATTCCCTCCTGTGTAAGAATTATAAACTGTGAAAAACTGAAGCAGTATAATTTTGAAGAGCTCATGCGGTATTTTTATGATTGGGGAAAGTTCACTCTAAATTTCAACGCAGTTTCTAGTTTTAAAAATCTACTCATTCACAATCGCTTAACTTTTTCAGTGCCCATAACCTTAGCCATTTATGCCTTACCACAAACACAACCAAATAAAAGAAAGAAGAAAGAGCAGTTCTCTTACGTTTTTTTCGCCCACCTTCCAACTAACCCCCTTTTTCATAAACGCCGAATTGATGTTTACCTCTGGGCTTAGGATGTTGGTGGTATCAGAACCCATTTTGCGAAATTCGTTTAAAAATTAAGGCGAGGCTCGGTATGAAACTCTTCCCCGAATTTGTGCCGTCCGGAAGCTGGGTGAAATCCATTGGATGTCCGATAATTTCACGGATAGCAGACTGGCCATTGCGCTCTCGCCATGTTGCCGCACCGCACCACCACCGCCGCCTGTAACAAGCGTTGTGTATTAGAGATGGTTGAGCGCGCAGCTCGGGGACCGTCACTAAATTTCTAGTCTAATGTGATCGTATGTTGTTATGCGAGGTGCTGACGTTATGTAATATAGTTTCACACGAGCAATTGCACGATAATTTAAACAGTGCTTGTCTGGCCGAATCTCATTACTGATGGAGCTGTCACGAGCGAGTCGATCGGCAAAGCGAACGCACGAACAACATCGGGGAGAATCGATCATGATAGAGATGTGGTTGCGAGAATATTTCGTGCTGGATTTCACAACCCTTCAGGTAAACTCACCTAATCTGACACATCCTAACCCTCACTAAGCCTAACCATACCCAACCTAATTTGATAGAGGTAGCTGTCATAAGTGCCAAAAACTACAAGCGCCAACGCCGCAAGCGCCAATCCGTAACCGCCAAATGAGAAAAGTCGCAAACGCCAAAGGTCTTAACCGCAATACTAACCTTACCTTAACTAACCTAACTTAACCTAAACTAACTTAGCCTAACCTAACATAACCTAACTTGACCTAACCTTACCCATACGAACTTTGGCGTTTGCGACTTTTTTCGTTTGGCGGTTACGGACTGGCGCTTGCGGCGTTGGCGCTTGTGGTTTTTGGCGCTATCGAATGCCCCCCATTTGATAGAACCTGATGTAAAATGATATATCACAACATGATATAACCTTAAGTAAGGTTTAAGGCAGGTACGAGAGCTGGTGGACAAAACGTAACCCAATTGGCACAGCTTCCATAGTACACAGTTGAGTGAAGATGTCCCAGTTCCTGTGAGATCACCCCGCCACCAAAACCACTGCCATTTCCTAACCTAAAACTACTTAAAAAATGACCTTGACCAAGTATCACTCACGCCCTTCCCGGTTAAACTTAAGGGTCAATAGATCACACTAATTTTGATTCAACTTTACGTCATAATCATCCTCCTATATAAAAAGATAAATCTGCTCAAATTAAAAAAAAAGTGATGGGGGGGGGGAGCTCGTAACGATGCACGAGCATCTACACTTGTTTTCTCAAAGTTGGCAATGCCTCATCTCTTTTCGTTTTACAGTTTCTAAGCCAGCCAATCAAAAGTTTGGCGAAAGGTAAAAACGATTCCTGCTAACTTTCCTTCTGGCTCGCAACTTTGGCCGACGAGCAAACGCATTCACACACAATAGATTTCTCTCGTCCGAAAGACTCGACTTGTAGAAATTCAAGACTATTTGATCGTACCAGGTTAAGCGATTTCGGCTGTTTACTTGGACATTTAAACTTGAATGGGTTGACATTGTCCAAATAGATGAAAACACTTCAAGTTGCCTTTAAGGTGACGAAATCACGTCCTTTTGGCGCTCAGTTTGAACAGGAAATGGAGTTAGGGCAGCGATGAAGACTTCTCAATACGGAACTCCGGCCTTTGGTTCACCATTTCCGGCGCAACTGTTTCCCTCGTTGAATGTGCCATGACCATGTCGGCCTTCTGCTCAAAAGGACACATCATGGTGGTCCACTATCCCATTGCTTTTCCATTTTGAGACCTAAAATACAAAAAAAAATCATAAAAAACAGGTTATTGAAAATTGATTGCATAAACCAACTTCTACCAATTACGACGAAAAAATAAAACATCAACGAACCCTAAAAACTCACACAAAAGGGAATTTTTTTAATTCAACTAATAAACGTTTTGAGCATAACAAAGAAGTGCGGGATAATTGATGAATTAATTAATTAAAAAGCCCACTCACACGGAAATTACCTTAAGAGCACACTGTTCTATCATAGACAGAAAAAACGTTCTCCCGAGCAACCACCATGACATCGGTGAATTGCGGTTGCCTGCCTTGGCTTGGAATCAGGCAGGTGATTGGCTAATGCCGAGCTTAGGTAGACGAACACGACGCACCGATGTCTAGGTGGTGGCAGGGGGGGGGGACGTTTTTTCTGTCTATGATAGTAAGGATAAGTCACTTGTGCAAATCAGGATGCACTTGAAACAAGTTTTTCAAAAATCTTTCGGTGAGACAGCGCTTTAACCACATATTCCTATTCGCCTTGTTTTATTATACCATACTTAACCGAAACCGTATTTTACTGCTCAACACACCGGTAAACAGACCTTACTTAACCAAACTTTAAAAAAAAGATAAGTAAACAAATGAGTTAAGACATAAAATTACTTAAAGAAAGAAACAGCGGTAAAAAACAACAAAAAGGGCTAGCTTAGAGGGCAAGCACTATTAGTCCAAACTAAAGAGTCCATCCTTCTAGCGCAAGGTACCCATCACATCGAGGTCCGCTGCCTATGTGGGACAGAAACACAATACATTCAAGGCCGCTATACGTCTAAAAAATACACAGCATAATAAGGCATTACGAAAAGAACAACGAAAAAAAAAAACCAAACGCTTTTCATGTTTTTACTTTCCGAGTGAATGGCAAACGTATGAATTCTGTGATTTGTACATTTGAGATCGAGCTTTGTGTCACCTTCAAACGAGGGACTAGCCCTTATAAAAGTTGACCAGAGTTGTGATCTCTCCTGTACTCCCATCGAACGCCAACGTAAGCCTTACGATCGCTTGGTTACGCCGGAACCTTTGTTAAGTTGGTACTTGAGGATTCGTGAGCTGCGCGGCACGGCACGGCGCGGCAACGAACCAATCATCTGTTGAGGCTGCTCTTGCCAGTCTGCCAGTGTCACCACGAGTGCAACCTAAATAATTTGTGCCCATCCCTGTCTGCGTGGTTCTATGAAATGTAGGTCAGCTGCCTGGAAAACGGTACGATGTAGGAGATCCTACGTCGACTTGCATGGCAACCGGAAGGGTAAGCTAGCTTTTAACGCTGCTGACGAATTATGAATTTTTAGGGCGGGAAGTTCAAATTCAAATAGGGGTGCTTAAATATTCATTCATTTTAATGGAGCGTCTATTACATTGACTTTTAGTACGAGGAAAACTTTCCAGAGGGAATTATTTGTAGTTGAAACTGAAAACCGGACGTCTTTTTAATCATTCATACGAGCGGAAACCAGTTTGATGGCTGAGCAAGATTTTCTAAAGTTGGTCATACGTCTTGTTATTATGGCACAGTGATTTATTCAGAACATGGCGATTGAAGGTAAAACGAATGTTTCACGAGTTAGATTTCATTTCAATAAGACCGTTTTACATTATATAAAAAAAATCGTTCTTATCTACAATAGGTCTCTCTCTTTTCTTGCTTGATTGCAGGCTGGGACTTTAAAAGCTGTGCCCTTTAAAAACCTCACTCAAATTTCTCTTTTTTTTCCCTTTTTTTTCTTTTTTTCACTAAAGAAAGCCACGAAACTTTTAAAGCATAATCAGATAATAGCAGATTAAATAAAATCAACATTTCAGACAAAGAAAAAAAAAGTGTTGTACCCGATATTTACCCGACATGCATTTACACTGAGAGACTTCAACGCTCGGCAAATGAATAAAACGCAATTATATGGGCGAGACTTCAACACACGTAAACAGGTTCGAATGTACAGCAGTACCTCAAATGGACCGTCAGTCGAGTGAATAGACAGTCCGAAAAAAAAGAACTAAGTTCCCTGCGCCACACTGCAAAACTGACGAAGCACTGAGGATACATGACTTATCACAAGAAATATGGCTGTAAAAATGTTGTTGATTCAGCATTTCCTTCAAATTGTACGATCAATGCTGTACATTGAAGTATGATTATTACGCAACAGATGGACAAAAAAAGACTCTTACCGATAGTAAAGGTGAAAATCAATAAAAACGTTAACTTGACCCGTCTTCACCTCAACACAAGTTAATTACACGACCAGGTACCTTTCAGCAACCCACTCTGCCCTGATCGAGGCCATCCTCTTTAAATTAAGCCCCTCCGACAATTACCCGTATGACCAAGGACCTCTTCGGAAAATGTTCCTAGCAAAATGTCTATCCAGCAATACCCTGTTTTCCCCTCTCTTTCTCCTCATTTACTGCCCGGCGAAGCGCGAGTCTAGGACCCCCCCCCCCCTTCCCCAGTAGGGGCACTTTTTTTTTCCCTGAGGAAACAACTTGAGGCTCAAGCGTCTCGCGTTCCGTACCGTCGCGTCGACCCCTCACCTTTCCACTCCGCCTTCCACTCTCCGGCTAAAACGTTCCACTTTTCCGCTCTCGGCCCTCTAGATGTTCGTGTGAGGTATAGAGCAAGTCCACTGCACTTGCCACATCGAGTTGGTCCAAGCTTCTCTTTTCCACAGAAATGTCACACCGCCGCTCCGGTGACCTTATGAGTATCATTTGCACTGACTTCAATATCAATTGCCTCACGCCAGGGGATATCGTACTAGGATTCAGATGTCTGCGTTCCTTGGACCTGAAATCAGAAACTCTAGTAAGGCCAACACGTCTGTAAAATCAACACGACTTCATTAAGTCACTAATTAATTAGACAATGTATTTAAGTCTACCACTCAAACATTCTTTCCGTTAAAATGTTCACAATAAACTTATTGACCCATTCTATCCCACTGGGATGCTCTCGACTCAACGCAAATATTTTCTTAGCGACCAAATTCTGTTCGCAATTTATGCATTGTAAGAATATTTTTAGAACAAGAGAGTCGAAATAAAAAATTCAATCAATGTCAAAACGCCACGAAAAAAAAAGTGAGCAAAATCTATCATCGATTTCTTAAACTAAACTCTCTTAAGCATTTCCTGGGCATATAAAAACGACTCTAGATACTGGTTCTGAGAGACAGATATTTTTCCCGATGATTGTGATATGAAATCTGGGAATGTTTTGATATGGATGGTTGATTTTTAATGGCACCGCGGATAGGAACGAGAAAGGGCTGATTGAGTTTTGGCAACCAAATGGGCAGCCGTGTTGATCCGGTTGCCTAACCTTTTAAAAAGAAGGCGGTTGCTGCAACTTTGTGTAATTAACCCTTCATGGTTAATAAACCTATTGTTTGAAAGGGAAGTGGATACACAGACGGAAGCGTTCTTGGTTAATGAAAAATACGAAACTTGACAGCACTGTTATAACGGTGAGAATAATGGAGTTGAATACAATCTTGGAATTGCTCAGCTCAAGAGTTTTATCGAAAGCATACCCGACATGTGAGGATACTTCTAACGGTTCTCAAATTAATCGCCGCTAAAATTTACAGAATCACGATATTTGACAACACTGCAAGCGGGCCCTTAACATTTCCCACCTCGATAACATATTTCCCTGCTTCAAAGGTCACGAGTGAAACAAATCTGCGTCGACATACAACTCATTCAAAACTTTCTACACTAGAGTCTTCCGCGAAGTTCCTATTGTGGTTCCTCCTAATACCTTCCACTAAACTCGGCCTAACTAAGCGCCGCGTCCTGAAAAAGGGGTAGTAGCCCTTTACAGCCAAACGTAAATTAATGATTGTTGCTTTCGTTTCTTATTGCCACTTGCCCTTTCTCCTACTACATAACTTTCTGGCGACTTCCTTTTTGTGACACTTTTCAAATTCTCGCCGCTCTTACTTTGATGCGAGATTTGTAAATGAATGGAACTTTAGTGCATAGAAGAAACGAAATTTTATGACGACGGTTTTTGTTTTTCCCAGTCCCCTTTAAACAGCGCACACTAATAAGTAAGCTACACGCATATTAGACTTAGACACAGCAGAGTCACATATTCGAGTTGAGTACCCACAAAGCACTCAATCTGATCAAATCTGACAACCTAACCTAAAGATCGCCAAGCTTTATGCCGCTTACTTCTCGGTGAGAGAATCATGCCGCGTCGAGCAGTAAGCGGTCTTAGGCTTATGGCGACAGCTCTCGTCCGAGAAAACAGCGTTACAAGAGGAAGTAACGGACGCCTTCCGCTTGTCGCTTCCAGTATCGACAACTTTGAAGTCTGACAAAATATGACTTCCCTTTCGAGGTCACATTCGCTAGGGACGTGGGAAGGCTGCCTTCCTGCGGACAGGAATACCAACATCGAAACATCATGGTCGCCATGAATTGCGGGCAATCAACATTCTTTCGGTTGTCGGAGCATTTAGAAACGAGGTTGGCAGCCATGACGTCAGGTTTGGCGCCATTGTTGACTTACTTGTCGAGAATAATGAGCTTTATTGTTGCATTCAACCGAATTTTCATTTCAATCGATACTGCTCATTATGGATAGTTCGACTCCATGTTTGAGTTTGTCGTTTACTTTCCCAAGCGAGAGTATTGGTGGTGACCCCGGTCCATTTTATTTAAATTAAAAGATAAATGAATTAAAAAAAACAAAACAAAATAACCCACCACTTGAAACCAGCTCGAAAAACATTTGACAAGCGAAAATGGTTAAATATTCAAGAGTCAGAACGCAAACAGTATGTCCTGTTGTCTCTCCTCCACGGACCTCGAACGGAATGTCATCTTTTAAGCCTTGCGATCACAATGACGATATAAATCAGTGCTTGAGATCCCCGAGCGGGACTCTTGGGCTGCCTACGCTCCAGGCGCAGGGGATGGCAGGGGCACCCTTGAGGGCATTAAGTGCTTGTCTGAAACCACATACGGAAGGTATGCCTCCGACCTGAAATTAGTCTCTGGACAGTTTGAGCCTTACCTGCCACCTCAGGGAAAGCTCCCGGTAAAATAAAACGGATAGCTACGATCTTCCTCATTAAAAATATTTCTTTAGCCGGCTTTGGAAGGAGCGGTATTCATTTCTTAAGGATTATTTGCCAACATTATTTTGTGGATTGAAATTAGAGGACAGAATGGCCGATTTCAACGCAAAATTGGTAAATCTAAACCAAAAAAATAAATAAAAAATGCTGTTATTTCCGAGGTAAAACCGAATTAAAAATGATTCATCTCTGACAAGTGAGTATTGTATCAAAATTAATGTGTCAAATTAAAATTGTACCCATTGATTTGTACCCAACTTAAAGCGGAATCCAAATGAATGCGTCTGTGCATGAGATCAACATAATATTTACGACAAAAATACAAATTAACCCACTACCGTCCAGCGGTGTCATTCGGAAACAGATAAATTAATTTTCGAGGTTCTTTTTAGTTCAGTATTGTATCACTTTAAAAAATATCTCCCCCCTGGAAACCGGAAATTTAATAATTTAGGCATTTCCCAAAGCTTAAAATTGCGTTATTTAATGGAAAAAAATCCTTCAAATTTCTCTTAAGCTAACTTTCACAATACTTCGGGCTGTCATGGGTTAACCTATATTTTGAGCAATGAGGTTAAGGGTCACTGGTCGAGCCTGAGTCAGTTCTATCAAAGTTGAGGAGCTATGATCAGATTCGAGGCTCGCTGAATTAATCCTTCTGTTGGGCTTTCAGAGAGTACCAGAAAGACAGGCGAGTAGGGCAAGAGCGGAAGTGGGGTGAGAGGTGTTGATGCAGTGAGAAACCGCTTGGAGGGCTCTTGGGAACCACACTAGTATTTTGTTAGACCACAAAAGCGGACAGATCTGCCATCATCCGACAGACACCCTCAACTCATAAAGACACTGCGGCACGCCACGCCCTGCTGTTCCGCTGGGCGCCGGGGTTGCCTAACATCCAGGGGCAACTTGCTAACTTGGAGCTGATTCGGTGCGCCCCTATTCATAAATTGGATTGGCAACGATAATGACATCTCGCAACGTCTTCTTATCTCCAGTATTAAGCTCAGGAAAACTCGGTGGATGAGAAAAAAATCAGTGTATCAAGGTTGAATGATGGAATATCGCATATTTCGGATGAAAAAAAAATCCGGCCATGGGATGGGAAAATCCACAGGGTGCTTTCCAATTCACGCCAGTTTTCGGAAATTCCCTTCTCTTGGAAATCTTCGGACTATTCTTAGGAATTAGGCCAAGAGAATTCTGGGTCTTTCCGAGGAAAATCCATTATGACTAAAAATTAAGTTTTTGTGCTATCGTAACTATCATCATTTCATCGTATCACATAGACGATCTTCGCTGAAATTGCGCTTAAAAAATCCCATGAAATTTCATCTTATTTGAAGCTCAATTACTTTTCCTGAGTAAACAAAATCTAGATATCATTCGGTCTTTCCGTGTTAATTTTCACGGTAAATTACTTCTTATTTTTTATTTTTGAGTAAAGTTTATGTGAAGTGACATTTTTTTTCGAGGGATCCCGCACCCTTGAGAGTATGTTTACAGCCGGCCACAAAAATCATAACCCCTAGCACCAACTTCCTTTGGAAGCAGGGGTCATGACTTTTGTGACCAATAACTGTACACTTTCCGATTAATTCGAAAAAAAACAACAAAAAAAACTCGAAATATCTTTGCAACCTCACGCGATTTTCCGCATGATATCGTTGAGATTTGTGCTAATCAACGAGATTTGCACTTAATAACTGCGAATCTGTGAGTAAATTTTTTCTAATTAATTGGAAAACTTCACATATCTCAAAAATCCGCGTACACGAAAAAGAAGATTTTAGGCCCTCTTGCACTTTCAAGCTATGAAAAATATTATAAAACATGGAAAAAAAATGAAAGCTAAAAGATGAATATTGTGGACATGTCTTTGAGGTACAATCTGAGCTCGAAAACATGCTGATTGACGTGTGAAGAGGGATATTCTATGTCTCAAATCTGTTGGTTTAAGCAGGTTCGCTAAGGTCGGATTCCGTTAGATCAGGTTAGTCTTGGTTAGGTAGGGCTACGTTATAAAAGTACGTTTTGGAAAACTCCTCCACTCTCAAATGAACCGCTCACCAGCAACCGAAACAAATTCTGGTCATACCTTGATCGAAACGGTCTTGAATACGGCCTTAACCACCTCACGTCTCATGGGTCTCATTCGATTAGGAAGTGTTAAGAGGGTAGGGGTACTTCGTCACCCCGACAGGACTGGGACCAGCGTAAATCCGCAATTGGGAGAGCAAATCTGCAAACTCCAATACATAACAACTGGACTATAATTACACTTCGCAGCGGAAGTTTGAGTAACATAAACGGAATCTGATGGCTAAACACAAAAAGCAATTAAGTGCGCAGCGGTATCATAAATGGAAACGAGGGGGCAGTCCAAAGGGACTGTCCCTAAGCCGTGTGGTCGCAAAGAAGGGGCAACAAGAAAATAAAAGCTCACCGTTGTGAGTGTGCAGATTTTATTGATTAGTTGACAGGGTAAATTACATATTTACCAAAGCCGGTTTAAACTTTTAAACTGTGGTAAACTACGATTAACTACAGCTAACGCAGAAACCGAAGTTTTTATTTCGACGTTCTTAACAGGAAAGATCTCGAGGGTCTTTCCGTAAATGTACTGATCTCAATAATAGTTGGTGAAAATGAATTGCAATGGGACTAATCCACAACGTAGTTCTAAGATTTGAGAGGTTAAACCACTACCGCCCAGCGATGCCGTTCGGAAACAGAAAAAAATGTACTATCAGTCCAAAAGGTATTGTCCGATCCTGGTCTTGCAACAAGGCGGAGGCCAATGTATTTCTCCATAAGGCGGAGCCTTCCTGCGCGACCAGAACCAGACAATACCTTTTGGACTGATAGTACACAGGATCTTTTCACCTCAGTATTGCCACAATTAAAAAAATATATATATCACCCCTCTGGAAACCTGAAATTTAATTATTTAGGCATGTTCCAAAGCTTAAAATTGCGTATTATAATGGAAAAATTCCTTTTAATTTCTCTTAAGCTTTTCACTCCAAATACTATGGGCTGTTATGGGTTATGGGGGGGGGGAGATTCCTGTTCTCTCGTTTCATTATCTCGACGATATTCGGAGGGTGAAAAGACGAGGGCACTGATGTTCAAAGTCCTTTTCCACGAAAAAAAGGCTACTACGCCTGCAAAAATATATCTCTTCTACGGCAAAAACCATAGTAAAGTTAAAGTGGGCACACGAAATGAGTCATCCTGGATGCCACAACTCGAGACCCAGTAACGAAATAGTGGATACAAAATACATGGAGGAAATGGAGCGTAGTAATGTGGGGCAAGAATGGACGACTGTTTTATGTTGCCCCAGAGAACACGAAACCCGCTACAAGGGACTGTTTTTGTCTGTGCTCGAGTGCGGTTACGAATAAAGTGCGAGAGGACTGCAAATTACTGAGAGCCAGGTGGAACGCGGGACGCTTTAACCTTCACTGTCTTTGATTGGTCCATGCTGTATGAGAAATTCAAAAGACAGCTCGCTTATTCCCGCCATCTCTTTGGAATTTCTTTATCGAACCGGCAAACAAGGTAAACCATGGTCTTCACAACGTTGAGATTCTGACTTGCCCTGACTTGCCCTTGACTTTCCCCAAACGGATTAATGTTTTTACTTGACTTCTGTTTTTCGGACTGAAACATGTTTTGTGTTTTTTTCTCTCCTTTTTTCGGGTCCTTTGAAAAACAATCGTCGAATCCAGACCGGTTTGTAGGCAAGAATTAAATTTGTCAGTGCTAATTATTTGATGCTCAAATCCAAAAAGACAGCTTACCCCACAAAAAAATTGCCTGAATAAATAACATGCTTTTGGGCTCACCTGGAACTTTCACACCCAAACCTCTTGTAAGGAGCAATGTTAAATGTTTGCACGCTTCACAGCTTCTTGTCTATCTCAAAAGGAAACTTTCCTCTGAAAAAAAAACAAGAATAAATAAATAAACTGATGGGACATAAAAATAATGAAATTGTTGGTGCTCGGCATAACAAAGCAGGCTTACCAACTCTGTTAAAGTCCAGTTTGAAGAAAAAAGTACGCGTTCTGAAACTCCATTCGAGTACCAAAGGTGGCCAACCTATTTATAAAACTGTGAAGTTATGACGTCCAATCTACTTCAGTACAGTCCACTCCATCCTCTTTGAATCGGATCCCTTCCCTTATGGCTCAATCTCCGCCTTCAGTGATTCCTAAAAAAAGGCGGGATTTTACATTTCAGGGTCGTGAAAAATTGCTTTGGAGCACACGCAATCTTTTGGTTTTGACTGCACCTCGCTACATAACCTTTAAATTAGGATCACTTTAGACGTATATTGCATTAAGGTATCAAAAGACGACGGGGCTGCAGTGACAGCTAATCAAAAGGAAGTAAATTAAAAACACCACAATGACACTTTCTCGCCTAAATAAGTTGCGAGAGCGCTGCTCCCCTTGCGAGGTAAGTCTCGCAGGCGGTTGCAAGGTGAATCACACACTTACCCCAACAAAATTAGTTTTGGCGCGCAGATAGATTTGGCGGGCTAAAAGAGGCGGAAAAATCTAAGATTCCCGCCAGAAAGTCAGCGAGGCCGCTGATCAAAATTCCAGTCAGCGTTTGGCATATAAATATATTCTGGGTAGATTTCTGGCGGCATTTTGTCACGGTCCTGGTCGGTACGATGCGATATTTCATTTTTATTGGTTGTTGCGCTATCAGATCTGAATTGGATGAACAGTAAACATTTATTTACTGGCCTTTCTCAACTTGGACTTTTTCTACGGGCCATGCTTGTATACGTCATCAATGAATGTATTATATTGTTATTGATGGGGTTTTCAATGTCTTCCAGGAGAATGGGAATCAAACGATCTGCCAAAACATCTAACAAGACTGTGCTTCTTCAACAATCAACGCCCTCGAAACACGAGAAATACAATGGTAAAATATCTTTGTATGAAAGAAGACACATTGTTACATCAAATAATTCTTTTTTTACGCTTTCATTTGTTGGAAAAGTCGATTTTGTTGGCTATATTATAATTTAATTAGCGGCTCGTACGTATTATCATGTGCAAAACAACGATGCCCTTTTTTCAGCAAGGCAGAATTACGGTTGGCAGCTCTGGATGAGTTATCGAGGAGAGGGGGCTGGAAAGCCGTGATTGGTCAGGCAACGCGTAACGCGCAGCAGGGTGTGTCGGCTCTTATGGCACTTCCGCTGCTCTTATTTGAAAGATCACGTGACCATTTAGTTCGGGGGAGCAGCCACGCGTGGCGCTACAGTCGCGTTGCCAACACTTCGAACTCAAATCGGGATAC
>Ga0058701_10001213_pt1 | contig 18078 bp, 15 predicted proteins | sample AgamicOrMae_FD_97039 | JGI IMG/M metagenome (GOLD analysis project Ga0058701, IMG submission 97039) | Agave microbial communities from Guanajuato, Mexico - Or.Ma.e | ecosystem: Host-associated > Plants > Phyllosphere > Phylloplane/Leaf | place: Guanajuato, Mexico | collected 2012-06-04
ATATAAATCTTGATTTTTGGAGCCAGTCCCGATACTTATTGAACAGACCCTGTACGATTGACTGGAAGAAAGGTAGGAAGAATAGATCAAGGTATGCTAAGGTTCGGATGGCTTCAGTGATCCAAGTAAGGATATAGAAGACAAAGCGATGCATGGCGTCACGTCGAGAACAACGTTGCGTCAATGCTGAATTGCGTCAGCGGCAGAAAGGCTTTTTTCATCGTCACCGCAAGGAGTCACGACTTTCTCCTGGTCCGCTGATAACGCACCTGCGTTACGTCGCTGCTTATTATACCTGATAAGAGCGAGAGGCTTGCGCTTCGGCGGTCGACCGCATCTCCTTTTCCGGGGTACGAGTATAGGTGTTCCTGCTACTTTGGAAATACCTCCGGATTGGAGATCCGGAGGAGCGAGAGGCTTGCGCTTCGGCGGTCGACCGCGTCTCCTTTTCGGGGGTACGAGTATAGGTGTTCCTGCTACCTTGGAACTACCTCCGGATTGGAGATCCAGCACAGCATCAGGTGATGGAAGAGATTGGAGGCTATGAACACTCATAATAAAAGGACCAACCGGCGAATCTAAAAATGATAATCAGAACTAAACAAAGTGTTTACATCCAACACTTTAGAAATCTATTGTTCTCTCTAACGATAGAGAAATCACGCATTCGTGCCTCGCTCACTAGGCTTATTGACAAAATAATAATTACAAGATTGTTCAAACTTTTAAATTCAAAGGGTATTTCCGGTAGTTGCGCTTACTTTCAGGTGTATCTGCAGCAGCCAGGGGATCTTCTTCTGCCTCTGAGCACGGGTTTTCCATCAGCGTGGAGGAGCTAAAATGATGCGGCTCTTCAGTTAGATAAGGTTCAGACTTAACAGCAACATTGACAAATTTGAAAGATGATGGACCAGTTGGGATGGAGTTGTCTGAAACAAGGGCGAACTCGGGTAACAACTTACAGCACCTGAGTTGATTGGCTGAACGTTCCAGTCCATGAGTTTGTAACAACGCATTCAACACCCAAACATATACGGTATTTTTGCTGGTAATGTCACCACCTCATCCCTGAAGGTTCATCGTGAAATTTTGCAACATCCTGTATAGTGTCGCTGGAAATAACTACCAATTACGTATATTAGTTTCACAGATGAGGTTGCTTTACCAGAAAAAAATGGTTACATGAGTATGAACGTTGACCCTTTTCCCACACCGTGACACTAGAGGGTATGAATATGAAATCGAGAAAGACTTATGTAGGGAGAATATTAAAAAAGCAAAGCTCTGACCAGCGATATAACAGCAACCGGTTTATTTTTAGTCACTTTACAGTTGAAATTAAACCTTTAAACCCTTGAAAAACGATGAACCAAACAGGTTGTATTCAACATTCGTAAACAAAGCTCCCTTTTTAACAGAAAAATAATGCTACCTATATAAATGCAGAAAGTAACAGCAACAACAAAAAAAACGTAATATCAGCGCTGTTTTTTTTCTAAATACAAAAAAGGACATAACGACAAAGTATTACGAGCTCCGGCGTTGGAGTACGTAGGTGATTTCGGCGCTTAAACATGTCAGTATATCTTTGTTTATACTCGAAGCTATGGTTCGAGATAAGAGTCTCGTTTTGCGTGCGTATAAGTTGGCAATAATGACTAAAAGTAGCTTGCGTAGCCAACAGGGGCGCAAAACCACCAAACACGGACAAAGGCACACAGAATGTTGCAAGGACGCATAGACCAAAAACTTAGAGACGATTACAAATTCGATCGCTCCAAAAAACAATCAAGTGGAGGGGCGTGTTTCAAAAAACGATCAAGTGAAAGGGTGCGTCTGAAAAAGCGATCAACTGCGATGTAGAAGAATAACAGTTGATCGCTTTTTCGAACGTACCCTTTCACTTCCTCGATTTTTCAAGCGTGCATTTTACTTGATAGATTTTTAGTTCGCGTTGATGTTAGTAACATTATCCCGGTGCTTATCAATCGAATTTTCGCAAACGACTTTCCGATATTTTAATCGTTTCTTGCATTACCAACGTTAAATATAATGTTTCTTTTTCTATCTATTTTCAGTCCCGAAACATGGAGAAGGCAAAGTCCCCCGTGGAGCCCCGACGTTAGGCGTTGTGAAGTGCTGAGGATGTCGACGATGTATGTGCCTGGTAAGTCCCTGTTTCTGTGTTGCCCGATGGGGACAGTAAGGGCAGGGGAACTGGGGTTCTTTGCCACGTTCGTATCTCTGGTGAGCGACGAGCCCTGCTACGTAGGTGTACACGTTGCCGCAGGTCACGCAAGGATAGACCCCCGGTAGACGGGAAGAGCCAGTGCGCTTGCCAGGACTAGTGGAAGAAAGAGTTGATCGACTGGCAACACCTGCGGATATAGGACATCAATATGAGAGATGGACATCCTCTTAAATGATTCTGGCTCTAGGCGAAGCGTTCTTTCTTTCTCACACGTCGGTTTCAACGAGAAAAAGAAGAGTAATTTTCTACCCATGGACGTGAGAGGGAAAGGGAAAAAGAAGTGCATTCTCTCCGACGGGTTGCGGTTGAGTACATGACTGATCTATCTTCAAACATCATTTGCCTAACTCCTTCTGTTGTAATGCCGTCGTAATGACGTCATTTTCATCTCGGTAAGGGTAGGTTACCTCAAACAAGGTTATTTTAAATTAAGGTTAGTTTGCCTCACGTTAGGTTACCTTAGGTTCGATTATGGTTAGGTTAACTCGACCTATTGTTAACTCAACTTGGATGAGGTGAACATGCTTATCCTTTGTCATCTAAGCGCTATCACTTCGAAAGCTTCTTAAACGAGACCTCAAAATGATTTCGTCCACACAGGTGCTATCTAGTGTAAGGGAAGGTCCCAAGCCAATGAATTACTAAATCTGAAGGGGACATGAGTTGGTTCAACGCACCTGTCTGCTGTCCCCTTCCCTGGAGTAACGCTCTGATAAGTTGGCCGTCTGTTCGACGTTTCTTGCGCCGGCCAGGCGGGGACTCCTCTGCGCTTCTGAAGTACGAAGCACGATTCACGGATTCCACAGATACAGGGTGTTGTCCGCTGAAAATGTTACCACTATGGTTGTGACGGACTGCGTCAGGAAAACCTGCTAAAAGTAAATGTAGTGAGCTAATGCAACAAGAGTGCGGGAATAAGATAAATGACCTTCTAACCTTCAGCGTTTCCTTCCACAGGATGTTGCCATGAAAGCCGTCCTCCTGGCTTGAAGTTAGATGTTTGTATCAAGTCTGGTCGACTTATGAGGGGACCATCTATATTTCCAAAATCATAAGATGTGCCAGATGAAGTTGACTGACCTGCAAAAACACATTATTTCGTTTAGTCACGTGACCCCGAACAGCTCCAAAATAAGTAAAAAAAAAACTATTGAAAGGAAAAACAACTTGTGCACAAAATTAAGTCTTGGAATCAATTTCCTTGTCGGAGTTGTGCGTGGTTCAATGAAATAGGGACGAGATATAACCGAGTCATGTGAACAAGGGATAAGGATAAAATGAAATAAGTAGATCACAAAAATATATTCATCGGCTGTTAGAACTGACACAAACTTCGCGAGTTCACACACATTGCAAGAGAGAGGTTCCGCAGTTGAAAAGATAATCCAACATTTACAATTTATAAAGAAACGGGCTAATCTTTTTGTTAGCATAAATTTCAGAAACTACGAAAGAAAACGAAAAGAAACAAGTTCTGCACAAAGTTGCACAATCAACAATCCGAAAGTTCGGAGAAAAACGGCAATAAAGAAATTCTAATGACATCAATACAAACACAAACACTTGGCATATCCTATACCACAGATAACAAAACAAGATAAAGTCGATCTCGAGGATGCCCTTTCCGAAGCAACTGATTTATTCAGCCAGTATACACTGGATCAACATCGAATGGTACGGAAATTTTTCTACAGCATCCTCAACTTCAACAAAACGATTTCTTAATACAATGAGATCCCCCATCAACAGTTGCCACTGTAGGTGGGTAACAAAAATCAACAAAAAAACAGGTCCTTTCAGTTCGAGCCTGAATCGTACTGTTCTGGATGATGGATGGCGATGTGCCTGCGGAGAACTGTCTTTTGAAATGCTCTGTAGTTGCAATGTGGGCACGGGAAACAGGCCTCTTTTCCACACTGAACTTTCTGATGAGCCCTGAGTCCCCTTTCGTAGGTGTAAGTCCTCCCACAGTCGACACAAGTGAAACATCCTGGCCTATGAGAGTTACTGATGTATTTGGCTGACTTGGATCGCCCCTTCCTCCGTACAGACACACCTGTAAAATATTTTCAGATAAAGGATCCTTCGAAGTCAGCGGACCAGCCGGACTCAAAACATGGCTGGGGAGTGGACAAGAACATACTTGTCTTTTTGAGATGTGTGTTCAGATATTTGGGTTGCGTTTAAAAGACTTGAATCTAGATGTCATCACATGTGTCATTTTATTCTTGAACCAAGATACAATACGAGGTGGTGTTAATACGTGCGACATGCACTGGCAGCTTATGTCCAGGTGGAAGCACCTTCTACCAAAACCCGGTACTCGTCTACCGTAATATTGAGTATGCGTCGTAAACGACGTAACAAAAGGAGAAAACACTTCTTCAAAAAAGAGCTTCCAACTAAAATATCACTGGTCTTGGAACTCTCGATACAAAGTAAGACTCGCTGTGCATGAACAGAAAAAATAAATGACGAGCTTAAACTTCACAAAAATAAATGCAGATGCACTTTCATACACATAGAAAAAAACACCCCGCAACCGCCTACACAAGAGTGTGTTTCGAATTCCTAACTTGACATCAGCCAATCACTTGGCTGATTCCGAACAGGGGTAGGCAAACGCAGCACACTGGTGCCCAGGTTGTTGCAGGGAGGGGGGCGGTTTTTCTGTCCATGATACTACGACAGAAAAAAATGATTTGAGTCAATGCAGAGACATTAGAACATACTTTTACAGGATAACGCACTCCAATAATTCCGTCTTACGACGACATCCAATTCGGGTGCTAGCGCTCTTCTAATGTCCCTCTTACAATCATCACATAACTTAAGCGATAATAAAATACCGAGAGTCTAACTAAACAGATTAAAATAAAAACATAGGTACAGAGACAGACACAGATCGAGTTTTTATTTGCCTTGAAGAGTTAGGCTGTGGATAAAACTTTTCACGTTAAGGCTACTCTGGACCCCAGTTCTGATACCGTAGAATTGTTTCTGAAGGAAGAGCCAAACTTGCTCCGTTGAAGGCGGGAACGCGACGTCAAAAGTCAAGAAGATCTTGAAGCACACATCTACAGCGTGGACTAGAGACTCCATCCTATAGGCGCAGTCGTCGATAACGACATACACAGCCGCAATATCCTGTTGCTCTTCAGGATCCCCTTCAGGACTGACGTACAAGACATACGGGTAGACAGCGCCTTCTCCATATAGATCGTTGGCCTGCGTACGTGCATCTTCGATGTAACTTTTCACCAAGGACACATCCTGCAACGGGACACAATTACGTCACAACCTGCTGTCTGAGATCTTTACGGAACTCCCCTATTACAGTTACTTACATTCACTTGAGCTAACAACGCTCTCCTGCTGTCTTTCAGAGAAAACCTATGTTTCTTCTGACCATTCTTTGCCAATCTACACGGGGGCATCAGAGATGGCAAGATAAGGAGCACCAGTGCACTTAGTTTTTCTGAAACAGCAGAAAATGGATATTTAATTACATGTTCGGCAGCTTTTTCATGTCGATGAACTTACCTTCATCGGTGGTTTTCTTGAGACGTTCAAGCAGTTGCTTTCCTTCGGGATCTTTTAGCGACGAAGAATTTTCTATCAAGAAAGATATTATCCTGTTCCTTACCTCCCGCCACTTCGAACGGAAAGCCGAGGCTATTTCAGGGCCGTACTTCCACCTGAAGTCGATTTCAACCTGAGAACATCGCTCTATTAATGGGGCTCTATCTATGGTGTTGCAGTGTCATTGGTACCGCTATCACTGCTACTTACTAACTCAAAGCCTTTTTTCTGCCTAAGGACTCTGTAAGCGTTCAATGCATCACGAACTTTGCCTGCTCTTTGCCCTTTCATGCTGCCATCTTCGAGACAAGACATCCTGTACTTCGACGTTGCCCTCCACAAGCGGATTACTTCGTCCCATGGTTCTGATGTTACCTTCAAGGCATTTAGGGCTTTACGCTCTTCTGCGCTAGGAATAATTTCCCTTTTAGCTAAAAACAAAAAGATATAACTTAGTTTTACCATTCAAGGTCGACCAAGGTTCCAAGGTAGGAGATGACGTACCAGCAGAGGAATTCTCCGTGGATGTTTTCGATGGTACCGACTTCCGCATGCCTCTGACTCTCGGAATAAGACCTTTCCTCCTCATCCAGTCCTTGAGGTTGCGTGTGCGGTCAAAGAGCTTTCCTCGAGCGAACATTCGTTGGTCATCATCATCGTCATCTTCGTCACGATCTCCTTTGTCCCAGCCCGTCGGTGGAATGTAATAAACATTCTGTGAAAAGACAACCACTGCAAATCTAAATGGTCCGACTTTCCACCTCTTATGAGTTCCTCCTTTCATTGACAAGCAAACAAGAATGGCGATAAAGCGAGACACACTTCACGTGCATTCATCTACATGATTCTACGACTGTAATCCTAAAAATGATACGTAAAGCTCAGACAGGGCGGATAGCAATGGAACATCCCACTTTTAAAAGTTACAGCGTACCACCATAGATTCTTCAAAGTCTAAAAGCTGGTGAAAGAGTAACTTACCGCCTCATTCGGGAATAAAGCCATGATCTTCTCCTTCATTATCATGAAATCCAGAGTCTTGGGTCTGTAAAAAAAGAAGGAAAAACACAAGAGCACGAGCTAGTGAAAGCCGTAGAATATGTCCGCGTCGCCGCAAGCCCGGGCACTCATTCCTACTTGAAAAGGGCGAAAGGTCTGTAGACTAGACCACTTTGACGCCTCCGCTTTCGAGACCATTATAATTATAATTATATGAGCATTGAAATTTAGACTACAATTATCACAATATTCTTACAGGTTATATAACGCAAACGTCCAAATAAAAATGTGTTCGGATATTTTTTTTATGTTAAGAACAAAATAAGTCACTCTTGCGAGAGTGCCGAGTATTTATTAAAGACGTCGTCATGCAATTCATAGTGGCATCTTTCCACAAAAGCTGCATTAAAATAGGTATCGGAAAACAGCCTAAGAGAACTTGCGGCAAAGATGTGAAGATACGCAGCATGGGACTTTTTGAAATTTATCGATGTGCAACTTACTGCGCAAATCTCATTAAAAACCATTTCACACAGATGTCGCTAAGGGAGTTTCGATCGTCTTCGTGTAGAGCACCATCTTTCTCATACACGGCTAAGATGGCTCTTCCGTTTATGGTACTCGAGAGCAATTCTTTGAGATCCTGCAAACCAAATATATTAGCTTAATGCATATCTTTATTACTTGATGACGTTTTCTTAAAAAAAACTTACCAAGTCTTGCAGTTCCTTACGAGAGGAGGACTGGCCCGCAAACCAGCCAAATTCCGATGTCTTTTTCCTTTTAGCAGCAGGTGCGCTTTCAGCCCGTTGCCCTTGTGTATATTCTTGGAGAACTACCGGCCCCAAATGGTTGATATCTTTCACTTGAATCATACCCAGTGTTTGATTTGAAGTTTCCAGTGGACGTCCCTCTTCCTGCGAATGAATACTCAATCAAAAGTTGGCCTAGAGAAACAAATACAGGTGAAGGCTAGGGTACTTACGTTAACGTTCACGTATTCAAAGACAAAACACTCATTTTCCGGTTCGGTTGAGAGGGCTGGACCGTTCACCTGAAAATGTAATTCAGTTACTCTCACACTTTTTTTAAGTTAGAAAAAGAAAAGAAAAACCGTATCAGCGGCACGTTTTATCTATCGACGACCCATCCAATACGTTCTTGCGTCAAATAAACTGCTGGAATATTACATTGTTCAAAGATGCCTTAAAATTCTTGTGACTCTCCGCGAAAGTACCTTTAAGACACATTGTTTGACGGATCTACTTACATCATCAGAACTAGATTGAGACCGAGGCGGTTCAGGTGGAGGAACAGGACTTTTAGGTTTACTAGGCATTGGCGCATCTCCAGAGTCATCTTTCCCTTGCTCAGATTCCTGTTGTACCACAACTGGGACTAAAATTTTCGTCTTCGACTCTTTTATCTTTCTCAGTAATTTTGATCTGAAATCGGGAGTCTTGTCCGGGAAGAGCATGTTCACTTCAGATCCATCAAGGTTCAGGAAGACATCGATGTCTTGCTCGGTTTCTGAAAATTCAAACACGAATAATGAGCACGCATTGTTCAGTAAAAGGCGAACACATGCTGTTCATAGGGGCGTTTTCTCGATTCCATGCCGCACAAAGAAAAACCATCCGCCACCTACCAACTGGTTCATTTTTCAAAGATTCAAGTATTTTTCAAGGTTACAGGTTTCCGTTGGGCATGCTTTCGAAACGGCCTCCAGGATACTTTCCCTTCGAAACGCCGACGTAGTAAATTGTTACATCTTCATTCTAACCAATCGACATTCCAGTGAGTAGACTACAAACCCATTACAAGTACAAAAAGGTGCATGCGTTTCAAGGGTAATGCAATAAATGCAATTCGGTTTACACGTATGGTTTATTTGATCGTACAAAACAGAAATCAAAGAAATACTTACTTGCAACAATAATAAATTAACAAAGACATACCAAGCGAACAAATCTTCCGAGATCTAGACAGTTTGAACTTTGATACAGATCTAGCTCTCAAAATGAGCATTTCAAGAAACAGCAGATTCTAAGTAGAGACTGGTCAGAAACCATTGGGCTAACAAGAAGGAAAGCGAGAGGAGAAATCTAAGAGGAAAATAACAGCTTGTTACACGCGAGGTGTTCCTCACCTTTAGGATGGCGAAGAACCGGGCAAACGTAAAGAGGAAAAGGTTTTCGTCGCTTTGACGGGCTTTGAGGGTTTGTTCATTTTTTACAAGTTCGTCCGCTTTCCTACCTCAAGCTCCCTCCACTCATGTACATCGGTGTGTTCATATCACATTCAGAAAAGCCATTTACTTCAGCAAAACAATTCGTCTTTACTAATAACAGTCATCAACCTTATACCTGCTTACTTAAGATTAATAATAACTTTGCTCAAAAGGGGAAGTGCTCTGGATGCCGGGAGCGAATGTGTTTCTTCAAGCCTTGCTTTTGCGTTGATCTATGGTCACAATGAGGGCATGGAAACTGGGGTTCCTTTCCACATTCAAATTTTCGGTGATACCACAAGCTTCTATAGTTTTTGTAAACTTTTCCACAGTCGACGCAGGTGAAGGCTCCAGGAGAAAGGCTCGATGATTTGGCAGAAGTAGCCTCCTTAGTTGCAGAGAAAGACGGCGCGAGAGCACTCAATGCGAATCCCGGGACAGGAAACCCTGACGAAATCAAATTCACGATGAAGATCTTGCTTCAAAGCAATCTGGCACCAAGGAACAGGTACGAACCATCATGTTCTGGTTCCCTCCTGCTTTCGATGTTCCGTTGCTGAGCTAACTGCCTGGCGACGTAACTCGAAGGGCGTCCTCTTCCTCTTCTAATGTGGACTTCCGGGAAATGTTCTCCAACACCTGAAAGAATCCGCCAAAGAGCTCGTCAGGACACTCGAAACTACGATGACGAAAGGTCCAATTCACGCCTTGAAAACTGAATACCTTCGGTGTTGCTTCCAGATGTCGAGGGATTCACGTCATAATTTTCCCAGGCAATACTGTCTTGTTTGAGATCATCCATGGAAAATATCGACAGTTGATTGGATCTCCTCAGATATTCCCGCGCATCGACTATAGTTTTACTCTGGTTGTCCTCACCAAACGAGGGACCAAAACTTTGACCTGGCAAAGAAAAATATGTTAGTCATTTTTTACGTTCTTTTTTAAAATATCTCAGGTGTATATTAATGTTGCGTATCGAGGATATCCAAGGTAGGAGAGGTACCGAATGACTTTGTGCACGGAGAGGGAAAAATAGATACTTCAATAATACTTAGGCTCTTTATTTAAAAACACCAATCACGTTCTTGCATTATATTGTATTTTACAATGAAAACGTATTCTTCAGTGGCCGGTTGGCTTAGTTGCTCCGGTAAATCGAGACGTTCCGCTGTAATGGTATGTGTTCAGGATGTTTCCGGCACATGTGTTGTTTTAAGTTCTGCTTCTGCGTTGCCCTATACGGGCAGATGGGACAAGGAAACTGCGGCTCCTTGCCACATTCGAATTTCCGATGGGCCTGAAGGCTTCTTGCGTAGAAGTAAACTTTCCCGCAGTCTGGGCACCGGAAAGAATCTCTTTCCAAATCCATGTTCGACGGGGCCACCGCAAGAGATGATCCGCGTAAACTGCGTTTAGTGAAGGAACTGCCTGTAACCAAAGTCCTTCTGCTTACAAGGGGAGCAGTCGAAAGCGTTCTATAGAAAAATAAACATACTATACGAATTCTTGCCGATACAAAGTACTCCCTCTTCCAACGTACCTCCGTTGCCAAAGTCGAGGTTATCATCATTGCTTCGATGTCTCGACTCGACGCGAACAGTCCCAGGAATGGTTGATGGTTCGGAAGATTTCCTGCTTGTAGACCATGTATCCGCGGTGTACTCCAAACAAAGAGGATCCTCGGACACCTCAAACGAGGAGTTGAGCTCAATCTTCACTTGACCACCCGAGTCCATGGTAAAGCCTGTTGAAGAAGCTAATATTCAGAGACAGTTCAGCTTGGTAGATTCCGATTACTGACTTCTGCAGAGATCCCGGATATTATACGATAAACCTGAAACGTTCTACTCGAACAGTTGCACTCTTGTTGAAAATCACCCGTAGATATATATTTAAACACCACTCGCGTTGCATCTTACCAGTATTCCCTCTTGAGAATTCATTCCTTTTGCCGTATTCTGTAATCAGCACTTTATTATTAGTGCGAAACACTCTACCTTTGATAAAGTGATTTTCACATCGTATAAAAGAGTTGAGATAATGATTCAACTTCCTTTTTAAAAGAACGTTAGGGAGCAGATTTATTTTCGTTTACATGCGGCGAGCAGGTTTATTCAATCAAAGTCCAACAAAAAACTCAATTTCATGGTAGTCCCTATATACTTCAACAGTGGTACACAACCCATCAACATCATGTCGCTGTATTCTACAAAAAATGCACATTCTTGTAACACCTGTTAATTGAAGCGTTTTCTTTATGCAGGAAATGCAATTTTTTGGGCAAGCAGAGTTAAAAAAAACACCAAGACAATCCAGTTACATACACTAATTAAAAAAACACATGCTATCACAAGGAGTACTATCAAATATCATACAATCTATAACAATCTTGACACTCCAAGATACTCTTAACTAGGCAATGGATGCTCTGGATGCCTCCTGATAATGTGTACTTTCAAGTGTCCCTTAAGGGTTGCCCTGTAGGGGCAATATGGGCACGGGAACTGGGGCTCTTGTCCACACTCGAACTTGCGATGATTCCATAAACTGCCGGCATGCTTGTAAACTGTGCCGCAGTTTGAACAAGAATAACCTTCCACGCCAGAATTACTATCCTTACGCCGCTGACGTACGGCCGATGTTCGCGCTAGAAACAAAAATGGCGATGACTGCATTGTAAAAAAGCCAAACATTCCTTGAAAATGTTGATTTACACACCTCTACTTTGATCAGCGTTATTTAATCTTCCAGGTGGCCTGTTCATTCTCCGTCTTTTAGCTCCAAAACGAAATTCGGGGCGTGGCCTTCCTTCAGGCCACCTTCCGGCCGGATTTTGGGAGATGCTCAAAACATAGTTCGCAGAGTTCAGGGTTACAGGAACATTGAGAACGCCAAAAGAACTTGTGGCTGCGGCAGATAAACCTGAAAGAAAGAGCTCAGGTGAACCAGACGGAGGGCAAAGTTGGGTTCGCGTATGAAGGTGATCCACAAACCTTGGATACTATTTGATGTAAGAGGATCTATTTCAAAAGCAGTGTTCGCGTCTTCTGGAATAATCACCGCGGGTTCTGAATCATCTGGTTCGTTCTTTAGGCTTCCTGCATCTGCGAAATAGGGTTCAGGATCTGCGGACAAAAAGTCACATTATCTAGTGTTAGAGTTCAGTCTACGAAAAAGCGTCCAGAAAGTCTCTCAATGAAGGAGAACTGCAAAGTGGGTGGTTCCACATCGCAGGGGATACTCGACGAGGAACACAGTTTGTTAAGGCTCGTAGATCTAAGGTTTATTTACAAATGTATACAATGGTATATAAACAAAATGGTCTAACAATTGGCTTGTACATGTCCGTCTTTCAGTGTAATACAGGCTCATATGATGACAAAGATAGGCTTCACAAGCACGTATTGCCTTACCAAGGCAGACTTTGATAAGGACACACACAACATGTTCAAATCGGAGAACACCGACGCGAGGGTTGATACGGTGCAGCGAACATCAAAATTATATGAAGTATATTTTTATGTATCGTGTGTTCGCGTGACGATAGTTTCATAAAGATTACTAATGACAAAGATTTAACTAAACATTGTTTACATAACGAGGCAACAACACAGTAAAAACAAAAACCCCGTTATGGGGAATGCTATGCCTGTTTTGGGCGTGAAACTAAAACAGGGGTGGTACGTATTTTGGTTAGTTTTCAAGATGGGCCTACGTTCAGCCTTACCATTGAAAAGGTCTCGGCGAGCACTTTCCAATGATGTGGCTGAACATAGATCTATGCTGAAAGATCAACAAGTTACGCACTACCTCCGTTTTGGTTTCATGCCCAAACCAGGAATAGCATTCCCCAAAACGGGGATTTTGCTTTTACTGTGAACAAGTTGTATTCACTTTCTCAGACGTCAGCGATTATCTGAATAGAAGTTCAAGGTGGTTTTGCAGCCAGGGAGTCAAAGGGTGTACTGTACCGCGAAGTCACAAACAGTTTCTATCGAAGAATACATGAGCATCAAACAGGGACTACAGATTTGGCTTTTCAGGATGTCGTCTGTGGATATGGTTTTTTAGGGCTCCCTTTTGGGTTGCTCTGTGCGGACAGTAGGGGCAGGGGAACTGCGGCTCCTTGCCACATTCGAATTTCCGATGTTTCCACATGCTTCGCCAATGTTTGTAGATTGTGCCACAGTCCTCGCAAGGAAAAACCCCCGGGCCGTTATGAGTTTTCTTCACTCGGAAAGTTGGCTTTTCAACAAATGGACTAGGAAACAGCGAAAAAGGTTCTGTTGGTGGAGGTCGCGAAGGCATTCCTGAAAATCGAAAAGCATATTGATTAACTGTGGTACGAATTAACGATACTATGCACATTTTCAAGCTAGTTTATTCTACTTTTCGTCACCAAGGCGGGTGATGGAGCAATGCAAACAAAACTTAAAGCGACATGAGCAAGCTTATCAACAGTAGCTTAAATTAGTTGCCCCGAGTCTCACCCTGTTTAGCCTTGCGACGAAACGCAAAAGACCAAAAGTAGCCAATTCAAGGTTCAAAATTTCTAGAGTTTAATATTGAGCGTACCTTCTCGATATTGTTCTCTGTTCCATTGTAAGGTCTCCAATGGCTGTCCTGACAAATGGTAAGCGTGGACGTTTTCGATTCCGACGGAGAAAGGAGCCGGAACAGGTGGCATGTCTATAAAAATAATAACATCACAAAATTATTCCGGAAAACTTCAGCGTTTTGAATTGCAAACATTCTACATTAATATTCCATACTCGACTCTTCAATAGCGTCTTTACCTTCCTGATAGCTTTCGGAACCAGACGAAGTAGGGTCTACCCAGGCACCTTCCCGTTTCCACATCGACGGTTTTCCAGTTCCATGCTCTTCGTTAAGACTCCCAACTTCACAATCGTCAGGTTCATATTTTACATTGCTATCTGGACTAATGAAAGAGGAATGTGATGTTCTGGACCCGGACGCAAAATCTGTGAACATGATAAGATTAAAGTAAGCGTCAAAGCGAAAGGGGAATCGCATTAATCTTTTCGGCGCAGAACAGGTTTCTATTACGAGATTTAAAAGCACACGTTCAAACCTCAGTACTGTATGTAAAGCCATCTGTGGAAAATCCACTACCCCGAACTACTGTTCAAATTGCTTGCGATCGAAACTAGTTCTATAATACCCAGTAGATGGCGTTTGCGACAAGAGTGAAGCGACCATACATCTGTACTTGCCACCCCGGTAGATTAACTTCAGAAGTACTAACTCATTCCTGTTTGGTCTCTAATGACAATGAAGTTTACAAGACCATATAAGACAAATTGTCCACGAGCGACACTAGTTGCTAGAATCACTTCCGTTCCTAAATAGTCAAAAGGGTAAGCATAGGCAATTTACGGTCTTGCGAAGGGAGGATCAGCAATTCGTTTTTCTCACACGTTCTTGTTTTATTTGATGTGTTCTAGCTCTAGATTTATTAGATGTGTTCTAGCTTAAATCACGTGTTCCAAAGGAGAAAAAAGCGCTTACAGTTTTGATTTTGCGGATAGAATTTTATATCAAAAGGACGAAGTAACAGGATAAAGAGCAAACGGTTCCAAAAAAACCACAGCAATTGTTTTACTGGCTAATCTCGGACAAAAAATACAAACAGCTAAGTGCGTTTAACATCGTAACTAATCTCTATACACTAAATGATACACCTTACAAAAGTATGTACAATATGTTACATCAATATAAAGTCAAATTCCCTTTTACATTTATGCACCACCTGCATTTGAGCTAATGAATAAAGCACACGGAAAAAATAGCCTGCATTTCAACTTGAACATCGTTCAGTTTCCTAATTTCGCATTCAATTACTTTGCATTAGGCATTTTCGGCGATCCAAATAAAATCTGCCGCAGTTTTCAAGAGAGGGTGACACTTCGATTAGTATCTGAAGAGCGTGGTTAGTTCAGTCAGACGACTATGCGCAAACAGATTTTTTAAAAAGTTTGTCCATTTTTTTTTGGCTCGTTAATAAAACGGGTTTCACCAGTGTCTCAATACAAGTTTTAATCGACCACACCCAAGCATTTGTGAAGTTACAGAAAAGTCTTTCTTGAAAACTTAAAAAAGTAAGTGATATAAGGTGGTACTCGTCTTGCCTTCGTGTTTGAACCAAGTATTTTTCATCTATGGGTGGTAAGATAACTAGCGTGGGGTACTTACGAAAGCATTGTCAGATCGAATAGTTGTTAACAAGACCCATTTCCCTCGACAAGAAAGCTTTCCTTGCTCAGGTATACATTGTTTAAACCTATTTACAAAGCCCACGATCAAATCGTGTCCGGTGTAAAAGAGGGATCTGATTTCGTGGGCGAAGAGAAATGGTGGGGATGTCTGCCAAGCATGTGTCTCTTCAGGGAGCCCTTCTGCGTAGCTTTGTAGTGGCAATAAGGGCACGGGAACTGGCGCTCCTTGCCACACTCGAATTTTTGGTGTTTGGCGAGACTCCGCTTATGGCGGAAGACCCTGTCACAGCCGAGGCAAGGGAAGACCTCGAGGTCAGCTTCCGAGCCGCTCCCGGCCAGCTGAATGAGGACGTTGGCTGCTGAAGAGGTCGCGATCCTTGGCAGCCGTTGGGGAGTCGCACCTGAAAAAAACCACACAGCCGATGATTTTCACCACTCTGATTAGCTTTTAGACTCGGCTTCAGCAGAGCTGTATAAGTTTATAAGGTGCTGGACCAACCTCCAGAGTTGATCTGCACGAGCAGTTCGTTGTTGCCAGATATGGGGCCCATCGCATCAGGGGTTGAAAGCCGCAATGTGTAATGAAGATGATCAGGATAGTTCTGTGCAACGCTGCGCACACTTTCAATCGAACCGTATTCACCTGGAAACAAACCCATGCGTTAGTAAAAAGTAACTCATATCTACTCCGGTTTCTTCCCAAAGCTTTTTACAAGCCAACCTGAGTACCAATGCAAAAGTTTAGGAAATACGTGGTGAAATAAGAATCCAGGTATTACTTGAATGAAGAGATTTATTTGCACAGACAAAAATCAAAGCGGGTTAAAGTGTTCGGGATTGCAACGCCGAACATGTCCCTTTACGTTTCCTGTCCTTTTGGTCTTGAATTTGCAGTGGGGACAAGAGAGGTGTGGTTCTTTGCCACACTCGTGCGTGGTACCGCAGAGTTCTCTTATGGACAAAAACATTGCCGCAGTCAGTACAGCAGTGTCTGCGCACCAATCCCTTAACCTCCAATCCGGTCATCAACGGTATCCCCCCCCCCCAAGCCTTCGGACGGGCCTGGGAGAGTTTTTGATCCTTGTTGCGTCGGCCTTGGGTCTGTAATAGCTTTGTCCTAGCTTGTCAACACTAGTAATTTCTCACGTTGCATTCCTCCCTCTTTTGTCTAACCTTTGGCCGCGGAGCAAAGCATTAGAGATGCCTAACCTCATTAAAACGCAACAAGGAGAAAAACGACATAACTCACCTCATAACAGCCTACAAAGTATTTGGAGTGAAATTTAACTTACGAGAAACTAGAAGGAATTCTTTCCCACGAAATTACGAAATTTTAAGCTTTGAAAAATGGCTAAATTATTGAATTTTACGTTTCCAGGAGGGTGATATTTTCTAAATCATAACAATTCAGAACTGAAAAGATCCTCTTCAATATTTTTTCCTGTTGCCGAAGGGCATCGCTGGGCGGTAGTGGGTTAATTATTCACAATGTTTCAGAGGAATGACTTTCTTGATTACTGCTTTGATCTCTAATCAAACATTCAACAAGCCCACGGCTTTGAGCTCGATTGCCCTTAATATCCACGAAAAAGAATCCCAGTTCAGAAGGAGAAACTGCCAGGAACAACAATACTGGCATCTACTTCTAACAAGACAACCAACAAGACAGATCATAATGTTTCGACCCAACATTCTCACCTAAGCGATGATTTGATTTTGAAGGGCCAGTATTAACCTTTGCCAAAGTTCAGTCGCTTTTACCGAAGATCCTGTAATATCCAATTAATTAATTATTGCAAGAGATTTTTTTAAATTAAAGGAGACCATCACAAGCATGAAAGCAGCAAATTTTGATAAAAACGCTACAGCAGGAAAAGAAATAACATCAGTCTTTCAGTAGACTCTCTTAAACTTTATTTATAAATATTAGCTACAAAACCTAATTTAATAAAATTTTAAACCTCTAATATACACATGAATGTTTCAGCATGATTATCCCTCAATCAAAAATAAGAGTTACATTAGGTTTCTTACAACTAAGGTTGACAGAGTTCTGAATGTCGACCAGCGATGTGTTTCTTCAAGTCGCCTTTGTGCTTTGATCTGTGGTCGCAATGCGGGCAGGGGAACTGGGGCTCTTTTCCACACTCGAATTTGATATGGCGGTGGAGGCTGGTCTTATAGCCGAAGACTTTGCCGCATACGGAGCAGGAAAAGGTCCCGCGGTTCGCGGTAGGACCTTTTAAAGCTTTTACTTGGGCGGGTGCCGCTAGTCCCTCAGGTGCTGGTGAAGACGGTGCCATACCGCTCCTGACTCTAGTGCTTTCCATCACAACCACTCTGGTGCTCTCCATCACTGGAAAGGAAAAGAAGTCTGGTGAAACTGAATTTGGCAAGGATGGACTGTGACTTATTGGGTTCTCACCTCCCTGATCACCATCATGCCTCCACGAGCTCTCAGCTGTTTCCCTCTGCCATCCCACCGACCTTCCAGGCGAGTTGCGTCCTTCTAAGCGTTTGACCACAAGAAGCGTTTTCGGGAAGAGCTGACCACCACCGATGACTTTGATTGGATTGGCGTTGTTACCCGAGCTTTCTAGGGCACCTTGATAGGCGGGCATGACCTGAGGCGTGTCTGCGTACTCTTGGTGCGCCATCGTTCGAATGTTCGCAATGACCCCGACAGGTGGCGTGCTTTGTGAATCGGAGTTGAATACTACAAGAAACAGTTCCAATCAGGCTGCGTCCACAAACTAAGTTGCTCAATTCGACGA
>Ga0058701_10001214_pt1 | contig 18077 bp, 11 predicted proteins | sample AgamicOrMae_FD_97039 | JGI IMG/M metagenome (GOLD analysis project Ga0058701, IMG submission 97039) | Agave microbial communities from Guanajuato, Mexico - Or.Ma.e | ecosystem: Host-associated > Plants > Phyllosphere > Phylloplane/Leaf | place: Guanajuato, Mexico | collected 2012-06-04
GACATCTGTCCCATTTTGGGAACAGCAATCACCAAGTTATTGAAGGAGACGTAGCAGTAACACCCCTGAGAATTTATGTCTCACTCACACACACTACAGCAATGTGATTCGTTGTGTCCCACTTTGGGTCCCATGTCCCGCTAAAAGGTTCGACCTATCGGGTCCAAAATCAATAGCACTCGTGTCCTTATATAAGAGAGGGTACCCTGAAAATTTCATGACGATTGGATAATTATTACTCTAGATTTCGCACGCCATAGCCAAAACCCGTTTACTAGGTTATCTTATAAACAGGTTCACCGCCTCAAAAATTGGTACGACGCAATGCCCCATGTAACCGAACATACCCCTTAAGTTTCAACTCGATCGATTAACCCTTACGCCCGTGAGAGCTCGCGGGAAAAGCAACAGCAAGACGGACGGACGGACAGACAGATAAACACACAAACGGATTGTCCAAAACCACTTTTCTCGACGTTTTCAGGGTTTTACATCCCAAATCCGGTCTTATCTCGAAGTCGATTTTTTGCACGATGCAAATACTTCCATTGACATGGAAGTAAAAAAACGTAAACTAGCTTGCTTGAGAAGGAGAACATATCGTAACTGATAGACAAAAAAAAGGGGGGGGCCTTGTAAGAGCGCAACTACTTTTTAACGAACATAGCATGATGCGGACAACGCGCGACGTAACCAAACAGCAGCGACAAAAATTGGCAGCAAAAACCGGCACCGAACTTTTATCAGATTCCACTATCGCAAATGTTAATCACGAGGTGGGCTTTCAGCCGTTGATTTCAACTTTACCGACACATAAAAGCATCAGCAATGACTTACACCAGGAGCCGATGCTTGAAGATTACTCGTTAAGCAGGAGTAGCTTGTCTTCAAACACCCGCAAACATGGACTAGCCCAAAACCTTCCGTCGTGAGAATTTTCTCGTACTAATGTCAAAGGGAGGATGGAAAATAGCAAATGTAACTTATTTAAAGCTCCTTGTTCCTTTTCTAACAAAATATCTGTGCCATTAAAGAGGCTTATAAATATTCAAACCTATCATAATTCGAACTCAAAATAAAACACTGGTAAAGAAAAGTGTAAGGGGGAAAAAAAGCAAAAGATTCGCCAGATCAAGTTGTTTGCAATGCAAGCTTTCTGGAGGAAGCGCTCCGTCATCTTGTAAATCTTGTTTTTTATTACTTTGATTTTTATTATTTTCTAGGAGCGGAAATGCTATATACTAGTTACTAGAAATCGCCTCTGCGATACGCATATGGAAGGGGAATTCATAAAACAGATTTTCTTTTACGAAAGCAATTTGAGCTCAGCTTAGACATATCAAACGTGACCTGCATTTCGGTTGTTGAAGTTTCAGCTAAGATTAGGGCACGGCCCCGACACTTGAAAATATTTAGCAACGTCGCTTCCACTAAATTTCACGTGTCCATATTTCGGTGTAACCTTGAATATTCTCCATATCATCTTTTAAACGAAAGCAGGTTCGGCTCACTCGATATTCGATATGTAGGCTGATTGTGCCAGCCTTGATGTGAACGCGGCCTATACTGTGAATTTTTTTCCTCCCGAATTCACCCTGGTATAAAATTTCGTAGCATCTCACAGATAAAACCGCGTGTATTGCGCTATTTTAATGTCGTTTGAGTTGCCCCCACTCGGAAAAAAAGGAACATTAATCACATTCTGAACGGGGACATTTACTCAACGTGAAAGTAAACTTTCTCGAGCCAGTGGTGGTAAGCACACACATCAGCGATTTCATCCTTTTACTCCTGCAGGACCTCACTCGGTTAGTAAATTTTCATTTTTGTTGTTATTTTAAAAATTGTCTGTTCCGCAAGACTATTGAGAGCACTGATTACTAAGATTTAATTAATGACGTACTTTAGTAAGTCACTATTAGTTGTGTACTTGTTCGTGCATCACGATGATTATTCCGTCTACATTCACACAATCATTTATTTGTAATCAGAAATAGAAGCCGTTTGTAATGTTACAACACTTGCCGTTCTAAGGCTATTAAAGATTTTTGGCGCACTTTTTACTTTTTTTATTAGATTTGGATAAACAGCCGCCGAGAGATCAATGATATTAAAAACGCAAAAAATACCAGACACCAATGTGCTTGGCCACTATATTGACAAAGTTTTCACGGAAACCAAAAAGAAATACGAGTGAACTTTGTTTTGATGATACGGCCCTGAATACCTGCTTACAAAGCTGACTTGCGAGTACTGCTGCTCCTACCGACGAAAAGGTCGAAAAGTTTCATTATGATAGGTACCAAAAGGTGAAGCTTCAACAAGCCTCTGTCCCAACGAGGCTTACACAACAGTACCTCACATACTGTTCTGCGGTGCGGATGGCGGATACTGAAATGTGGTTAAACATTTTCGAGGGTTCCATTTTTGTGTCAAACCGCAAATCTGTGAGAGACATGCGACCACACTTCCCCGTTACATTATTAAAAGGTAAAAACGTCGGGTCTTGTTGGGGAGTTGTTTGATTTTTCAGTAGGGAAACTTTTTTTATTATTCCCTTTTTTTGATGAAGCCGTATCGACTGGTTTTAGACAGTCCAATTTAATCTGAAAATCAAACCTGGAGAATGTTTGCTGGACTAATTAGCTTGTATTTTATCCGACTTAAAAAAGGCGCCAAATGTTACCCTCCTAATGTTGGGTATGCAAAATAAATTGAGATTTGAATTCCAATTGCAAATCCGGTTCTCGATATTAAATCACATCATCACACAGCTCACCTTGCTTCGATTCAAAACAAACCACGAATTCTGATTAGCTGAAGCTCTCAGAGGCCCATGCTGCCAGCAGACCGTTTGATTGCATTACATGCTAAGATAATGTAAAAGAATGTAAAGGGTTCCATGACTACTAAAGACAGAGCTCCTTAGAGATGCTTCAGGGAGAACTCTGTTGGAGTAATAAGCGACTCTCTCCCAAAAATACCCCTGAGATAAGTCTCTAGAAGATAGCTCTCTCTTAGCTCTAAAATAGCTCACTCTCATACCTGTAGCTCTCTCTAATATGATTCTCTTCATGGTAACTCTCCCTAAAATAGCTGTCTCTAATATAATGCTCTCTTTATTAACTCTCTAAAATAGCTCTCTAAGATACGTTTCCATAAGATAGGTCCCTATAAGATGGCGCCCTCTTAAATACGGCCATCTGATATTATTATTTTTTCTCGCTTCCACTAGGGAAAGGCCTGAGGAAAAATGTCCGCTACTGTCATGTCCAACAGAACATTACGTCCGCAAAAAAGGAAGGCCTGGAAATATTTGCCCGCTATTTAGGACGACCAGAGTTTTGAAATGGCCGCCAATTTTAGATTTTTTTAAAAAATTCAAGGGTTCAAAAAAGGGTAAGGCGTAATTGTGAGGCATGCTTTTATTTCTTGATATCATTTACAGTGCTTCACATCGTCAACAACATCAATCGGGTTGAATTTTTAGGTGGTAGGAAATGCTTTCCAAGTCACAGTGTCGTCGCGTTGTTCGTAGTCCTCGCAGCTCAGGGCAAGGCGACGGATTCTTGTTTGATTCGTATTGTACCGCTTTTTAACCGGCTACTTTACGTTAACGTGCCCCGCCCTTATTTGGGCTTTTACAACATGGAAGTCATTTTCGTCGGCGATGATCTCATCCAAAAATCTCTAAAGAGATGCGTGGTGAACGAGAAGTTTTTTTCTGGAATTTGGAGTGGTAACCCTCCACAACATTATTTGTACGGTGAGAATTGTCCAAGGCCTGTTGGTATACTTTCCATATTTCGCGCGGGGGGGGGGGGCGGGGGGGGAAAAGCAGGCCGCCGTCGTCGTAAGGTCCGGTGCCCGCGCATGTAGGTGTTCTCTACGTATGAACAAAATTCAAGTACTCGGTCATCAACGTTTACTATTGCATCAAAAACGACAGCAAGCTTTCTTTCCTTTTCAATTTCAACTGGATATATATGCCTTGGACTTTAAAGATACAGGACAGATATGCAGAGGGACATTTTTTAAAAGGCCTTCATTAAATGGACGTTTTGAGGCAGGACAAAATTTTAGCGGACATTTTTTCCTCGGACATACTCATGTGGACTTTCCTTCGTATCACCTTTTTTCTCAGGTAAGACTGCCCAAGATAGAGCTCTCTAAGATGAGACTCTACGAGACTGGGCTTTTTAAGGGGACATAATCCAGGATAGATAGAGATCTTTTAAGATAAAGCGCTAGATTCTGACTGGCTCAACGACCGCGGTCTTGTAGTCGCTTTACGTTGGTTTTGGAATGCACACCAATTTGATTTGCAGTTTCATCACACCATCTTTTCACAGTTCCGTGAAATGCATGATGAGCGATTGCCTTGCACACGGAATAATGTTGAAGAAAACTAGGCGGGCACCGAAATATTCTAATTCAAGTTGTAGGCCTTGTATTTCAGTGAAAGCATATTCTTGGGGAAACGTTTTGGCGAGCAGCTCAGAACCCATAACTTGGAACAATTTTAAGAGGAGAGTGAGGCGCTGTCACAAGTAGAGCGGCACAGATAGACAGATCTGGCAAGTCTAGAGTATCAATCACAAGGACAAGGACCAGCACAATATGCGTCATTAATAGGAGATCGGAGATGAAGACGGCAAACGAGCCGTGAATGCCATGGCTCCTCTCCGTGTTTAACAAATCGCCTCATCAGATCTGCAGACTCGCAGAATTTCTTTAACAGCGCCCGAAATCTGGTTATCTCTGAACGGGTATTTCCCAAATACATCATTCAACCTCAAAACAAATCAACTACGTGGCTTAAAATTATCGCTCAACACGGATATTCTCACATGAAAGCGACCGGTTTACAGAGCTAGCCAGCCGAAAATCCACGATGATTGTTGCGTAGACTTTGCCAAGTATCACGCTTTCAAAAGACAAGTTAAAAGATTCCTAAATATAGCTAATCTAGTTTGACACCCCTGGCAACGCCTTCTCGTTTTATTAACATTCGAAAAGTGTCTATGATGGTGTTTCCAGTTTTCGAGTTTTCCTAATCTTTTACTGCCTTTGGCTGGACAACTATCCGAGTTATTATTCCAGCATGGCTGACATGTTTTAGATCGTTCCTAACTAGAGTGACATAAGATAAGATTAAACTGTAGTTTATCTTCACTAGTTGCATTGGTAACCACGCTCAATAATGAGTCGCGGAAGGGCATCATCTGCTTTCCTTGGCAGACACATATGACTGCTAGTAACGATACCAGCAATATTTTTCTCTCTATGGTACAAACCATCAGTTTGTTACCGCTATAAGCACATAGCTCTATGATCCGAACCAAAGACAGAAAAGAAAAGTATTCAAGAAAAAGTCCCGGGGGGTGTTCCGCCCTTAAAGTGCAAATAATTTGCACGCGTCACGTACAAGAAGTGGGGCTTGTTTAAGGAAAAAAAATTATGGTCTCGATTTCTTATTTACAAGCTTATCATGAGCTAGTCCATCTCATTGCACATCAGTTAGTATTCGCATGGTCAGTAGCGTAACCAGACGTGAAAATGGGGGAGGGTCACCTGGCTTGTAGACCTACAGTATGTTGGGCGGGAGGGTGGAATCACAAGAGCGAATGCTTTAATTAATCCTTACAACCGTATGTTGCTTTAGGCGTGACTTTGCAGGTCAGGTCGCAAAGTCGCTTCGACTTTCACTAATTTCGGCACTTACACCGGTTTCATCTCTGGGCACTGCGAACGTTTAGCTCCGATAGATAGAGGGGTAGGAAGGTGAGTCCGCCGTGGCTGCGTCTACCTTCCTCGTTAGCTTTCCGAAAAGAAAGTTACTTCGTACAGAACAGCATAAAAAACAGTCACGACTTGTGGCGGTACTCCAAAGAAGGGCTTTTCCAATTTTGCACACCACGAAAAGCCCATCTCTAAAAGCATTCACTACAAGTTGGCGTTGCCTCGAAAACTAATTTTCTGTTCCCCTCTCAAAACGGTCGCTTTTCACAGGGTCCGTAAAGTGACTATTTGTGAGCGAGGTTTACAACTCGAGTACTCACAGCTAATCTGGCCGGGAGGGCAGGTGTGTGTGTGTGGGGGGGGGGCAATCCTCCACCAAATTAAGAACAAAGATCGCCAAGAAGGGAACAAGACTCATGATCTCCGGATCGGAAAAAGTTTCAATCCCCGAACGAATTTCCACCTTGAAAAAGTCTCTTATCTAAAATTAATCGGAAATCAGTAGCGGATTTTCCGGCAAGGCGGATTCGCGCCAGCTGGGAAAAGACTTGACAACATGTGTGGGTGGGATGTCTTACACTGTGCGTTTCGAGGCTTCAGTTTTTCTCCCTTGTGTCGCGGCTTTGGCCGTCAAACTGAGAGGCATGACACCGGAGCGAGGCACAAGATTCATTCAATAATCTGACCTGACTTCGCCTATCAACCGGTATTAGCAAAGCGGCAGCGAAGGAGCAACTAGGAGCTCCCAAGCGGATCGACGCACCAACCTCTTAAAATCAACCATGGAACGTGGTAAGAATTCGCTTACCGCGATAATGAATTTGAATGCCGAAACCGACGAAAGAATGCGAATAGCATGATGCCAACTTTCAAATTAACAATAAGTATTCGAGTTATCTGCTTTTGAAATACACTCACTAACGTTCAAAAAATATTTCAATACAAATGTCATGGGACCTTAGACGGATTGAAAAATAAAGTGTTAGCACTACCCAGATGGGACTTTTTGAACTTCCTAAAACACTAATTGACGTTCACTGGTGTAAAGACTTCTTTATATTCTGAAAAATAACGCGTGAAAGTTTCTACGAATAGGAAACAACACAAACAAACAGGCGAAACAAAGATTCATGTCCCCAATGGTCCACAAACTGGTACGGTGCTCCAAGGTTTGCGAGAAATTTGTTTATTTTCCGACTGATTTGTGTGTTTCAGGAGACTGGGAATAACCGATATACTTTGCAGAAAATTTCCAATCCTCCAAAACGAGAATCAGTCCAAAATTAAACAAATGGCAAGCAAATATCATCTTGGCGAAAAGGTGAGCACACCAGCTTTAGGACGATCGGAACTAAATCTTTTTTTTTTTCTTCTCTTTACTGTAATACACCTTACCCAATTGAGATTTTAAATTAATTTATGAAATAACTTAATTTAAGACCACCCTGTTTTTAATTTGTTTTTATATGCGTGTTTTCATCCCCAAGTATTATTGAATATACAGTATTTTTTTTACAAGTACGTGCGCGGTATAGAGCAGATTTCGTCTCATGGAGCAGAGAGCCGAGAAACTCTACCAACTCAATTTAACGATTCAACTTGGCTTTGAACAAGTTCGTAACAATGTTTGGCTAAGAGCAACATTTTTTAAATATTATTTGTTTGTTTATTTTTCCGAAGAGTAGAATAGTATCTTCAAGCACATTTAAAATCGAGTAAAAAAAATGGTTAGTGTCCATCAGAGACCGAAAGGTCACGATAGGAATGGGACCTGTAGCAAGTGATCTGGATTTCGACTGATCCAGCCTCCATTTCGATCGATCAACTTTTGGTTCGAGTGATCCAGATGTGTCCGCAACCCTTGAGAACCCAGGCAGCAGGCGAACATTCGAGGAACATTCGTTGAGAGTTCATTGTGTTAGTGTTCGGGTACGAACCCTCACTGTACGGTCCGAACATTCCCCGAATGTTCGCCGAACATTTCGCCCAGTAGTAGGCAATGAGTATTCCCCGAATGTATTTCCCGTACAGTGGCTTATTTGATGCGCTGATCAAAGAATATTTAATGTAGTTAAGAAAACTAAAATCGGATGAGAGGTGAACCGCTCTATCTGTTGACCAGACTAAATATAAAGCCTCTGGTCTTCGTGTGTTATGCGGTACACTTTGGGCTTCCTTTTTGAAGATGAAATGAAGTACCTCGTGCGGTATGCTTTTTAAGAAGAAGCCGTTTTCGTATAATTGTGGGCCCTTAGGTGCACTTCTGTGATTGGCGATCGCGATCGCAGTTGCCTAACGGCGGAATCACGAAACTTGGCGACCCCATTTTTCGGGCGGCCTCGTCCGACTCCTATTAGGTTTCAATAAACCCTCTATGGTAGAGAAACGCCAATGAACCAGAGCCGCTATCCTTATCGACAGTGTCTCTTTCATTACTCCATGGTATCTCTGTAACGCATGGGAATCCGCTTTGTTCTCTCTTTCTTGGAGTCCGGGAGGACAAACCATGGGCGCTCTCTTCAGGGCTTTACTTCGGTCGGGTCCCGCTCGGCCGCCCCTTCGGCTGCGTTCGGCGAAGTAGTCGGGCCGGCCGAGCGCGACGCGACAGGGTACAGCCGAAGAAGCCTTCGGCCTGCGCCTAGGCAGCCGAAGCGGCCGTAGTCGCTGGGCGGCGTGTGCGCTCCTGCGCATTACCGTTAACCGTTGGTCTGGTCGGTCGGTCAGTCAATCCAGTCAGTGCTCGACTCTCGGTAGCGTCACTTTGATTGTGTGTGATTTGAGGTAATATATAGTGTGATTGGTGTGCGATTATCAAACGTTGCAAGAGGCGAAGGAGATGAGCAATATGCCAGCTGAAGGTACGTATATGAACAAAGTTTGAAATCGGGGAAAAGCCAGTGCGTTGTATGCAAGAGTCATTATTCGTTTTTGTTTAGGTGGCCTTGCTGTGTTCTCGGCCAAATCTTCCATCTTCGAACCGAGGCTGTAGCAGTTGACATTTCTTTGATCACAGCTCGGTTTTTGGTGTTTCGAAGTTCTTTTTCAATCGTTGGGTCAATTTTTTGTGGGAAATCCTTATTTGCTCTCTATCGGTTGGGCTATCTGATTCTAACCGAAGCAATGTCGGACTCGGAGCTGGACAATTCGTCGAGCAGAAAACTTATTGGTCAGCGCCAAGTGCAGAAAAAGGTTAAAAGAGAGTGTGAAAAGTTGTTTTCGAATGTGTCTGGCGTCGATGAATGGTGCGGCTTTGTGAGCGGAACGATTCCCCCGGCAGCTGTTGACGAGTCATTTCGTCGTGAAAGCTCTACATCTCATCCGATCCCTTCGTGTTCAACGAACCCGCCAAGTGATAGTGAAAATCCCTGTAGTGCTGGTTGTGCTCCTGAGTTTATTGTTGTTCCTCCCTCACGGCTAGATGGGCTTTTTTTCTGATGATTCTGAATCCATTTCCTCCAGTGATGAAGAAAATAATGCCGTTGACCTTTGCCAGGAGTTGCGGTGGTGGAGCATAGAAGCAAACGCTACTCATAGTCAGATACGGTCTCTTCTGAAAAGACTGAAACCCATCCACCCTGAATTACCATCAGATCCTAGAACACTTCTGGACACCCCTACTTTTACTCAAGTGAAACTGATAGGCAAGGGCTCATATGTACACATTGGCCTTGAGAAAGGACTACTGTCTAGACTAAAATTTGGAACTGTCAATGGAACTACTAATTTGGGTCTTGACATAAATATTGATGGTCTCCCACTATCTGATAGTACTAGTGTTGATTGCTGGCCTATCCTGGCTCGATGTAGAGATCTCATTTCATCCACACCATTTTGTGTAGGTGTTTACTGTGGCCCGTGTAAGCCTGAAAGTTTTGAGCTGTACCTTGAAGATTACATTAAGGAAGCTAAAAAATTGCTTCCATCAGGATCGTTATTCGAGGATGTGAAATTTAATGTGTATATTCGGTGCTATATTTGTGATGCTCCTGCAAGAGCATTTGTTAAGTGTATCACCTATCATACTGGTTACTCTGCTTGTGAACGCTGTTTATGTGAGGTTGACCATGATGGGAAACGTGTTCTTTATGAGAGCAGGGTTTCAACTCCCAGGACTGATGAATTATTTGACAGGCAGGAAGATGAAAACCATCATCGGGGTGCATCTCCTTTGAAAGAGATTCCAGGTACATTATTTGTGACCATGTTTATTCTTGACCACATGCACTTGATTTTTCAAGGAGTACTCAAAAGATTTCTTCACTTTCTTCTCGAAGGTAAATCAAATGCAAGACTGAGGGCCTCTGAAATTTTATCTATATCCTCTAAGTTGTCAAGAAAATCTCAATGTAAACCACAGGAATTTTCCCGCAGCGTTGGTCCTCTGAATGCTGTCTCAAGATGGAAAGCTACTGAGTTGAGGCTTTTTCTTTTGTATGTTTCTATTGTGGTATTTTTCATTGAGATTCCTGAAGAAGTTTACTCATTATTACTCTTGTTTCATGTAGGATGCAGGATTATTTTTTCTCCTGAACTTGTGAAGCACCATGAATATGTTGACTATGCTGAGGGATTGTTTGAAGCGTTTGTCAAGCATTGTGCTGATAAGACTGTATGTGGGCCAAGTTTTGTTGTTTATAATCCCCATAGTCTCTTACATGTTTGTGATGATGTCAGAGCATTTGGTGTTGTGACTGATAATGGTGCATTTCCCTTTGAAAATTATTTGAAAACCATCAAAAGCTTGGTCAAATCTGGAGTACATGTTCCCCAGCAAATTGCCAGACGTCTTGCTGAGAGACATAATTTCATCCCAACACCTCGTGGCGCATCAGCAACTTTATCTCCTGTGGATTGGATAGACTCTAAGCAAGAATATAGATCTATTTCATGTGAAAGCTATATGCTTACTCCTTTTACAACTCAAAATAGCTTCTTCAGTTTTGGTCACCCAGAATGTCTTGGACAAGTGAAAAGAATTGTGAGAGAGAGAGAGAGATGGGTCAGTTGTTGTTGTAGCTGATGTTTGTTCTCAACTGGATGATTTCTACATCATCCCTGTGCAGTCCAGGCTGGTTGGCACTTATAAATTTTCTGATTGGTCTCAAGGGAATGTGAAAATAAAACTGTCCATGATATCTGGAAAATTCAAGGTGATGCCCTTATCAGGGGATGACAAGGTTGCCATTCGCCTTTTACACCCTCTTGAAACTTTTAAAGGTGAGATATACAGAGTGGTTATGTTAGTGGTACTTTGTGATGTTTGCTTCTGCATTGGCTTCTGTGCTTTGAGTTTTATTTCCGATTCATCTTACGAAAAGCCGCTGTACGTCCACTTTATTTTCATTAATTTGAAAATGTATATAGTTGTGCGAGCGTTTTCGTCTAACGAGATACAGTGCGCCAAGAAATCCGATTTCCAGCTAAATACATTTTTACTATTTATTTTGAAATGATCAATTTTTTCTGTGCCCTATTTTGTTTTTATTGAAAGTCTATCAGGGTGCCTAGCGACCGGAATAACCAGAAATCAGCCGGAAAATTGAGTCACCCGGAAAAACCGGGAATTCGCTGGAAATTTTGCGAAAAAGAGGGAAAATACGGGATTACATGATATCACTATAGTGGGAAAACAAACTGCAAAGCTCGTATCTTTCTCGACAAAATTTAAAAATCGTTTTAAAAAAATGATGGGCGGTAATAGGTCAAACCAGGTTTAACCAGTTACATAGGTTAATTTTGACGTATATTTTCCCGAAACTAGAAGAAACGACCGTCAATCTGTGTATTTTCAAGAAAAAATCACACTTTGTTAATAAATCACACTCAAGTTGGCCTAAATTAACATTTTAAGTAATTTGAAAAGTCCAAATTAAACGATTCTAAGCATTTTTTTAATTAATTACATGAAATAAGGCTTGAAGCGTTGTTCTGGGCGGCAGTGGGTTGAATCGGCAAGCATAAATCCGGGATTTTTTTGTTATTATTATTTCAAAAATAAACCGGGAAAACTGGGAAATTTCTAGACACCCTAGTGGAATATGTGTTACAATTGTTCGAAAAACTTATTCCCTATCGGATGACGGCGGTGTATGTGGTATAGCCTTTTGTTCATCATTCTTATTTAACTTGCTTAACCACCAAGCTTTTCAAACCACGCCCTTTCCTAGTTTTCCATATGCATTATCGCGCTGCACGTTCTCACCTAATTTTGAGTTTCCTTGCTTGTGGTGGAGTTGTTCGATCGGTTTTCGACTGTTGTAAGCACGGTATTCTCATTTATATTATTTGTTGTCAGGACTGTACGCAGTTGTGGAGTTTCCTCCAAAAACGGGAGAAGAAAAGCCCACCTCATCAGTCGTTCCATCAAACTGGCTACAGGAATGAACAAGGTCATGCTGGTGGCCGGACCACATGAAGGACGACAAGATCAAGAAGGCAATATAAGAACGTCAACCCCCAACGGACAAATACACCTTATGTAAATACAGTAGGGTGCTTCGCAAATCCAGTATGTACATTTATATTTTTAAAAGGTGTTGCTTTTTTCAGTTATTTTAAATGTACTTTATTTCGTTTCAGGCTCGTTTAGAACCGCCCAAGAGTACTTCGAAAAGTCTTTGGATAAGACCGATGTAGAATCAGGTGCCGAAATTGCCGCGACACCAGTAATTTCTTCAAAAGGACGGCACATCAAGAAAATAACGTTCGACAACTACGACGCGGATTGCGAGCCCCAGTCCAAGAACAGTCGAAAGAGCCGAGACAAAATCAAGGCACCTCCTGTTGTCCCGCTACCAGGTAACTTTTCCGACCATTTCAAATTACAAACTTGTTGCGCACCTTTAAATCTAGAGAGAGAAAAAAATGCCGGCTATTTTAAATGAACTGGAAAAAGCAAGGGAAATTGTGAAACGACCTGTTAAAAGCTGGGAATAAGTACCTGTATGGCTGTCTTTGTTTTACAATCAAGGAGTCAAAAAAACATTATCTGGGGAACATTCCGAACTTATTTTCAAGTTCTTAAGATCTCCGGTGTCACGAGCGCTGATAGCAGATTATCTTTGTCTAAAATTGCCTTGATTTTCCTGGACATCTTCTGTCCTTTTTTAAAAATGTATTCCTTAATGTTTTAATAATTATGTTCCCCCCGTTTACAGCTAACCTGTTAAACATTCCTCCGATGAGCAGGCACCACAGTCTTGATGTTGGCGTGAGTGCATCTGTTTCCAAAAAAAATACGCGACCAAGTGATTTGAAAAACCAGAGCGGTCGCGCAACAGCAGGCGAATCGACCATGAAGCGTGGTCTTAGTGCCAAGTACGGAGTTAAAACGAGTATGTGTGGTTATATCTTTCGATTTGGTGTACCGAATTCATTTTTTTTACGTATAAGTAACGAAATGAATCTAGTACTAACACTGTGGGTCACAATAAATCCTCATAGATCACATTTTTCGCAATATTTCAATTTTCTTTCGTCTCTTCTGACTTTGCAAAAATGAAATTGTTGCACTTAAATTTGTCTGGCTGAGCAAAAGTACCTTTTGATTTCATTATGTGACCGTTTTCCTGTTCTTAATTTCAGGTAGTGCGTCTTTGTTTCCTTACTCGCCTTTGAAACGAGATTCTGTTGGGAATCCCATTTTTCCCGTGAACTCTTCCAAGACTCGCGCACATAGTACTCTAGGAAAGTCACCATCTCCGTCGCCATCTCATTCAAGCGGGTTATCGCCTTCTCCTCACAAGTCGCTATCTTCGGTTTCGATGTCTCCTTCTCCCAGCAAGTCGCCATCTCCAGCTTCGTTGCGCAAGTCTCCATCTCCGCCCAAGTCTCTCTCTCCGCCCAAGTCTCCATCTCCGCGTAAATATCCATCTCCGCGCAAGTCTCCACCTCCGTCCGTGTCGCCGTCTCTGCGTAAATCGCTATCTCCACGCAAGTCGCCACGCCGATCGTCGTCTCAGTTAAGCAGCGGCAGGCGTCTCTTAACCAGGTCGCCGTTGCAGGGCGGTCCGACTAGATTGCCATCCAAGTCACCCTCGCGCCACGGACACACTCGCTCCTCATCGAGGTTGAACGTACCATCCACAACAGCGTCCACACCAGAGTCAGGTGGCGGGGTCCAAACAACTCCATTTGGTAAGTTCTGGGGCCAAATATTGGCCTTTATAACTTTGTCACTGCTGTTGCTTTACGAACTGGTGTCGTATTTGTCAGTAATTCCTCCCCCCTTTTTTATAGATATCTTAAAAGACATCTGTAGGGATGTCAAGTCAATTAAAAAGGAGTTAAAAAACCATAGTCTAGTTTTAGAGGAAGTTGTAGAGCGTCTGAGAAATCGAGGAGCTGTTTTACTCCACCCGAAAAGCATGCCAACATTACCCATTGATTCGTACGAGAACTTTAAGAAAATGGAGGTATCGCTGGAAACGCCGAGTAACTTGGAGTATTTGGTAAGTTGATAGTCTAACATTGTTTTTCACAAGTTATCAAGTCTCTTGAAGTTTTGTAGAAATCGTCTTCACTGTCGCGATATTTGGTGTCATCTAATATTTCTTTCCTTCCCCCCCCCTCTTTATATTTTACATTTATTATTGCTTTATATTGTTTAATTGAATTTTTTCAGCCTGGAGAGATATTATCTTTGTTTTCCTAATACTCTGTTTCGATAAATCTCAGGCCAAGCGACTTGGACGAGAATCTTGCGCCAATGTAGTCGACACGACCGACAGTATCCTCAAGAAGGTGCTGTTACGAAAAGTTGCCAAGCTGTACAGCTTAAGAGGACGCGTCGTACAAGGGAAGAAGAAAAGAACATTCACCAAGCTTCTTCTCTACCAAGCTATCAAAAGTATGTTGCATTTGATGTGCATCATTGGATTCTCATGGGTTCAGAAAATCAATCCGCTTTAATGCGGAAACATTTGTTTATTCCGTAACAAATACAGCCTAACGATATCCAGTGTTGCCTGATTCTACAAAGTTAACTCGTAAGCCGGCAGAGATAATCATACTAACGTACCTTTATTGTTCGTTTTGAATAAATGCAAGATTCCGATAAAAAGGCCCCTACACTGATTTGTTTCCGCATTTGATAAACGGAATCCCCAATGAGTTGTTAGCTGGTATGGAAATGAACTGACGGTTTTTCGATCTTCCGCATTAGTACTAGTACTACAGAGTATCATTTCTCTACCTGTCAGATGTATGTAACAACACTTAAATTATGTTTTCAGATGGTGTAAACATTGCCCACCCAGGAGCAAGCGCCGAGACAGTGGATTCCCGAATTGGAGAATACTTAAGACTCGCTCCGTTTCGAAAATCCTAACTAACTTCTACCTTGTGCATAGTCTTAATTTTGTTGATTTTTGATCGAAGATCGTACCGTAGTTTTGTAAGAATTTCGTATGACTTGTACCGTATTTACCCCTTGATTTGACGCATATCTTTCGAAGATGATCGATCGCTTCGTGGACTGGTCAAGTTTTTGACTATAGTTGGAAAAATGGTGTAGAAAAATCGGAAAACGTGATATTTAGGTGTTTTAAATTATTTTAGAGGCACTTTTATTTCATTTTAAGTTGTTTGTTCACAGACTAGACCTTAGCAAGATTTTTAAGCGATCTTCCTATCTATGGGTACAAAACTGTAACAACATAGTACTATTCAATGGTGATGGGCACACAATTTTAACATTTTTAACAAAAAGAAATGGCTTTTTTTCGGCGTAAGATTTCAAAGCAGGAAACCTGGTGAAGAGGTGTCGCTTTCCGTTGTATTTTCACAATTTCCAACTGGTTTCAAGGTCAGTCTTGTACTGTAATCAATCTCAGTGTCTTGTTCTCTTTAAATTTGTCACTTCTAACTTGAGTTTTACCTCGGGTAAATACGGTATTTTCAAAGAGTCAAGGTTGCGACTTAATTATCAAAGAAAAAAAATGATACTGTTCTTTTATTTGACAATACCGGAATCTGTTCTTTTGTTGTCCTGCGTGTGTTTCTTTCCGTTTTATAGTCATTTTTGTGATATTTCAGCCAAATATAACAAATGTAAGTATTTGTGCAGTGCTTTTATTTTTGTTTTTCACGAGAACGTGTCAGTGTGAGGGTCCGCCTCCGGTACCGTGCAGATATCACATTGCGGCGTCTTCTGTGATGATGTGTCGAACTTTTTCTGGATCTCCAGGAAACCACGACATAACTTGCATAGCACGTAAAATGATAGCCTGGCAAAAGGTGGTTCGAGATCTCACCACAGTTTGGCGCCTCAAGAAGATCTGCTTGGTACCAATTTAGAAACTGCGTCTTCACCCGCAGGCTGGAATAAATAGTTCAACACGACTATTCGGTGAACATTCGATGCGAACATTCAATACGAACCTTCGAAGAATATTCAGCGAACATTCGAAGAACATTGGAAGCGAATATTCGCATAACATTCACGGAACATTCGGGGAATATTTGAAACAGACGAACTCCTAATACTCAACGAATATGTTCAGTCTAACATTCTTTGAATGTTCCGAGAATATTTCTCTGCTACCTAGGAAGAGGGTTGCGGTCTGCTTTTAGATGCCCGCTTTAGACCGATTTGACTGCAAGTGTGTTATCGCCGCATTGCATGAGTTTGAAACCCTAATCTACCCTAGCCTCACCTACCAACATCAAATAATTAAACTAGAGAAATATCGGTGGAACGCCCAATTAAACATAAACTAATCCAGCCTATATCCTAAACTAGCCTTAACTAGTCTTTCATAATCACGTGGAACCTTATTTAACAGCTACGAGAAGACTTCAACCTTAACTCATGCTATTTGTGCATCTTTGGATCACTCGAACTAAAAGCTGATCGGTCGGAACGCAGAGCAAGATCAGTCGAAGTACAGATCACTCGAGAAGGTCCCGAATATTGGTGTCGATGATCGTATAGTCGCGATCGGAAAAATCAATAGGCCTAACGACAGAAAGGTGTAGGCCAAAATGTCAACAGGAAGTGACTTTTTACACCTCCCATCAAAAAGCTTTTTTTTTTCAGGATACACGCATTACCCCCTTCCCCCAAGGAAATGGTTAAGAAAACTTCTCTGAATAAAAACAATAAGTAACGCTCAAGAAAGTGGAGAGTAGTAACTAGTCCGAATGAAATAAATCCGCCGCGAAAGGCGCTTCGTTGAATCTCCCGGCGAGAGCGCCAGTCGTCTCAAAATATATTATGTCGAATTACAGGTACGTTGAGAACACGGAGTTTCCTTTTCTAGTAAAACACTCCCGCTAGGTCTCTTTTCTGCGGGCAAAGAGAGTCCACAACTTGTCGAACATTCTCGTCAGAGTCGAATCAATTCGTTAAAACCCTGTCGGTACACTCTAAATTTTTAAGGTTGCATTTTCAACCTTTTGGTTCAACCCCTAAGACGTTAAGCCGAGCGGAGCGACGCACAAGCCACGTAACCTAACCTAACTTAACCTAGGCTTATCTAATTAAACGGTCACCAAGCCTGATGCTGCTTTCTTGGTGGCCCTAAATCGGCCGCCGAGAAGTAAGCTGCATCAGGCTTGGCGACAGCCAAGCGGAGCGATAGCGAAGCGAGGCACAAGTGACTAACTAATCTTGGTAAACGGCAAGGGGTTACGTTAGGTTAAGCTTGGTGGGATGCCTCTTGCCTTCCTCCGCTCTCGTTCCGCTCGATTTGACGACGACAGGTTGAGCCAAAAGGTTCAAATTGCTACCGTAAAAAAATTAGAGTGCAGTCGCTGAAACGTCGACTGGAGTGACGAAGGTTATCTCAGAAACGATTGGTCAGCCACAACCAACTCAGAGCGCGCACCAATCAACCAAAAAAAATCCGCTCCCGGGAAAATATGCTAGTTTTGTTGTATTGCGGCTTGTGCCCCGCCTCTCCACACAGGGTCCCATTTTTCTCCTTACACGCGTAAGTTTCTCGTTTTCCCCGAGCTGTCAAAACCTTGCGTCTACCAAACGGCTGCATTGGAATGGATAGAAACAAATCCCAACTGTCGAGCTGCCTCTTCCTCACATTTATGCGTTCTGTATTCCGTAAACCGTTTTGTTTCGTTAGGCGACGCAAAAATATTTTCGGTAATAAAATTGTTCATTTAATAAGGTAATGTATGTGATTCCAGATTCCTCAACTAACAATTACTAGGCTGTACTTTAGAACAAAATTGTTTACAGTTATGTGCTGAACACATACACACGAGTAAACGTTGAGTAAAGGCCGCATCACACTACCCATTGGCGTTGCCTTTGCCGGTGTCGTTGCCAGTGGCCATTGAGTGCCAGCCAACGAGAGCGCTGGACGTTGGCGCTGTTA
>Ga0058701_10001215_pt1 | contig 18076 bp, 7 predicted proteins | sample AgamicOrMae_FD_97039 | JGI IMG/M metagenome (GOLD analysis project Ga0058701, IMG submission 97039) | Agave microbial communities from Guanajuato, Mexico - Or.Ma.e | ecosystem: Host-associated > Plants > Phyllosphere > Phylloplane/Leaf | place: Guanajuato, Mexico | collected 2012-06-04
GTCTTAATTCTTTGTCGGTTTAATTCAAGAGAATATAAATTTAGCGAGGACTTTAGGTCACATTTTGGTGCCAAGAGAAACGTTTGTGGAGAAGGTATTGGCCTTAATTACCATTTTGCCTCTTTATTTGAAGTCATATTTTTATACTGAGTAAAACGCTTCCTAGTTGTTAGGTTTTATTTGTAGATGAAGCAAAATGTGTGTTACCGTAAAATCTAAAACTGTCTTTCACTTGCGGTGGAATTGAATGTTTGTACAACCATCGTATCATATTTAAACAGAGGATGTAATTTTTTTTCGTATGCGCTCCGCTCCGTGATACTTGTAAGAAAATAGGTCCTTCATCTTGACCGTGAATGAGGTCCTTGACATTACGAACGTGACTCAAACCTGGAAACCTTTGTCCTCCAAACCCTATCGCACAGCGTACAATAATTGTTTGAACGCTTGGCATTTGCTTTCAAGTGCCTCTACTAGATGGACAAAAAAAAACTCTCGATTCGTCTTCAACTTTAATTAGTTAAAACATAGATATCCTGACATCCGATAGAAATAGGATACAAACAAAATACAACCTAAAGGGTATTTTTTTAAATCATAGGTTCTTTACGATACCATAAATATACATCGTCTCGAAATCAAAAAACAAATGATTGAACCCCGCCAGTGAAAATCTCTAAAATCAATTTTAAAAATCTCAAAATTCTAGAATAGATCAATTTGATGAACCCAAATAATTAATTATTCGTTTGATGTATGCTCCGAAACCGCAAAATAATTTGAGCTTTGAAAGTGTAAGTATACTTTTGGTACCTCACAAGTGGTTCGCGTTATCAGTGCATCAACCCTTACATGGAAGTCGCATCGTAACGTGTTGTTAGCTTAGCAAACTTAATCGCTGACTAAACAGGAAAAAAAAAGATTTATCGTTGGACCTTACGTAGCGAAATTCTCGCCGTCTTGTTTGTTTCTACACCTTTGAAATTCTTATTTCCGCTTTGAAAAATCATCAAAAGGACTACTCAAAAAGATAAACATGTTTTCAACCGTCTGCATGTACGAATTTGACACGTGATTCAACAAAAGATTTTCAAGGCTAAACCCTTACCAATTTCTATTTAACTTAAAAAGTAATTTATTAATTCCGTAGAAACATTGTAGAAATTTGATAGAACTATTGTTTAAGAAATTTAATATAACAAATTTGTGAAGGATGTTATAATGTCTTTCTAGCTAAACATTTACATTCCTTTGTTTCTCTTTTTCTCAAAGTTTTTGGGGCAGAAAATCCGTGTGATCCAAAGGCTTGCGTTTATACACAATCTTTTTGTGTTCGAAACGTTTCGTAAGAAGTGTTAAGAGAACCCTCTGTGAAATAGAAAAATTATGGTGCGTTAAAACATATCTAACGGAAAACGTGTCATTGCCGATAATCTTTACTTACACAGAAATTAGTGACAGCATAAGTTGAGTGACGAACGGTGAGTCAGTTACTTTTGCCCCAATCTCTAAGGATTAAGTGATTGTCACCCAGCCATCACGTCACTAATTAGTGGCCCATTATGTTTCATATGTAAGGAAGCTCCACTTATCGAGCGTTAGCGAAGAAAAAATTGAACGGTGACGAATACCACAAAAATGAGGCTAAAAGCAATTTTTTTAAAAGAGATTTGCCGCATCTTGTCAAAGGATCCACGTTGAACGATGATGTAAGCAGCAAACGTAATCACTGAGAATAGAGGTTTTAACGCTGCACTGTTTTTGAATTATGCTACCTGAAGTATGAAAAAACCTTTAAATATGCAACTTTGAAATTGAATACCTGTCTTGAACCGGATGCTGTCATGTTTTAAGTATTTTTTGAAAATGGCATTGGTGCTACTCAACGTCATAGCTTTTATAAAGTCATGGTTCTAGGGAGTCTTAACTTATCCAACCTAGGTTAACCTAACCTATGTATTTGTAATTCGTTCATCATGATGAATAGAAATATAATTTATACGCACATAATTAATGTTAACGTAAGTGCGTAGGATTAGTTACACAACCTAAATGACTGGTAAATCTCAGCATGCGTAATCGTTAAAGACTGGGCCTGAACCAAAAATTATGTTTACCAACAGACAGAAAAATGGGTCAACTTTTTTTTTGCAAATTCTCGCAGATACTAGGCGTTGTTTGAATGATGTTCGTAACATCCGAATTTAATCGTTGTAACCTCGTTACGGAGACAATAACAGATACAGCATTTCACAGAATAGTTTATTAGGTTGTCGCGAAAAATTATCGATATTTTGTGAGCGGTCGATAGCACACACCTTTTCGATTACGAGAAAAGGATTACTTCTTTTATAAAGTCCCGTCCCCCGATTTTCTCTTTTAGTCCAATATCGCGAAGTATTAGTCAAGTTTCCGGCACTGACGCTACGCGCGTCGGCGCTCGGCGCTGTTCGCCATTTTTCGCCGATTTCCGCCGGTTATCTCTCCTCTGGACTAATTTTATAAATTTTGTAACTAACATTATTTTTTTTTCAATTTTTGCTTATATTGCAAAAATTGCCAAATTATTCGCTATTTAGTCTATGTCGCTTTATTCATTAATCATCTTACTTTTTATTGCTAGTTTGAGCTCTTTACTTTCAATATCAGACAGTTTTACCGTTATCGTGTCAGTCGCGATTTTTTGTCATATTGAATATTTTGTCAGTTAACGCAATCAGGCAGATTTCCGTCGATATTGCCGATTTCCGTCTTTGATGTTAGCCGATATCGGAAGTCGTCATGGGGCAGCACATCCTGGTTATCACCATGCAAGTATTTCGAAGCTTTTCTAAAATGTTCAACTTTAGAACCCAGCCGATTTTCGATCGTCAATGTGTGAGTCTTGATTGGCCTACTTCCACGCGAACCAATTGGTGGCCCGGTTTTCAACATCAGTAGACCTTTTCTATTCGCTGCGAAGGCTTTGCAATAAGTGGGTCGTTTGATGATGTTGTTGCTGTTTAATCGAAATCACCTTGTCCTTTGTACCTAGAGATTTCCTGCTATGTGAAAGAAGGGGAAGGAAAATTGGTTTGCCTTCGCTTACCCCTATCCTCCTTTGGTATATGCACTATCCTAATTAATTTAATCGTATCTATAATGTTTGAAATCTTCCCAAACCACAGCAATAATTTGAAAAAGGTTGCCGGTCTGTATTTGAAAATATCTTCATATGATTTGAATATTTTAAGTTTTAGTAATCTTGAAAGCATATTTCCGAAATCTCGAAATCTTTTTTTAACCGCTTTTTTAATTATTAAGAAAAAAGTTGTAAATGCCGTAAAAATTAGCTTGAAAACTCGGTAATTCCTTGCTGGAGGTCCAGAACGAGAATGATAATCCATTTTATGTTGAATGACTGAATTAACTGGCTCGCCGTCCATGCAAAAATTTCAGCGGGCGGCCATCTTGTTTCCGATCCCCGCCCTCAGAGTTCCCGGAAGTGGTGTTCCCCCAGCCAAACTGCCGGCTCTCATTGGTTGTCTCACTGCCGTAAGGGATAATGCGCCGACGACAAAACCTCTGCCCCTTGTCACAGATCAATGTTGCCGGATCGCGATCTTGTAAATTTTAACCGCGATTTACTGAGGAATTAGTTTAGGTAACCAATCATGTCCGATATATTTTGTATTGCTCTCGAGCAAAGCAAAGTGATCACTTCATAATCTTGGCCGGTTGAATAATTAACCGCGTTTAAAATTCATGGAGTCGCGAAATCTGGCAACACTGTTCAGACTGTATTCGAGTGAAAGTGTTTGCAGAAAGGTCTTTTTGCGTGTTCTGTTCCTCGAGGCTTGTTCCTCTAAGTTCCCGACGCCTACCTATTCACTCGTATCCCAGAGTCATCTTCCGCCCATGTAATTCCCATGGGAAACCCCATTTTTTCGCTAGGCTATGAATGTTTTTATCAAAATTAGCGACTGGAATTCGTTCTTTTATTTCTATATCAATTTTCCCAAGACCTTTTTATTATCACTTTTGGTGACCGGAACGCTGGAAGAAAGTTCTCCGTGATGATACCTGAAACAATGTTGCAGACTTTGAAAGTGTTACCGCGCTTCACTCAAACATAACCTCAAACAAACGTATCCCATTATGTCACAATATATTATAATAGGGTGGACGATGGTGGAACAGAGATGGAAGGACAACTGTTAAAAGTGATGTGAGAGTTCGTCTTCATAGCTAATATGATCTTAGAAAGAGCTGAATGCTGTGGAGGAGTTTGTGTGAATAGTGGAAAATCACAGTAAATCTTGCGGTGAAATATCTCGTCTTCTAAAATAGAAAAATTCTGACATTCGTGCTTGTATCGAACCATTCCAGTGGGCATGAAGCATCCGGAACTTTTAACAATTTATAAATCTTCAGCTCTATTTTAAGAAATCGGCATGCATTATCTCTGCCTCACAACTCTCGACTTGATTCATTAAATTTTGCTTTCTGGTTTAACGCTTAGAAATGTTACCTTCACAGTCGTGCTTTTACACTGTAAGCAAACTCGACTGTCAGTATATCGACTTTTAGTTGAAACTTCTAATGTGACTTTTGGCCGATCGGTTCTGCGATATCAGCTAGCCTCAATGGATGTGTTTCTAGGTGTAGTCATCTTGCTGAAGTGGCATTTTCCGAACGGGAAAATAAAAACGACCGTTTTAAAATCAAGTAGATAAACGATTCTGCAAAATAAAATATTACTTAAATGATGTTTTACATATCAACTGCCAAGGCGCCAGCAATCTTTTTGTGTTTGAAATCACATAAAGATGTCTAGATTATCTTCCAGCGAATTTTCACTCAGATTCCTCTGGCAACGAGCCAATTATAGTCATACGTCGTCACTCTCTTTATCTAACCAGTGCTTAATATTAAGTACTGCTTTATCATTCGTTTTACTCATTGTAACAATTATGAGAAATATTTTATAATCGTTGTGGTAGTCTTGGTTTCTCATGATTGTTTTCGTCAGTAATGTGTCGAAAAAATGGTATTCTTCCGCTCCATACTGCTGATATCTGGTGTTGCAGCAAAAAAGTTCGCTAAAAACGCTATGAGTGTCCTCTGAGCATTTCAAGCAAGGATTTCATCACTTTCGGAAGTGTCTATCTGCACGCAACTTCCGATTCGAAAAACATTGGACCTTAACTTTTCTTCTAAATGCGTGCTTGTCATGGGGGCGAATATTGACCATCACTTCTAAAGCACCGCTTACAGAAGAGTTTAGACGAAATTGATCAACTCTTTCTTCTTAATCTGGATTTCTTACCCATACCTCCACAGTAAAAACCAACCTCTGTTTTAGGTAGTCCCATGCCCGTTTTGATTTTGAAGATGAAACACTGGAATAACATAATTTGGTAATTTTTAGTGATGAATCTATCAACGAATGTATCATTGAAAAAGTCTCGTGAAGATCTCTTAATTATCTTCAAATATAGCCAAATTACATTCTTCTCCTGTTATACCTTCGTGCCGAAAATAGGGGGACTACCTAAAACAAGAGATATGTTTTACTGTATAAAGCTTTATGTTTATGGCCTGCAGAACATTGTTTCGAGGAATATTCTTGAACATAATTCGCTTGAATGTAATATTTCTACCATTGACTGCGCACGTATCGGAAATCCAGTTATTTTTTTTTCGTTTTATCCGACCTTTATTTTGATGGGGTTGGGTCGCAGAATTGCAAGCTAGGCTGGTTTCGTGTCGGTCTGCAAACAGGTTCGGTTTTCCGTTATCCGCCCGCCAGGCGACTTCGTCCATCTCCGCGGCGCTCCGAGCGTCGCATTGCGCGTGGCGCACGAACCAACGGGACCCCGAGGTGCGCGGGAAGTTCAAAAAGGTGTAGGCTTAACACCTTTTTTTCTTCTTTTACAATGCCGTCATTTTTCATTGTTTTCTTTAATTTCATTCCTTAGTAATTTATGTCGTTCATTTTCAGTATGTAATGAAAATTCAAACTAAGGGTAGGTGATAAGTGATAAGATATAGATAATACCACATTGTAGTGCTTTGCTTTTTTTTGTTTAATGATATTTTTTACCTTGAGGATCAGTTTTAGAACGTTTACTTAAAAATCGCAAGTTGGTTTCTTTCAGACAGCTGAAAAAGTTTGCCCATTTCAGGTTCTCGTGTATTTCGGGTATTAAGGTAAATTCGATAAAAATCGAATTTGGAATCGGTTTAAATCGCAGTTTTCATAAGTTTTAAGGCAAGTTTTTTAAAAACGATACCGGTAAAAAAAAACTCATCAACCTTCGTAAAATCTTAGAACAACACCTTACCCACTTTACATCATACCCACAACAGGTTGTTTGTTTACTAAAGGATGTTTCAAGTACTTTGTTTGGTAGAGAAGCGGATTTTGTAATTAATGATTTCAAACTTTCCCTCGCGTGTAAGCAAACGATACTGTAATTTGCTCCGAAGAAAGTATTTTTCAGGATTATGCTTTTATGTCATAATATCCTCTAAAGAAAGTATTTAGTAGGATTATACTTTTGTAATATCATGATAGTAGTAATTATGCTCATCAAATTCTGAGAATGAGATCGAGAGGAGCTGAACACAGTGTAAAGGAGCACTTGAGAGTATTCGAGTCGGCTGGACGTTGACGTATGCGATTTCTTGTTCCTCTCCAATTTGTTGCAAAGTCCAAGAAAAATCGTATGACAGTATTAAGAGTAGAGTGTTTATCAAGTGGAAACGCCTTTCAGTTCCGCTTGTCTGCACAAAACAAGGTTTTGCAAAAATGAATCTCAGTTGCCTCATATAGTAGTATAGTGTGAGTGTTCCTGAATTTTGTCTAATCTGCGGTGTAACAGTTTGCCATGCCTCTAATCTTGATAAAGTACGTATTTTACCGCGCCTCAAACTACCCAATTGCACTCATCGAAGGCTTAGGTTTTTTCCAAAAAAATATTCCATTGGAGGTAACAATGAAACATATTGGAGCAGAATTTAGCGACTTGTTATTTTTGGAGCTGTGAAAATTTTCAAGCTGATGTTTTTTCAATTCAAAATACGTGCATTATTGAGATTGTTGTCGATGAGTATTTGTTCTGGGTCAAGAACCGATTTGGATAAGATAGGATGAAACGGGTGAAAATTGTTTTGTTTTCTGTCTTTTTTTAAATTATTACTTTTATGGTGGATTTATTTATGAATATCTCTCGCCAAGCTTTCCCTCTTATATGGCTATCGATAAGTTTAATTTAAAATCCAACCGGAATGTGAGATGTTTTGCTTTGGTTCTACCAAAACAAGATAAATGCACCAAAAATCACCTCAGTTTTAACAGTGTAAGAATATCACGGTTGGAGCTTGTGTAATAAGTCTATTTAGCATATTACTTCGTGAGATCCAAAATCTTCTCACCTTTGCATTAGTTACTAAAAAAAAGCTATTTAGGGAAAGTATATCGGACGCTGAGATAACAATTGGCATTTTAATTGTTGCAAACACGATTCGTACGTGACCGGTGGCTCGCAGCTACTTTTCCCACTGGGCTCTCTCACTATTCAAATGCGAAACCCAGCATAACAGCGAGGTTACCAGGACAACGAGCACTTTCCCCAAGCAATCTGCTCAGCTCCACCTCGACCGTTCATCATACCTAAATCGAAATTTTAAAGGTCAAAATTTCAACCTCGTGTTCTACCTGGGTGGAGGCTCCACCGCGCGGGGAGTTTAAGGGATCGCTTAGTTCAAGTTGGATGCCGTGTGCCTCGCTTTTTATAGCACCATTCGGCTGTCGCCTACCTTAACCTACCCTAAACCTAACCTACCCTAGCCTAACCTAACTTAACCTAACCTAACTTAATGCCACTTATGGCGACAGCTACTGCAGCTGAGAAGTGAGTGGCATATCAAGCGAAGCGATAAAAGGTTGGATGATCTGTATCTTACTGTGCTATCAATCCAAAAGGTGTTGTTTAGTTCTGGTCGCGCAAGGAGGCTCCGCTTAACCCAATACCGCCTAGCGATGCCGTTCGGAAACAGAAAAATTTAGTTCAGAGGATTTCTTTACTTCAGCATTGTCACAATCTAAAAAATTTCACCCCTCCAAAATCCTTAAAGTTTGTAATTCACGCATTTTTCAAAGCTTAAAATTGCCTACTTTAGTGGAAAAAAGTCTTCCAATTTCTTTTAAGCTAAATTTTACTCCAAATACTTTGGGCTGTTATGTGTCGATTGGGAAATACATACCACGTATTTCCATGTTGCACGACCTGAACTGGATAAACCTGAGACTGAGACCTTACAAACATATCTAAAATCATCCTTTCAAGCACATATACACGGAATTTTTTTATTTTTTTGCGTGAAACCGTGCGAATCTATGAACTTCGATTTCTGAATTCAGAATTTATTTTTGTTTTATAAGATGATATCACCCCCTTAACTATTTTTTGTCCATTAGTTTGAATGTCTGAACGATACAGAATGGCGCTAAAAGTAAATAGAGTACAGCAACTTACAAAAACGAAATAAAAACGCAACGATATTTAAACATTCGCGTCGGTCGGCGCCGGTCTGAATTCCGGAGTTGGCAACCCTGCTGCTGTTGGAGGGAGGAGGGAGCGCACGTCTAGACGGTGCACCCTCCTTCCCTCAAAACTCCCCCCCCCCGCTCCCCACCCCCTCCTCAACCTTTCCGGGCTTTTACAATAGAATGTGGTGACCGGCCAGGAACTCGTAGAATCTTCGGCTTTGCTTTGGGTAACCCAGCCGCGCTAGCCCAAGTAGAAGAATCTAAAATTTTTCACAGAAGTAGGCAAACCTTTTTACCGTTTTGTCGCGTGGAAAAGTTTTACCGCCAAAGTACAAAAGCCCTTGATATTAGCCGACAATGTGTTTGGCGTGCGCCAGCGGTCACGCTGTTATGCTAAGACTTCCTCTCCTCTATGTCCTGCCGTGGAAAGTACCAACCAGCTAAGCATAAGACCTCTACTCATAACTGAACTCCAGATCGGTTCCATCAAGATCAAAGTAAATTTTTTTCCCAACTTTTCTGGACATTTTTCCTTATTAAAATATGTTAGTTTGAATAGTTAAGAATTAATAAATATTAATAACTTATTAATAATTTCTGGAGAGTATTTTTTCCCTAAGCATTTTAATAAGGCACAGGGAAAAAATATTTATGCTGATTTTGCTTGTTTCCGAATAGCATCGCTGGGCTATTGTGTGTTGTACACCTGAACTCATTTTCGGCTTTTACGAGAATCATATCGAACTGTGGCGTTGAAAATGTACTATTATTACATAGTTTTGATAAGTCTTAAATTAAGATGATTAACCCATAACAGCCCAAAGTATTTGGAATGAAATTAAGCCCAAGAGAAATTCGAATTTTCCCATTAAAGTACGCAATTTTAAGCTTTGGAAAATGCCTAAATTATTAAATTTCATGTTTCCAGAGGGGGTGATATTTTTTTTAATTTTGAGAATATACTGAACTAAAAAGATTCTCTAAAATATTTTTTTCTGTTTCCGAACGGCATCGCTGGGCGCTAGTAGGTAAAAGATACGTGGCTAAGATTTTGAATGAACTTTCCATGACGCCATGTAATGCAATTTTGTTGAAATCTTCAAGATTATTCACGGAAATCCGTAAATATGCGTGATGTCAAATGGGAGACTCGTGGCTAACTAGGAAGATATTACAAAAATAAAATCCGCTTAAACAGTATTTCAAATCCTTTGTTAGAAATGTGTCACATTGTATCCACCATGAGTAATATCCTCCCTTGTGTCAAGTAAAGTTGGTGGACGAAATCAATGCGCTATGCAGGATGTTCGCTAATACTTTATTGGAAAAGTAATTATATTAAATTTCATCGGAACCCTAACAGTCTTCTAGACTATTTTCTTATAGCACTTTTAATTTTTAATTTTTCAATTCTAAATTATCAAAAAAGCTCGGATATCATACATACCGTAAACTCGGTGCATTGCTGAATGAAAGAGCAGGGCTTGCCTATCCCTCGGAAAATAACAATGAGTTTAGGTATTTCGTGATGATTTTGGACCATACTAACGAATTCTGCTACATCATAGCACAATAAATTCCCTTTTCAGATCGTCTCGGCATTTCAATCCTCTCTTTGCAGTATCGCGAAACGCTTAAGCCTAATCTGCTTGTAATTAATCTTTTCGAAATACCAGTAGTACAGGTGAAAATATGAGTGATTGTATCTTTAGAAGCTATAGCATCGTTAGCTTTGCCGACCGTTTGCTTTCTCAAGTAGGAGGTCTTTTCGCAGAAAGCTTTGTCGTCAGTTTTTATCCCTAAAAATCCATTGCGAAGGCACTTGATCGCAGAGTATGAGAGAACTACAAGTTTGAAAAGGTTGCTTTGTCCAACTTGTGTTTCATCGCCAAATCAAGCGGACTGGTATTGGAGCGAGGCTTAAGGCACGTGAATAGTTTGACTTAAGCTAATATATCCTTCGCAAAGCCTGGTGCCGCTTACCGCTCTCCGGCCGCTGATGCCAAGCGAGGCGATGAAGCGAGAACACAGTTAAAACAAAACACCCGTCTGAGGGCATGCCATACCTGTTTAGGGTGTGAAACTAAACCGGGGGTAGTACGTATTTTGGTTACTTATCAAGATAGACTCATGATCAGCCATATCATTAAAAACAAAAAGGTATCGGCGAAAGCTTTCCATTGGTGTGGCTGAACATAGGTCTATTTTGAAAAATAAGGTAGTAGTGCATAATTTCGTTATTTTTCAAGATAGGCCTATGTTCAGCCATACCACTGAAAAGGTCTCGTCGAGAGCTTTCCATTGATGTAGCTGAACATAGGTCTACCTCAAAAACTAAGGGAGAAATGCGTATTTTGATTATTTTTCAAGATAGGCCTATGTTCAGCCACATCATTTGAAAGGTCTCTGCGAGAGCTTTCCATTGGTGTGGCTGAACATACGTCTATGTTGAAAAATAAGGGAGTAGTGCATAATTTGGTTATTTTTCAAGATAGGCCATGTTCAGCCATATCATTTAAAAAGTCTCGTCGAGAGCTTCCCATCGATGTGGCTGAACATAGGCCTATGTTGTAAAAATACCAACAAAGGTACTACCCCCGTTTTAGTTTCACACCCAAAACAGGTGAAGCATTCCCTTAAACGGGGGTTTTGTTTTTACTGTGATGTGACTTAACATTCGCAGTTGTATGTTGTTATCCTCATCGACAAATGAAACAAGAGCATAATGAAACCGATTGGAGAGGCAATATTTCAAATAGTGAAGATGCTAGGGGCGCCAATCCTAGATACCGAAATCATGTGTCTCATAAGTAGCTTGAAGCTAGTTTTCTGACACAGATGCATCTTATAATTTTCAAGATTTGATTTTACGAATTTTCCTGGTTTTATGTGATCCTCAAGAAGTGTCGCAATAATCTTGGGTCCAAGTTTTTCTTACGAATTCTCGTAAACTATTTAGAAAGGATTTTAACACCAGTTGTTTGGCTGTTGAGATTGGAAAATTGACGACGGCATTGACGGGTTATCATGTGGTACCGAATCCACGTGTTTATACGCGAGTTCTAGGTAGTGTGCGTATTGAGTTAGTATTTGCGGCCTGCATGAAATCGCTTTGCAGGGGGGAAAAAAGTAAACAAACAAAATCGCCATCTGATTGGATTCTGTAGTCATCTTGTTTTCCGCGGGCTATAAATAATATCCTAGGCTGTGTTGTGGTCCTGGTCGCCCAGAAGGGTCAACATTTTTCACGCTTGTGTCCCACTTCTCAAAAACGGCCCGGTCCGGTCCGATGACGCGAGCACCACGAAAGGAAATTACTAGTGCGTTTTGAGGATACGTAAAGCGAGGTTATCTTATTGTGGGGAGAAAAAGCGAATGACTGGTTCATTGAGTTGCTTCACGGAAAAACGCTGAAAAACGTAACGAGCGTTGGGAATTTTCACTTTGGCGCGTCAGTGGAGCCGGCTCGCGCCGATTGGCTTAGATAAAATTGGCGGGCCAATGGGCGCGCGGCAGCGCGCGGCGGCGCCACGTCACGCAGAGGCTTTAAAATCGCGACTCGCCGTCCGCCACCACCAATACGGCACAAACCGAGGCGCATGAAAGACTTATAGCGCTGTCGCATTTCGGCAAGAAACTGTGAAGCGAGTAGATGGGTGTTCAAGTTCGAGTTCGCTAGACGTGCTAACCTAACTGAAAAAAGGGAAAAAAACGTTCGGTAACGGGCCGTATCGAGTTGAGGCGGACTGTGAAAAGTGGTGTGCTGTGACTTAGCGAGTGGTGCCAAGTCTGCTGGCATATGTGTTGAGTGGTGTCGGGCGGACTGTGATCGGATAGCCAGCGTCGCTGTAACGCAGCGCGCTGCCCACCGCGCCGTACCGCGCCAAGTCAAACGGGACTGAGTGAAGTGAGGCAGACGGTTGGGACTGGGACCGTCTGGGCGGGCTGAGGAGTCGAGTCGAGGTGGTGCAGTGTAGCGCCCAGAGCAGCGCAGTCGGTTCGTGGTCGCTGGTCGCGGAGGACGGCAGTTCGCTCTCGCTAGCGTAGCGTCGCCTTCCCCGCTGATCGTTGGGGAGCACCGAGCTCTGCCGGCCGCCCTTTCCGAGGAGGTGTCCCTCTCCGCACCGGGACGGAGCGTCGATCCGTCCCTCGATTAGCGACGCCCAAGTTCCGTGTCATATGTGTCAGTGTGTGTCACTTTTGAGCTCCGCTCTGCCTTCAGATGTGAAAAAGTTAAGGACGTATCGCACCCAATCTGAAGGCATTGAAATGAGCATCATCTTCTACAACTGTATGAATACTTATTGTGAACTCTAGTGGGCTAAGGGTGGCATCAAGTGAAGTGGTAGTGACGTGTTGTGCAGCTAACTCGCCTAGCTAGCTACCCTTAGCGTGGTCTATCGCTATACCTATACACCAGTGATTTCCTTCCTTCGCTCGTTGGAACTTTGACTTGCGAAGTTGACTGAGACTGACTCCGTCTAGAATACCTCAAGCATATCTGTGATCCGTTCGCTAGTTCGCTTGCTAGTTCGCTCGTGAGGACCTAGTGAGGACTTTGGGACTTTGGGACCAAAAAGTTGTCAGGCTGGCGACCATAATCTCTCCAAAGGACACGAGCTCGGCTCCGGGCTCGCGTTCAAAAGCACCTGCTATGTGGGCCAACAAACTGCGAGTGCTCTTGAACAAGATGGCTGGGAGTAACGGTACCTTAATCGCTATGCGTATGGTTCGCAGTAAACTCCGGAAGCGAGAGGAATCAAACAACAACAACAACAACAACAACAACTCTCGCCGTCATGGAAACAACGCCGTTCATCCTCAGGATGGCGTCGTGGCCACCACCCCCGTGCTCACCGCCAAGTCGGTCGACCTCCCCGTCGTGGCAAACGGACAGAGGTGAGTCTTTGCAACCCGCCTGACCCACTTGACTTCGCGACCAAGGACCCCCCCTCCCGGGTAACTCATGCCCGAGGTGCCGTCGGCAGCATTTCACTTTTGACGCACGAGTTGGGCGCCTTATCAGTCGGTCGATAAGGCTCCTAGTAGCTTGTGCTCCAAGTGATTTGATGGCCCTCAGAGCGTCTTGTCAGGTCGCGCCGGTCGAGCGAAGGGGTCAGCGTTATGAAATCAGCTGTTTGCGCATGGCAACTAACGGGTGCATTTTGTCGGTGCAGCCACATACCCCAGGGGCTGACCCACACGGCGGTGGAGTTGACGGAGGTGGTCGGCGGAGTTGATGTCGTGGAGATGAAGGTGACGAACCCCGTCGCCGGATCCCAGACGCAAGCTCCGCAGCTGCAACTCTGCATCTGGAATCTGCCGACGACGCGTAGCCCGTTTGGCACACAGGTGTCGCTCTACAGCGGCGACCAGGTGAGCACCTCACTCAACCTTCCTCCGACCTTTTGTCACACCCGCTTTTCAGAGACCTGTCAAAGACGCGAAAGCTTTGTCGCTCAATTCTCCCGATAAAACGCGCTGTCTATGCCTTCAAGGCCGATTTGTTTCCGCTAACTGGACCCTTGAAGGCGGTTAGCCTTCAACTTGAGCCGAAAACTAAAGTAACATAGTAGGGCTGCCTGGATATTCCAGCCACCTCACCACGTTAAAAATTACGCGTACATGAAAATAATTTTGGCTGTCTTAGTTGAACAACCTTCTTGACAGTTCAGCCGTTCGTCTATAATTGGCCAATTAAAAGTTGCTGCTATCCGTCCTTGAAATGATTCCGTAACGACTTGTTTGAAATTCATCCGACGATTTCCTCGTTCATAAATAAAATTTAGCGTTGACCATTAAAAAAAATGGGCAGTATTTTTCTAATGTCCTTTTTTTGTTCCTTTCAGACTGCCCTTGTGCAGAATAACCACTTCCAGGGCGACCTGCCTCGGGAGTGCAAAGGTTTCCGCAAAAATCTTCGGGGCAAATGGAAACGACTGGTCCAAAAGAGGCAACCTACTTCTGAAATGTTCAGCATTCCTCCGGAACTCCGTCCGCAACTGAAGCAAATCTACGTCTATTGACGCGGATGTCAATTTTTTTGACGAACTGGCTGTACAAGCTTGATCAGCTGCTCCGGCAGCGGTTCAGTTTACTTTTGTGAAGTGTCCAAAACATTCCATGGAGAAAGAGGAGACTGCCGTTGTAGAAATCTCCCGTCCCCGAAATGACCAGCCATATTAGTAGTGAGACTGAAACTGTTTGACGAGTACAGTCCTCTCCAGAAGTTGCTGACTGATCGCAGTTTTCCGACGCGACCCTCAAAGACTTTAGCGAAGCGGAGAAGCGGATTGGAGTTGAATGGGTCCGAAGTTGGTCTCTCTCGCGTTTGACAACTGCGACAGGTCTCGCTTTTGGCGGTGACTGTGCGGATGAGGAGGTGGGGCCCCGCGAGAGTTTGGCGCGGTCTTCACGTCACAGTGTTTTACTCTGTGTACACTTTTAACGTGTGGACCGAAAGGTGATTTGGTTCCGCATTCTAGCCCATGTGTGCTACCTCTGCTGCAGCGGGGAGCGCTGAGACCAGCCCTCCCTGGAGAGCGCGAGCTCTCCCTGAAGAGCTGATCTTGACACTCTCCTCTCGAGCAGAAGAGAAGAGCGGAATCCGGAGGTGGCGAGGAGCAGTTGGTGATTTTGAATGCTGCGGAGCCGAGATAGAAAAGAAGAATCGCTATCTTTTGAACGAGTGGCTCATGTTGAGCTGACCTGCCTGTGCTAAGTCTCGGTACCTGAAATGAGTAGGGAAAAGCCTAACACGGCAGTGCATAGAGTCGTACTGTATTTGGTAATGACGGTTTCTTAATGACCACCTCGTGCAAAACTGCAACTGAAGAGTACTATTGGTTGTAAGACGATAAATTATTTTTATATTTAAATCATTGTTTAAATTTTAGCAATATCAGTATTTGTATCTGTATTAATGTTTTTAGTATTACAAGCTATGAGACCGAGTTGCAGAGAATCTTTTTAGTGTTATTTTTTTCGGAAAGCAAGCTCCGAATTTTTGTAATTTCCAAACGCCACTGACGAACCCACGATGTGATATGTCAGTCGGGGCCAAATTCGGGACTTTTTACCTGTTTACAAACTAGTCATACCTTAATTGAATCATTGTGAAGCTACCGATAAAATGAAATATGTGGCAGCCTCATTAACTGAAATGTCCGCTGAATTTGTGATGATTGACTTCTATTGTACAACCATGAATCCTTGACAATGTCAAATAAAAAAATTCTGAAATTCTTTTAAATATGGCGTAATTCTTTATCTCGCCCTTCGATTTTCTCATCGAGGAATGCACTCACAAGGTGATAGTCATGACGGACCTTAAACCTCTTCAACACCAAAAAATCTTAGTTATCGGAAGGTGACAAGATTTTTCAATCCACTTTCAAATAAAAAAAAAAACATTTTTTTCGCCAATCTTAATAATGAAAGATAACTTCTTAACGGCGGCAACACAGAGATTAGGACGTAGATTTTTTCTGAACAGTTGCGGTCTTATTGTAGTCATTTTACAGGGCTACCAGTGAAATATCACTTTTTGTCACCTAAAAAAAATCTGTCACTATTAGTCACTTTTCCGTGAAGATAACCATTTAAAAATCCTTCTTTGTTAGCCTCATTCATTGAGATATTTTTTCTGCGCGGACCAATGACCCTCAAATATAATCGCTAATTCGTGGCCTGCCCTCAAGATCAAGGGGTACCCCTTGACATTTTTTAAAATTTTGAGCCATTTTTTTAAATTTCCAACGTTTGATGATTAGAATTTTTTAAGGGGAAGTAAAATGATGTTTACCGTCATCGGTTGTTCACTTTATCGATTTATTGCGGCAAAAAATGGAATATTAAAAAATGACAAGAATCTGGATGCCCAGAATCATTGATAGTATTTTTAATATACATAGGCTTGATTTCTTTGTAAAAGTTCACTTTTTAGTCACGACTGAACAATTTTTGTCACTTTTGCCTGATTAAAATAATGTCCCGTAAGTCACTCTCTGGAGATGAAACATTACTGGCAGCCTTGCATTTTACGATAGCAACAGGGATTTTTTATCAACAATCGGTCGGGTATTCAATATTTTGATATGAAATTGAAAATCATTAAACGCAGTAAATCGGTTTCATCAGTTCCGTGTAATCTCCCCCCTTCACCCTGTGAGAGATATCTCGACCCCAACTATTCCTTTTTTTATCAGATATAACGGCAACGGTGGCTGGAGTGGTGTAGGTGGATTCGTTTCGAACTTGAACAGGAAACACCATGGATAACTTTCCGTCTGTACTGCACGCATTTCCGTAGCTCATTTTTTTTCTAACATACCAACTTTGCTCAACATAAATCAATTACAATTTCCAAAACTTGTTTTACATTATTACAATCTTGTCGTCTACATCTGGAATTGTCGAATGTTATTTTACGACTAATTTTTGCCAACATTCGGGTATTCTCGAAAACCTCAAATTGAAATATCCAGTTTTTGGTCCTTTGATTTGGCATTCTTGGTACTCATTTATTGTTAATTATTTTTACATGGCTGATGAAACAACTTTTTAATCCTTTTAAACATCAGTGAATCAATTTAAAAATAGAAAATCGATACCAAAAATATCAGTATTAAAAAATTTATCCATTGAACTTGAGTTATTTTTCGTTGTTTTTAATAGTCTTCAAAGATTAGTCAAAAACAGACAACGAAATAGTCAAAAATGACAAAATATCTTTTTAAAAATAATATCCTTTTGGAACCACTGTCAATCCCTAATTAGTCATAAAAAAATCGAAAAATTAATATTTTTTTTATTCAGAGTAAAGACAAAAATTTAAGGCAATTTTTGCAAAGCCTTTTAGAAAGGTGGTGTCGATAACTTTGGCTTGGCAACAGCGTATCAAAACCCGCAAAAATAATAAAACTGAGACGAGACTGCCTGAGAGCTGCACCTCTCTGATTTTTCTTGGGATTCAGCCATAAATTAAAACAAGCTAGGAAAATGTAGCAGTTTTCACGGTTTAGATTCAACCAACAGTAACATTGAGCCAAATTTATGAGGAGTTTAAATTCAAACTTATCTTCTGATTCTTACGCTTTGCTAAACGTTGTTTAGGTAACAAAACTAGATCAAGATTATTTATTGTTGCCTACATTGTTGCCTGAGCATGCATGAAAGAAGTAAGCCTGTAAAACTCTCATAAAAATATTAGACGTCGTATCATCTTTCTGATACATATTGACACAGGCAAATGAGTCTATCGTCAAGATAGGTTATTTTAGAGCAAAGTTAATTTAAGCGTATTGAAACTCGGGTAAGTTTTCTTAAATCGGGGCTAAAATATATTTCTGTGTCCATTTAAGGCTTTAAGGATATTCCAGCGCAATGGGCTAAAATTAGACAAAGACTTGATATTTTCAGGATTAGTCCAAAATGTGTAGTCTATGTCTATCGAGTGGCGAAGTCTAAGAAAATTTGACCGTTCCGTTTTTATGCAATTAAATTCTAAAGTTGAGAAAAAATGCATGGGCTCTTATGGCA
>Ga0058701_10001216_pt1 | contig 18076 bp, 14 predicted proteins | sample AgamicOrMae_FD_97039 | JGI IMG/M metagenome (GOLD analysis project Ga0058701, IMG submission 97039) | Agave microbial communities from Guanajuato, Mexico - Or.Ma.e | ecosystem: Host-associated > Plants > Phyllosphere > Phylloplane/Leaf | place: Guanajuato, Mexico | collected 2012-06-04
ATACAATAGAGAGACTATCTTAATTTTGCGGAGGCTTGCTCACACGGGCTGATTTATTGTTGGAGGGCTGCACGGCACCAATTAAAAGTTATTTCATACACATTTTCATTGAATATTCGGGGTTGGATCATTACGAAGACAGGAGAGCGTAAGTTTCGCGCATCTGCGTAGCGATTTTGTGGCCTTGTTCTTACAATAACGCTGGCTGAAATGTTTGGAGAGCGAAGTTATGTGGATATATATGTGCTTGACCTTGAGGTTCGTTGTATGGTGCTAGAGTTGAGCGGTCTTTTATCGTGAGAATCAACGAACAACGTTAGTACAGCGCCCTCTCATTCTGTGTTTGCAGCTAGCTGTATCTCTCGCTCTATTGTTCCATACATTCGCCTTTCAATTCATGATTAGTGTTCGTTCGGTTCATATTACACGACTCAGACCAACTAACTCATCCTCGGGCATTAAGACCATTTAATACGAGTCTAGTATTTTTTGAAATTGATATTTTCCTTATGAAGCATTTTAACTATCTGAAACGAGATTAAAAAGGATTGGCGCAAGTCATCTTCTTATGGCCTCTTGTTTAAAAAACATAATTTGACTTTTTGATCTGCTGCTATAAAAATACTTTATAAATTGAGATAAAAAAAAAAACTTTTAAAAAAAGTTATAAAAGAAATTATCTAGGACGTAGAGAGTAATTAAATGTCTAAAAGAAAACGTGTTAGGGTAATTATTTTTTGGATTATTAGGGAGCTCGGATAATTAGAGGGCAAGACTAAGAAGAGTCTACGTCATAGATTTTATCAACAACGATGTTGCATTGTAGTCTTAAGCGCGATTTAGAGAGTGTTGCCTGTACGAAAACAGCTAATAAATTCTGTTTTGAACAAGATGGAGCGCATTTTAATCTTCAGCGCAGTTTTTGAAATGGTCTCTGGGCTGGAATAGGCTAAAATGGCTCTCTTCACCGTGAGAATCTTCAAGATTGTCTTCAATAAGATAGAGCGGTGCAGCCTACTTTCTGGACCGGACATGTCCCGTTCATTATTTAACCTTGTGTCCGTGCAAGGTACCATATAGTTAGTTGCATCCGAGAACAAAGAAAGATGGTCAATAAAGGGGCTTAAAGCAGGTGACGTGATCCAATAAATCGAGGCAGTAGCCTAGCCTAGTCCACGTACCCTTAAGTCCCTAAATCGCTCGCCACTCTCGCCAGTGAGATATTCGCTGGCGCGCCGATTTTGATAACAAACTGCTCCTTTGGAAGTAATCCCTCTCATTCTCTTGACTTATTGGCGCTAAGAGAACGGCACGCGGCGTTGCCAGCGATTGACATGTCGCCGAAAAAAGACGCCTCTGATCCATGCCATGTTCGCGAAACATTTCTTGGCAAGAGAGCGAGCTTTCCCAGGGCAATCTCATGTATCATTTTCATCTTTATAAAACACATGTCCCCGTGCTGTGGACGGCCTGTGGACGTGCGCATGGAAAGGAGGAAAAAAGCTTGGGGACGCAGGGGCAACAATGGCCACGACAAGCGGTCGCTTGAAAGGGACGCAAAAATGGAAGTGCCATTGACCGGAGCGCCCAGACGAAGATAAAGCGCTTTTCCTGGCGGGAAAAGCGTTCTTTGTGGAAAACAAACGTACGCAGGGGAAAACGAGGACGCCCTAGCTGGAAAATCGTACTCTCTGTATTCTTATTTTGCACGCAGTACGCTATTTTTCTGGCTCTAAGATGCGCTCTATTTTAACACTGTGATTTTTTGCCGGTCTTCGTATGGGAGAGAGCTTCTTGTTAGGGCTCGGAATTGCGCGGCTCGCCGTGGCTTTACCCGCGGAATCTTCAGGGAAACGATGTTTTTCGTTAACCGATTACTCCGAATAAGCGTCATGTTTGCGTTGTTTTAAAAACCTGTTTCCTATGTAACCTCTGGCCTGAGATTTTCCGGAGGTATTCGCCCAGGGGAATGGTATCATTAGTGCTCGTATCATGTTCACTAGATTACAGGGACCGTAACTTTATGAGCAGGTACCCATCACAGGATGAGGTACCACATCCTCAACACCAACTTTTAAGTGCATTGCCCGCCACTGAACACACGCTAAAAATTTAGTAGTTAAAATTGCTTTAGGAGTGAAAATTTTCTCCTAAATAGTGAAAAGCGACGCACTATAAGCGCATTAGTGGATCACTTTTCATTATTTAGGAGTGAATTTTCATACTTAAAATGAATTTTTATTGCTATTCTTTTAGCGTGCAGAGTGCGTTAAAAATATGAGAAGTCAGAAGTCACATGGTAAAGATCTTCAGAAACGATTCGTGATTTTTTAAAAACCGTATTGGGGAAATTCGCGATGCTGTAAGTACAGAAGACGCAGTAGAGGAATATCAGCAGGCTGAGGGTTATAAATAAGTTTCTGTAGGCAACATCTGAAGGAAATCCAGTGAGTTCGACGCAGAATCTATGTATCGCGGGAGAGGAAAGGGAAGGAACTAAATGCAATTAGCTCTCACTTAGAGAAGGCGGTCGCGCTGGATGGTTTAAGTGCTGTGCAGTGAGAAATCGTGGATTAATGGGGGCTGTGACATTAGCGTCGCGTCGCGCCAGTCAGCTTGCTTGGATTATAAAAAAGGCTCAGCGCGCGACGCTCTTGCTGTGTACACCAACAAAATATTCACTCAAATTACAAGCGGCGAAGCGGCGTGACGTTTTGCCCGATTGCTGGCGATAAATCAGGCGTGCACGCCCAGGCGATATTCCCATAACAACGCGTTTTGAGTTCCACGCGAGTGAGGGCAGTGCTTCGAAGCAAGGTACAAAGTTTTGAGCCAATTAGATGGAACGTGCTTCCGCGTTATATGCCTTGCGAACTCGTGTATCTTCAGCTCGAGTTGATAATTCTTTTAAGAGTGGCAGTATCTTAACCCTCTACCGCCCAGCGATGCCGTTTGGCAACAGAAAATTTTATTTTAGAGGATCTTTTCAGTTCATTATTGTCACAATTCAAAAAAATATCAACCCTCTGGAAACGTGAAATTTAATTATTTTGGTTTTTTCCAAAGCTTAAAATTGCGTATTTTGATGGAAAAATTCATTTCTACTTCTCTTAAGCTGAATTTCACTTCAAATCCTTTGGGCTGTTACGGCGTGCTTTGAAAGGCGGAATTTCAACCCTTAACAGCCCAGAGTATTTGGAGAGAAATTTAGTTTAAGAGAAATTGGAAGGATTTTGGCCACTAAAGAACGACATGTTAAGTTTTGGAAAATGTCGAAATTATTAAATTTTAGGTTTTCTGCGAGGTGATATTTTTTAATTGTGTCAATAATGAACTGAAAAGATTCTTTTTCTGTTTCCGAACGGCACCGCTGGGCGGTAAAGGGTTAACGTGGGTAGAGCATCAGGAACACGTTAAGTAGTCGAGAACTGTCAGGTTGGCAGTCCTGTCTCAGAAGTATTGCTGACCTTGAAGTCGCCAATCGTGGCTAACCCGCTATCCTCTCCGCCTCGCTAAGTGCTGCCAATATTGCGGCTGATCTTGCGTTGTGAGGTTTAGAACGTCTTCTCAACATAGACGCCTGATGCGTTTTTTTAATTCTTTTTTTAAAAAGGTGGTTGGGCATCTTGCGTGCCTCAAATTCTATTGTGACTTTACAAAACACCAAACAGTGTAGTAATAGCAATCATGTTGGCAGCACTGACCATATCGGAAGGAAATGCTACTCCTAGTGAGTCAGCAGCGCGATGGTTCTTTGATTGCTGCCAACATGACGGTTTTCTTGACAAAGGTGCTCTGAAGCTAACGACGAGATTTCCGATCTTATCCTCGCGATCTTTGAATATTTCGAAGATGGTAGAAAGTGGGAAGTGCATTCGTATCTCAAAATCAGCGAATTAAAAAACAATTTATTTACGAGATCGAAGTGACGCAAGCGAAGCGCGGTGCCTTGAGAATTGTTTCATCGGCCGAGATGCCGGCGCGGCGGCGCGCGCTTGCAAAAGACTTTCTCACATTTCCCGCGATATTTCGAATCGACGCTCAGCCTCCAATATGCATGAAGGATTACTTGGCACGCAAAGCCCTTTTTCCTTCTCTTTTTGGTGCACTTTTGCTGAATGCAGTTCATGCTTGCTCCTTTTTTGGCACAATTCTCATACGATTATCGCGCACGATACTTTACAATACTACCGTAAAACGTTGTTATAAAAAGTCGAAATACCATCTTTCTGGGAGCAACAGTGCGGAACTTATTGTTTTGGAGCTTAATGTGATCTGTTTTCTCTTAAATCTAATTTTTAAAATATTTATCATAACCGAAAGTGAGCTAGTCACAAGGCTGTTTTTCGGCTATGTTGTACGTAAAATGTCGTTTTAGGCGGAGCGATCGTAACAGATTTCTTGTTGTTCCACTCGAAGCGACTCAGCACATCGATCACAAGGCCATTCCTTTTGGCTTCTTATCATTTATCACCCATGAGATTGACACACTAGATTCAACGGACTCTTTCTGCGAAAGCTCAGCAAACTGGGTCATTATTTTTTTACTTTGCACACCACTTACTTGTTAGACCTTGACGCACGCATCCATTGTAATGTTGGCTGGTTGTTCCTTGTACCGTTTGAGCAAGATTTGTTCGTGAAATGTGGAAAATTAATGTTTTTTAGGTTGTTGAAAGTGACTTAAGGACGGCGAAAGTCCTCTGTAACGTTTTCTTTGGGAACGAGCGTTACGATGGAGAAGAAAACGTTTAGGGGGCATTTAAACTTTATAAGGAGGGGCGTATTGTGGTGAAAGCTTTTACTTTGCGAATTAGCTTCAAAACGGGTTTTAATACCATACCACCAGCACAAATCAGCACATAAGGCAATTTCCAAGGAGTAATAAGTTGCTACAAATCAGATATTTTTATGAAAGCACTACCGTAGGCCTATATGTGGGGAGAAAGTAGACAAAAAAGCCTGTAAATATTGCGCCGACGTAGGCTAAGATGGAGATCGTGAACTCACCGCGTTTCGGTTGTTTTTCTTGAAGAGGATCTCGAGGGTGGTGATGGGTGCGAATTTTCACCCTTTGGTCCCAGGTGCATAGCATACCAAGCCCCTGTCTCCGTCCTTGTCCTTCTTGCCACCCTATCCTATCGGAAGAAAACAGGTCGGGAGGTCATATTGCAAGGCGCATGTGGTGCCCTTGCGAAACTTCATTCCGTATTCCACTCACATCCACACGTCACGAGAGGAGTGATGTCATTTGAAATGATTTTAAATCCGATATGGGGAAAGTAAGAATCGAACATTTTCAACGAGGGAGATTATTTATGTGTTTCTTAACTCGGCGTCATTTGGAAATATTCTCGAGGCAAGAGATATCGAACGTTTTCAAGGAAGAAGTCCTTTGGTGCCACTGGGAAACTTTTAGATTCTAAGGAAAAGGATGAATTGGAAATACAGGCCTATTTGAGGCGTGGAGAAGAGAAGGTGTTCCTTGACTTAGCGTTTGTGAAACTTGGCGAAATTGGAGAATTTCGAGTTGTATTGTCTCGACGTTGTAGTGTAGATTCACTTCATTCAGATGATGAACAACTTGCATAGGATCCACGCGAAATGTGAAATTCTCGTATTCTAAAAATTCATCAGAGCCTTTCCAGTAGCTAATTAATTGAACTTTTGAATACGTTGTCCAATATTTTAAGTTAATTTCAACTTGGATATTGTAATCTTCATTTAAAACCATGATTAAGTCCACTCATAGATGATGGATTTGTACTATGGACCAGGAAAAGGGGATGTCTTCATGGCTCCCTACAAGGAACTTTGCAGAGCTCTTTAAGTTCACCGCATGCTTTCAAACGTAGCTCTCTGCTGTGAACTTTTGGATTGAGGTAGTAGACATGACGTTCTTTGTATGAGTTGATCCGTTTGGGTTTGATTACTAAAGCTTGTTTGAAATTCACAAAGACGATAGATTTGGCCTGTGCGTGCAAGTATAGCGAGCGGAACTAACTGAGCCCCGCACTGTTATTGGAGGAGACCTGAAACATAAATTCCCGAAACGCCATTTCTGGGTGCAAAGTGGGGAGCAGAGCTCTGTACGGAGAATCAGTAAGGCCAGAAGTAAGCCCCACTCTTGGAAATGCCTCGACAAAAGTTGTTGAAACCTGTGAAATGTGAGTGGAATATTTATTAGTGATCGACCGCAAAAGGCGGCTTTCGAAAATGAAACGGAAACGAACCACATTACAATCAAAATGTGCATATTTCCTCGGCAAATAAAGTTTGCCCTTTGAAATTAACATAGACTGGCGTAACTCGCAGGGGCACCGGCAATACGACATAGTAATTAAAGTGGGGAGGCGAAAGCGCGCAGACCGCATATCGGTCCGTAATCTGAGTTTTTTTCTTTCTTCGCTCGTTCTGTTTTCATCGGCTGGTAACACGTGTAGGTAATCAACTCACTTTTGCCGCTGACCTTTTCCTCCTCGACGGAAATCAAGGAAACTTGTGCGGCTCGTGCTCTCGCTTCTGAATACTGCCCTGCGGAGGCGGCTCGGCTCTTGCGACAGGATACTGTTTTTCCGAAAGCTCCGATTCTTATTTTAGAAGATGAGCCAGGTTCAATTTGTATCGGCATCCTGTTGGGAAGAAGTATGGGTTACATCGCTCACATGAACTGCGCTGTTATTGTTTATATCCGCCTGAGATGTCGGAGAAATATGGGGGAAAATTGCAATACCGCTTTTCAGCTACCACTTCTGTCCTCTCATCCTGAGCTGCCTCCAACCTGCTTGAGGTGCCATATACCCTCCGTTCGTCCGCCATTTGCCGGAAAACGATGACATGGCGGAAACAACCCTGGTCAGAGAATCCGTAGCATATCCATGTATGAATTTCCGAAAATCCACGGTTATTCATACGGATATCCATGATGTTTGGATGTCAGCCTTCAATCTCCATACAAGTGTGGATATCCACATTAATATCCAAGCAGGGGAATACATACAAGGATATCCATATAAGATTATCTATGCAAGGATATTGATGCAATGATATTCTACAATGGATTACTATGGAACATGAATATCCACGAATGGGCATCAATGTTTTTATGGATATCAGTCTTCAAATCCATGCTTTTATTAATATCCATTTGGATATTCATTGATTTATATGGGCATCCATGCAGGGACCTGCTGTGGATTCTCGATCCAGGGAAGGGCGGAGGAAGTTGCTGCCTTTCTCCTTGCAGATTGCATTTACGTTCGTTTATCCTGGTGTTTCTGCGGTCCTCTGAATGTTTTGGCACGTGGCTGTGTTTTAGTTGCTGGTAGTTTTTCTCCGCAAGTTGGCCTTGAAACCACATAATGTATGTCGCTGGATCGCAAGTTCCGAAAAGGGTCGAAAGTTTAAAGTCTCCTCTCAACGCCATGCGAATATGAGTGGCGTATTTCCAAAGTTTGATGGGAATACGAGAATAAAGGAAAACTTCATTGAATGTGTTCACTCATGAAAACAGCTTTTTGTCCCGAATCGATTCCGAAATTTTGTCGTGAAGTGAAACGGGAGATGTCCTCCCTCCTCGTCACTGTTACTTTGTCAAATCAAATCGAATTCCTCCACGTGACAAATCCGTATATTCCATTGAAACGGATAATTATTTTTGCGCGAGTAACCGATTCATCTCTAATCTCTTCACACTCGTTAGACTTTAAGGTAACAAAAAACGACCGCTTACGATGTAATCACGAATTTTGGCAGAAAATGATATAATCACTTCGAGTGATTAATGGAGAATGATTCGCCTGAGCTATTTGCAATTTTTGTTTACGAAACAAGATCCGTGAAATGCAGGGCTGACAGGCCTATTTTTGGTTTCACTCTATCTCTCTTCCCATCGTCGGCTGTATCCATTTCTCTCTCGGTTTTCGTGTCGTTTTACCCCGAGACATGCATCTTGTTCTCTCACACGCCACCTCCAAATCGCTTTGCTCTCGTCGTCTTTTTATTTGCATCCATCATTTTTGCGACTGAGTGAGATGAGGACACTCGCCTCACATAAGCTGCCTGGCCCTGCTTCGCTAAACTTGTTCCTTAAATGGGACAATTAACCTGTGTACAAGGGATACTCTCGATCGACACGGGATAGGCAGATTTTCATGCTATACCTGCGTAACGAAGAATAATCATAAAACGCAACCGACACTTTTGATTTTTTTTAATTTGATTTTTTTACAAGGAGCACATTATTTTTTAAATTATTTTTTGCAATATTTGGCGGAATTTTAAAAAATAATCTGGTGTGTATCCGTATGGAACAACCATTGCAATTTTTCTTCATTCAAAAAGCGTTAAGCCTTGGTACCTTTTCCACCGGAAATCGAAAAGAATTCTACTTAGTATCTTTTTTACTGCGTCAGCTTGAAGAAAAGCAAACAAAGCCGATGATTTAGTACTCCTTTCCTGATTCCATTTACCGAGTAAGACATTCAAATATTCAAAAGAAGAGGAACGACATGCGAGGCTGAATGGGAGGAGAGAGACAGTGAAACCGGCGGAGAGAAGTGTGAGCATGGAACTACTCGGAGATGTATTTAAAGAAATCTTTAAATACAGAAAGCTCTTTTTAAGAAACAGGCCTTCAAATGGACAAACTCACCTGCCCTTTTTTATTCGTAATCATGGAATGTTTAAAGCCTCCATTTTTAAGAAGACCGCATCACGTTTTTCTTACTGAACATTGTGTTGGTGTGGCGACTACAACCCTGGTCCGAAAATCCATAGCATATCCATACATAGATTTCCAAAAATTCTCGGTTATCCATATGGACATCCATGGTTTTTGGATTTCCTCAATCCTACATACAAGTGTGGATATCCACATTAATATTCATGTAGGGACATCCATTTAAGGACATTCCACAATGGATCCGTAAAACATGAATATCCACGAATGGATATCCAGGTTTTTGTGGATCAGTCTTTATCAGCTATGGTTTTGATATCCATTTGGATATCCATTGATTTCTATGGATATCCAAGGACTTGCTGTGGACTCTCGGTCCGGGGAACCTTTGACGCTTGAGTCAAAATCAGTGTAGCTAAAACTACAAAAAGTCTTTCTTTAATGCGTCTAAATGAAATGTATTGGACGTGTTACTGGCCTGGGGTATACAGGGATATTTTTACAGCCGCATCTTACAAAGCAGTCTGTAACGCTGTCTGTTGGTGGTGCTATCGAAGTAACGTTAATTTCTCATGACTTAAGCCAGCTGGCCACAAGTGCAGCGAAGACGCAAGTAAAGATGTATCGAGGCCGCAATTTAGTAAAGGCGGCCAATTCGCTAGGAATGCCCAAGATAACAGACGAAAAACATGGCTAGCCATTTACTTTGTCCCTGTGTTTCCGGCGCGCTCCGCCGCCGCTGTCTGCAGGGCGTTTGCCCCTTTCTTTCCTGCCCTCCATCTTGCCAAGAAGTTATCACACTGCGACGTGAGTTGTCCAAGAATTATTGTTTTGGCACGTGACTCCTTTCACAGGTTCTCTTCGAGTGGCTCTCTACGCTTTCTTATGCATGCGCCCTCTCTCTCTCTCTCTCTCTCTCTGTTTGTCCTTTCTTATTCCCCGTGTTTCTTCATCTACGGTTTGATTTGTCCAAAATGTGGGAAGGTCGCGGATGAAAAATTGGTTTCCAGTTTTGACGTCTTCTTATGGTAAATCTTCCTTAGCCGGGGAAGCATTCGTGATGGCCTATTTTCTATTTTCGAAGCGCAACTGTCTTCTAAAATAGATTACCGCTCTTCGTGTCTCATACCTTTTCCTCTACACCGGAAGAGAAATGGATTATCAAAATAGCGACGGAATTTTGAAGGTATATTTTCTTTCGTATTTTTGAGTCGTCTCTTTTCGAAGGCATAAAATGTGTTTGAGTTGCGCCCTCTTGCTGCTTCACTGTGGCAAATACTGGCCGAAAACAAGAGCATACAACTCCATGATGTTTAGTATGTTGCATTTTCTTCTGAAAAGACCTGCATTATTCGAAAAATCCTATTGAACCGAAAATGTCTTTAGACACGACTGTGATGAAGCCTTGGTTCGTTATCTTCGTATTAGAATATTCAGCTGTTCTGATATCTGCAATCAGATTCGTCAAGAGAGAACATTTGCGGCATGAGTTTTGTTTGGGCTTCGATAAACTCTCGCATCTCACTGTGGTGACTTATCTTCAACTTTTCCGCCATCTCATGAAAAAGATCGAGTCTAGTTTACGGGAAACCTTTGCTGGAAAAGCACACAGTCGATATTTTCCTATTTTGTTTTCCAAACATCCAGACATGATGAGCAGGGAGTTCCCAAGGGGTCGAGGCATTATGTATTCCTAACAAGCAGTCCATAAATTCTGATTCCGTGCAGAGTTATTGACTATCGTCATCAGCTGCTAACTTTAAGGTCCGTAATAATTAATCGTTCGTTTGGATGAGTTCATTGGCCTCATTTTAGTCATTTCTCTGCTGTCTGAACGACGACCCCAGAGCTTGGTCAGAAATCTGATTAAATAACCACCGATCTGCGTGAGTTCTAATAGGGCAGAAAATTGGTTATCTTCCAGGAGAAATCACTTAACCCACGTGGGTATTCGAAGGACATCGGTAATAGAATCCTGTTTGGAACTGGTATTAAGCTCCGATTTTTCCTCTGGGACCACTTGAAACTTTACTCAGCGATGGATTGGGAAGAAAAGAATATTTCCAATACCCAACCGCTGCAACAGCGAATATTCTTCATATCTGCTGATTTTCATCCAGGGTTCATCTTCAACTGCAAGAAATTTATTTGTGCCACAGGCCTACGCAGTTCTATTATCCAATAATATTGTCTCTGCGGAATATGGCTTATATGACTATGTGAAGAATCGCGTTGACTGCTATCCTGTATGCTAAAGCTGTGGTTGCTTTTGTTGCAGTTGCTCCACTGTCCGTGGAGATCATTGGTGATAACAAACCGCTCTCCGAGGGAAAGTTGCACGAAATCAGCTGTAAAGTAGTAGGAGCCCATCCTAAACCTTTAATAACATGGTTCGTCGGCGAAGACGAGCACCTCAACGCCGGCATAAACGTAAGTACAACTGGAATATTTACCCTTGCACGCTTTCTTTCAGTTTTTGTTTTTAGAGACCACGTAGTATGTGATTAGGGAATACAAGAGCGTGGTAATATTTCTTCAACGTATCCTAGATAACAGTAAATTCTTGCTGGGGCTTTTTCATACTCTGTGAGTCAAAAATCCTCCATTTCCTCATTCATATATTGCGGGAAAGTTGCCTTTTCATCTAAGCAATAAAAAATTTCTTATATCTATTAATAAAGTTTCTGATAAATCAATAGAATTTCTGATATACATCAATGAAAGTTTCTGATATCAAGAAAAATTTTCTGATGGGTAGTTCAACAACTCCTGTAGGAATTAAGACTATCAGGAAGGAATGCAACGCATAAAAGGTGATCCAAGACTGATTGGTTCAAAAATCGGGATCGTTCTGAACAGACAGTCTTTGAGTAAATTTTGATAGAAAATGGGTCATATCAGCTAATAAGTGCGAAGTGCAAGAAAACCTCGCTCCTCCCTGCCGGAATGTTACATTTCCGCGTTGTGCGCTCATTGACAGATATGACCCATATTTTTTACCACGAGTTATTTGATTTGTGGCGTGATACAGAGTTCGTAACTTGACCGAAGCACTCGGAATGATCCTGTTCACCCCGCCCCGGTTTTCGCGCTGCAAGCGTTTGGATCCTATGGATTCCTGATATAATAAAACGAAAAATAACTCGCTGTTACATGTTTCATTTTACTCCGCGATGTGAGGTTGATATTTTACGGCAGTGTAGAGATGCGTAGCTTTGAGGAAGCTGTGAAGATGAATTTCTTCGAAATTTCTTCGGGTCGATACTTATATTGTCATTGTGTCCAGTATGTCTGAGGAGTATTAAACATTCACGGGGGCAAGGATTGATCCGGGTTGGGTGACTCAAGTAAGAACCAGACCGCCCAATGTCACGATGTTGGAAGGGCACAGTGTGACGTCTGGTCTCGTGTGAACTGAAACACGTCTTGTTAGTCCCTCCCTCCACCTCCGCGCGTAGTTGCCGTTTAATACATTTTTTCAGACACCCTGTATATCAACGTCTACTATGGTTTCTTTCATGCAAGTCCTTTTTGCCGATTGGCCGGCCCTTCTGGGAACGGCGCTGTGAATGTTTTTCTGACAATTTGCGTCCTTGCGCATACGTATATTAAGAACTGGCTGAGTGCTTCTTAGATTGCATGGTCGGTAACCTAACTTTTATTGACTGTCAAAAGCAGCGATACACTTTTCTTTGGGAAAGGCCGCGGCAAGAGTTATACGACGTGGCTTGTAATATAACAGTTGACGAGAGCTTTTCAAGGCTTCGCATCGCATTTTCGTTTTCGGGAAGCGAGCGTTTGGGATTTACAACCGCAAAAAACGTTCACTTTTTGTCAGAGCTCAGCGAAGTCACGCGTACAGGCCTTGTATGGCTGTTTGCCTGCGAATATGATGTGGTTCTGGACTTGTTAGTGGGCAGCCCATTTTCCCAGACGGAAGGAAATGTTTGAAGGCAATCAAAGCTATGATCCTTGAAGTGTTTGGCTGATCTTGAACATGAACACACATTATCACAGTAAAAATAAAACCCCCGTTTTGGAGAATGCTATACCTGTTTTGGGTATGAAAGTAAAACGGGCGGGTCATGCGTATTTTGGTAATTCTTCACCGTATACCTATGATCAGCCACATCAATGGAAAGCGCTCACCGAAACCTTTCGAATGATATGGCTGAACATAGGTCTATCGTAGAAAACTACCAAAATACGCGTTACTTTCTTATTTTTTTAGATAACCCTATGTTCAGCGACATCAATGGAAAGCTCTCGCCGAGATCTTTTGAGTGATGTGGCTGAACATAGGCCTATCTTGAAAAATGACCAAAATAAGCACTTTACCCTTATTTTTCAAGGTAGACCTATGTTCAGCCACATCAATGGAAAGCTCTCGCCGAGACATTTCGAATGATATGGCTGAACATAGGTCTATCTTGAAAAATAACTAAAATACCTACAACCCCTATTTTCGTTTCACAACCAAAACAGCTATAGCATCCCCTAAAAGGGGATTTTACTGTGATCGCTTCGAGAACGTTATCCAGAGAAAGTGTTATCTTCAGACAGCTGCGACTGAACTCCAATTACACCTAAGGAAAATTAGAGTAATTGTTGATCGTGACCGTTAAAACGACCACAAAACTAGTTGAGAAGAGTTTGAAACCTTTTTAAACCGAGGTCGCTTGTAGAGGCACTGTGATTCCCGATGGCGAAGTTTGCACCGGTGACGTCGTAGGCTATTTTGAGTTTGAAAGTGTGTAGTGAGTCGAATCTCGTTGGCGCTGACCCTTTCTCCCGATATATCTCCAACGCCGCTTCCACCCGAAGGGACATGATCTCGTCCGCACTTCCAGGACCCAAAGCGAACAACCCAAGTCCGATCCCTGCTTTATGAACACTGACCGGTTCCTTGGTCGGAGGTCCGCACTTCCTGGCAGCGCGTCCATAGCTCGTTACGTAACATAAACGCCTCGCAAGGAACCATTCTCCCCTTAAGACATCTGCACGCCAGCCACGTTTTGCAGCATCCCTGCTGCTTCCATGTGCTCTCCCACATTACTTCCACCGCGCCCCGTATTTCCTGATGAGGAGGGCCGCCCGCCCGCTGCACACTCCAAATTGAAAGGAGCTTATTTTAATTCTTCTTCAGCTATAAAGCCCCTTTAGCCCGTTCCCACGAGCAATTGACCTTCTGCTACAGATATATCACGATATATCGCGGCCGGTAGTGGAAGTAAATTCTCGGTCGGTAAAAGGCGCACTTTGTTTTACTCGGGCCCTCCCTTTATGGGCCTAGCAGCTTTTAAATTTTAACTCCTCTAAAATACGACCCACCGTTTTGTGACCTATTGGTTTGGAACTGTCTCGATTCGTTTGGGTTAACGATTGCGGTTGTCACACAAACTTGTTGATTTCATGATATTTCAGCATCATTTCAGCTGTTTCGTGCGGTTTGTGTTACTCCATTGTTTAATGCTGCAACAGGAAGTAGGTAACTAGAAGACATAAATCTAGTGGATTAAAAAAGCACTCCGGGATTCAAATTAATATAACTGTCGAGGCGATAGTATTTCTTCTCCGTAGCGTTGAAATGAAATCAGCGAAATAAGGGCAGCCCCTAGTAGACCAAACAAACGTATTGATTAAGAATACGGTCAAGATTAATAATTATAAAGAAGCTTGCAATAAAAGCCATATTTTTTTCACAGGAAATTTCTTTCATGGTAGTTCTCCTTCACGTTGGAAACTTGGAAATTCTCGATTTCGTTTTTTCCCATTTATGTTTGAAAGTTTATTTGTAGGAGAACCTTTTGCAAATGCCATAATGATCCCGAACCCTTTCAATATACTTCTCCAGGATCTCGTTTCCAGCTCGCCGCTTTGACAAAATGGAATCGAAACGTACCTTTGAATAAAACAACATTGTTAAGGAACTCCGTCGTTATCAACAAAGTTAAATGATTAAAAGATTTCAATCGTAAAACGCTGAAATGAAATCTAAGTTTAGAAGGAAGAGGTTTTATTACTTTTGATAGTACTAAGTCTGTGAGACTGGTTTTATTTTTACCTTGGATGGGAGCAGTAAAAAAAAAGTTCGCAGTGGGGAAAACATTCTATAAAAGATTCTTAACCTTTTAAGTTTAAGGGAAGACAGAAATTGTCAGTCGTCGCAGTGGCAACCGGTCCTTGAGACAGACGCGGGGGGAGGAAAAAGGGACGGTAATTACCCTTGCGTTTCGTCCTTTTTTATTTTAGGATGTATTAAGAGAAAAACGACGTCTGTTATGAGTTGTTTCATCCCTGTGATGAAGTCATCCTTCTACCATCGAGTAACTTTTAAAAATTGCATCTCTAGAGAATTTGCATAAGCTCTTTAGAACCTCCAAAAAGTACGATGTGACACTGAATAACTCCGATGTTTCATTTTCTCCCTCTTGTGTCATGTATTAACTAACCTGATTTGAGTACGGAACAGATTGATATCTCCAAAGCGCTCAGTTTTCATGGACGGTAAATGCCACCGACTGAAGTTCTCTGTTATTCCTCATACTGTACTGAAAGGTCGGATCATAGTGAATACACGAGATATAAAACACGACCTTTAAAATTTAGAATATTTGTTACTTCATCACGATATTCGCGCTGTTTGGTCCTGGACAAGATTCCATCTTAAAAATATTACCCTTGCTTTTATTTTCTGATTAGTTAGAATGTTTTTAGGGTAAATTTCTTTAAGTTAATTAGAAAATTTCGTCGTTTTTAATTCCTTTTTCATTGTAAGGAACTTTTTTTCTGCAGCTTCCTTTCAGCAAGATGTTGTGTTCAGCAAAAACGATTCCCATCAATTTGTTATGAGGTACCATGTGGGCCGACGTTTCTCGTCGATATTTTTGTAGCAAAAGCAACCAACGCGCCGAGCTCCATAAACAAGGTTTCTGCAGTATCCTTCTTGAACTAAGCTTCGGAATCCATAACTCCTACACACACAGAAGGCCAGAAAATATTCATGGACAACGATCTGAAAGAGCTGCTTTAATATTTTTGATATTTCAAAAATATTTATTTATGAAACGTAGAAAAAGAAGGAAAAAACTCTTGTTTTGACTTTCTTTGTGACATAACTTACTCAGCGGTCATCTTGTGATTTATTTCGCAAGCCATTTTTTTCGTGAAGAGGGGATTTCGCTGTTGGCAAAAGAGTGGATTAACGCGGGACCGCCAACGCAGCAATGACCAGCTTGATTTTGCGAAGGTTAACAAGAAGTGGCGATAAAGGAAACACGATAGAAAATGACCGAATCTCGTGGTCCAGCAAAGTGATTGTCTTATTCCCCTCCCAGGCAGCTTCCCTCGTCCCTCCTCCCAGCCTTCCCTTCCCTAAGCGGATTATCTTGAAGTATGGGCTTTGTGTTGCCCGCGCTTATTGCCTCTCTTCTCTATGGTTAGTTTATAAACTTATCGTCCTGACTAGCCCAACGAGGGGAATCTCTGTAAAAATCTCCCTGCTCCTAACCTGAAGACATCCTGATGGGGGCATTCGATAGCGCCAAAAACCACAAGCGCCAGTCCGTAACCGCCAAACGAGAAAAGTCGCAAACGCCAAAGTTCGTATAGGTTAGGTCAAGTTAGGTTAAGTTAGGTTAGGCTAAGTTAAGTTAGGTTAGTATTGCGGTTAAGAACTTTGGCGATTGCGACTTTTCTCGTTTGGCGGTTACGGGTTGGCGCTTGCGGCGTTGGCGCTTGTGGTTTGTGGCGCTTATGACAGCTACCCCATCTCTAAATTTGCCATTTTGAATTTCTCTTTCTTCATGTACAAAAACCTCCATAAAGCTCGAAGATGTTTTTACGGTCTATGAATAAGATTATGCGCGGAGGATGGCGCATATCATACGAAAATGCATGCCGTCCATCTTTCCAAGTGGCAGTTTTTTCCCAGAGCCGTCACAGCCCAATGGACGAATTGAGCTCGCTGAAAATCCTGTCCGGTTTCATCCAGTGGGCAGTGAAACTTGAACAAGAAACGGCGAAAAGCGCACTTGGGTTTGACGTGGTTGTGGTCTTGACCCGGAACCCTTTTGTTCAGTTAAGAATTGTAACTGGAACAATTCTTACACACCGTCGACTCCGTTCCCCCGTCCTAGCGTTTCAATGTCGTTTACCAACGAGACTGGCCTCCAAAAAAATGATGTATCATTATTCAGGATTGGCCAACAAAGCATTTTTCGAAGTGCTCAAAGGTCTCTGACATAATGTAATAGTGCTCTAGAAAACACAACCAAATTTGAAATCAGTATTTTAGTGTTTAGACCATTCGTTTCGCCGAGTCTCATCAGTTAATTACACTGCATATCCCAAATCTGTAACTCAAATACCGATTGACACATTAAGTTAAATATCGTTCAGGAACCACTGAATACTATTTCTGTTGCGTCGAAAATACTTTCACTTTTACGCGGATTTTCTGACAGCGCGTGGACCTGTCTGATTTCGGTTTTCAGAGGCTGGAAATTGGAGACTGATATTCAAGAGATGATTGTTTTGCGCGATCTGCTGCTAATTTAATTGCTTGCAGATGTTGTGTGGTTGTAAACACTCGAATATCTAGAAGAGGAGAGCAGGTTATGACGTAATACCTATGAATGGCTCGCGCGCACAATCCACGAGCATTGGTCACAACTATACTAATTCTTGGATAACTTCGTTAAGAAAACGAGCATTGCTGAATAGCGGATATCTCATGTCTGGTTATTCCGCTGTCGCCGTGGATTAGTGCGGTAAAGAGTTTATTGATCCTAATGCCAATGTGTACCGAACTGGTAACATATTGTTGCTTGGCAGTCACTATGTCATGAAAAATCTAAAGTGGAAGAGAATATTCCACCAACGATCAATGTGGACTTTTATGGAAGGGACATTAAGTTATTTTCCATTTTTCTGGAGTAACTACTTGGAGAACATTCTTCGTGTCCATGCAAAAAAAACTCAATAGTACCGAAACGCACTCATTTTTGTCATTTCATTGTTACGTAATATTGATGCCTGCTACTTTATAGTTTTAAATTACTCTATTAATTAACACTAGAAGGTCCGGGCTATCTTGCCTACCTTAAAGGTCCACGAGCGGTCAATTGACCGCTGCGCGTAATTACTGGGTTTTCCGGGTTTTCTCAAACGCAATGGGTTTAAATGTTGTCAGCGAATACTTTATAGTACTAAACGTAATATGAAATAGTTTAAAACTCATTTATGACACTGGAAGCCTTCTATATAATAAGTCTTTCAAGTCACTTCCTAAAGGGCTAGGAACGCAAACTTCCGGTAAGGTCCAAAAGCGGTCAATTGACCGCTTACCGTTATTCCAGGTTTGGTGCAATTCCTATACACATAGTTGCCACTAAT
>Ga0058701_10001217_pt1 | contig 18070 bp, 13 predicted proteins | sample AgamicOrMae_FD_97039 | JGI IMG/M metagenome (GOLD analysis project Ga0058701, IMG submission 97039) | Agave microbial communities from Guanajuato, Mexico - Or.Ma.e | ecosystem: Host-associated > Plants > Phyllosphere > Phylloplane/Leaf | place: Guanajuato, Mexico | collected 2012-06-04
AAGGTTCATCGGTGGGTCGTTGCAGCTTCGCTTGAGATGGTACTAAACCCATAAACTTCTTCAGCTCGGAAAAAATGGCATCTTGTTGGTGTGAAACTTAGGGAAAAAGCTGGTCTTTAAATCGCGCTCTCCTATTTAAAGTCGGTCGTTTGATCAGGAAGATTTTTTTTTTCTGGGAAAAAAAGGATTTGTGTATAAAATAGGGCCGTTGGTACCTTTAATTATTTTTAAAAAGCCTCCCATACTTATTGCAAAGGGCTCTCATTATTCGAGCATTTAGGTGTCTTCTAAATTATTGTAGATAAACAAATTTTCTCTCTCATCACACTAAGAATTGAGGTAATGCTCTTACACGCGAATCACGGATTAAATCCTAACAGTGCCTTTTTTTCTGGCGCAGAAAATGATTTCGTAGAAATGATTACCATCAGTGCGATGATTTTGAATCGCTGTGCTTTTGGAAAAGTGGTAAGGATTAGGTAGTAAAATCGGCTGATAGAGCATTTTTCAGTGCGAACCAAGCACGCTAAGGGCACTAACTCTTTCCTAGCCGCAGCCGACGATTCTCAGAAAAATATAACGAATCTTCGTAGACTCCAACTGCCGCGGTGCGGCGCTGTTTCAATTTCTTGAGTAAAGACTACCGGTATGTAGCTCGTTGCCATAGTATGTCGCTTTATCTATGTGTTTGCCTCGTGTATTGTTCCACGTTTTTATAAGAATTATTGCCCAGATTTTGCGCATCCATACACAAAAAATGACAAATTGTGAGCTATTGTTAGGACGATTTTCGCTTATATCTATGGTACATAAAGTTTGGCGTAGATCGAAGTTTAAGCTATCGAAACAGAAGACAAGTAGTCATCGTATGTAAAAGAGAAAGTGAAGTTGGAAGAGAGAACGATGACGACGAAGATTGAGACAAAGTGCGAGGATGATAAGTAACGTGGGAAGTTGTGGCGAAGAGGGTAGAAGTTCCTGACGAAAAATTAAGACGCAAAGAGAATATTGTAGGCTTGAATCGTTTCGTTGTTTACCGTTTATGTTTTACCCTGGTACAATTTTTATTACATTATGTAGATTAAAGGTATACCATCGGATGGTTAGGTTTACCTAAGATAGATACCGTCTGGTACCGCATGCGCTACATCCCACCAGCAGGCTGCTGGGTTTGTTAAGTACAGGTGCCCTGTGCCTTACTTTGCCTGGTGTAACGAGGAAAGGAGGAAGGAACACGAGAAGTAGAAAGGTTCAATATGTTATTGGGGAGATGATTGTTAGGAAGAAGATTCGGAATCTGCGGCAAGGAAGTTGGTGTAGTCTTGTGTAATCTGTGCTCATTTTTATTTGCACATTACCGGAAAGAGAGCCGGCGATGTCGCCTCAATGAAATTATCTGTGGATAAGCACATTTTCCTGCTGGATCCACTCACCCTTAAGTCCGTCTTCCTGGTTCTTTGTGTCATGAAAAAATGTTGGTCAAACGACGTAGAAGAGCTGAGTCGAATTGCATCAGTCGTGAATCCAACAAAAAAAGAAAAAGGACGGGGCGCGTGCGGCGTCCTAACTCCGAAAAAATGGTCCATCTGTCCGCACGACTTGACTGCGGACATTTTGCGGGAGTTCATAGTGACCCCGATGCTCATTAGATGGTAACCACAGACAGACCGCCGACCGGCCCGCGGACTAATTGAATGAGCGGGCCGATTCCTAGGAAGACGAAGCAACGTGACCAACTGTACAAAAATTCGATCTTCATTCAGATTTCTTCCTTCTCGCCACAGGTTTCCTCAGCTCGGAATCGAGAACAGATAATAAGCTCCATTTATATGTGTGCTGTAGTTCCCGGACGAATCTATGGATGAACTGATCGTTTATGGTAGCATGGTTGAAAGTTGGAACGTAAAGAATGGCCATCAACAACCACGGTTTCTTGTATTTAGACCAACTCCGTGTTTACTCGATTGTAGATTCGTATTTATGGAGTTCGGCAGTTTTTTGGCTGTTCCTCGAAGCCAAGTGTTGTCACGGTCAGTGCCACGATCCTGAATTGGCAGAGCCCACGACATAATAGAGCTTTTGCCGCTGCTGACAGAGCCTATTCTTCATCGCGGAATGCTCAAATCGTAGATTGAAATTTTCCGATTGCACCGAGTCTTTGTGCCAAGTTATGATGCCATTTTCGTGGCAAGAAAGAAATGCCTCGATTAGTTCTTTTGTAGATCTCACAGTGGGTCTAGTACAACAAATCTTGGTACCTTACTTTGAGGTCGATGTCGCCGAATACGTTATCAGGCCGCTGTAACCATATTGGAATGAAAATTGAAGCACGTAAAATTGGTCGTTTTGTAAATAGTGAAGTGAAGCATATATCCTTATGTTCTTCCTCCCATGAGGAAACCTTATTGAAGACGGAAGGGCGTATCGTCTGTCCCCCTTCACTCCGCGGCCCGTCTCGCTCCGTTTCACTCGGTCGACTACGCTGCTTCAACAAAAACGATGGTTCGAATTAGTTTTGTTTAAAAATTCCGTCGGCGACCAATTTCACAGTGCTAATCGACATCTTTTTTCTCCGATCCTTTTTAGGGGCGTATTCGACATGACTTGTTTGGTGCTTGATCGGAATGGTGTGAAATGAGGATCATGTGTGAAATCAGCACGATGAGTTGGGAACTCTTAGTGATAAATCTCATAATACGTGACGTGGAAATGATACGGTTTTTTATCCACTGAGGTCAATAAGAAAAATATTCTTCGTTAGTACTTCGAGAGAAATCAATGAAAAACGTTTTGCGAGCAATTTTGCGATAACAAGAAATACCAATCAACACTGAACTAGGTGTATAAGGTATGAAATAAGTCTGCAATATTGGCAGTTCGTAGTTCTAAACGAATAGTTTTGTTTCTTTGCAGTCGCAGCCGATCTTCATCAAACGTAACCTTGCCCAACTTAATCTGCCTTAAATTAGCACAATGTATCCCTTTTGACTGAAAAGAACAGTTTAGGCGTCGAATGCTGTTACTCCCAGCATCACTCTGAACTGTGTTTCAATTGACCTATTTTCTGTTATGTTCAACCCAAGAAGACCAGTCTTCTTGGTTCAATCCTATAGTTCAATCCTCAGTTTCATTGTGAGGGACAAGGGACGTAAAGCCACGTTTTGTTGCTGATCCGCTCTGCTGTCGCCGAATATTCTATCTTTTTTCTGAATGCTTTCTCAGCGGCATTTATTTGGCGCCCGAAATTAAGCTGCATCTGGCTTAAGGATGAAAGTTTGAACGTAGGGTTGAAAATGTTCCTTTTAAAAGAAATGTGAAGCGTGGGCATCGTTTCAGGATAACGAAATCCGGTGATTTCAACTAGTATCCGATAAGGACGCACAGTACGTAGGAGGTTGGGGACCCAGCGACAACGAGAGTCCTCAAGGTAGCCAATCAACTAAAAACTCAGTTATGTGAACGTGAGGCCAAAGGTTGGACTTATTATCGTATGTTGTGGTGTATGGGAAGTTACCATCCGCAGTTTAGAGTCTAAAATGTCACAAATCTCTGATGTATTGAACTCTGATATATTAATGATATTCTGACCTAGTTTGTATTTAAAAGACAGGGTTTTGCGCATTGCGGAGAAAATATTTTAGTATCTTGAACTATGGCTACCTTTGAAGCCCCCTGCCCTAGTTACAGACACATACGAAAGAAACGGTAGTGAACGATTGAATTGGGACAAGTATAGGTTGGGTGAAAACCCATTTAAGATCCCATATGCTTGAAAATATTCTGTCGAGAAGATGGCGTCTATTGTTATGAGGGCGCGGCAGCTTTACGCTGTTGCTCTGCATGACATAACCAAATTTCTTCTTCTCAGCTTATAAAAATAAACCAAACGGACGTTTCCGTCTTGACGTCTCTCCCCTCTTTCTTTATTTTCCTGTCTCATGGTTGTGTTTCCATTTTGATTGACTTCTTCTCGTTTGACCTGTCGATTTCTCATCGCCTCCCTTCGAGGTTTCAACCATCGCATGGGACTTTGCCAAGGACGCCCAACTTATATAACTTCTTTTCAGGCCTTGCACATGTTTTATTCCAAAAACGTTCTTAAAATACATCCCACAAATCGTTATTTCTTCAAAAAAACAACGCAAGAGATGAACACCAGAAAATACAGGATTTTATCCTAGATTATAATGAAGTATTTACGAGTTGGAGACAAAAAATGTGATTGCCCAGCTGTTCGTTAAATAAGTTGACAGTTTTCGTGATTATCCCCAACGGAAGTGCGTGGTTTACGATGATTTCTAATATTACATATATACATGTATCAATTCTTCTTCAGAAGTCTTTTCAGGTGTTAATGTTTTGGAGAGAAAATATTCTAAACTGCGAGGCATTCTTCCTGTGACATTGTCCACCCTCATTCATTCAATTAATTACAAAATCTGTGCGCTGAAGTATAAAACAGAGAGCATAAATTGTAACGCGACAAACCTTTCTATTATTAGGCTGCCATTAATCTTTAGAACCATTTTTTCCGACGAAGCTTGGAAACCGTGGAATCGGGGTTAATGTCCCAAACGTCTGACATTGTCTGTGGAACAGTTCGAAGCTGCCACATGATTAAGAAAAGTCTGTGCTTGTTAACCCTTTCGGAGATTGGCCGTCGAGCCAAACCGTTTTGAGGACGAAAGACCACCCATGAAACGGCCAAAAATTAATGTCGGATATGTTGACGGCGAAATCAGACGATTTTATCAATGCTGAGTGCAAAGGTCAAGGGAAAAACTGGATTGGTATTCGCCTTGTCGAACATGAGATCGAGTGGTGCACTGTGTCCAACAGCCATTTAAATTTTCACTGGACACAAGTATTAACGCATACTTGTCATTTTTGATATTTCACGAGTGTAAGCTTCCCAACGTTGCCAGTCTATTGGATGTCGCTCTTAAAACTGATCCATACGCAGGTGAATCCTTCAAAAGGTAATGTGTTTTTTGAAGGAATATTCAAAAACATTGGTACATATTATCAAGTTGCAACAAAATTTCAAAATACCTCACGTTCCATGAAAAAGATAGTGAAATGCGCCTCCTATTTTTCTGTAACATGCTACAGTAAGTTTTTGTCGTTGAAGTTATGTTGGTGAAGAATGCGAGTACTACAGGTCACATCTTTCGTTGATGTTGGTTTCAGAGTATAAAATTTGGCGTGCTGAACTGAACATTAACCCAGCCTATGAAAGCTGGTTCCCGGCGAGCTGAGAATATTCTTTTCAGCCGGACTGGGCCAGAGTATCGTCCTCGAGGAAAGTAAGTGACAACGTGGGTCTATGAAGTGATGATTTTGTTGGCCGAAGACAGGAAGTGGGTGATGGAGCGGCTGGGCTGCATTGCATGCTGAGCGCGTCGCAGCGCTGTGTCTGCTGTCGTGCCAAATTACGTGCCCCTTCCGGTCACCGCTTTTGACCCCAATCTGAGCTGACTGTCAATAAACGTGCTATCACTACTCCGCAATTTCTCCAATAAATGGGATTTTTGGCTGCCAGGAAACGTGCTCCTTGCATAGCAATCCGCGTCATTGTAACTGGCCTTCTTTCAAGTCGTGCTCCGTTCTCCTCTCACACGGAAAAAAATGGTTTTGTTACGGCAACAAAATTATGGACAACAAATATTTTTTTTGTTTCTGCAACCAAACGTTTTGTTGATAGAACTAAACATTTTGATGTAACAAAATATTTTTGTTATCCCTAATTTAACAAATGATTTCGTTGGTACAACAAAACCTTTTATACCGTGCACCAAACTTATACATACAGTATCATTCTTTGCCATTCTCGTCGACGTACTATTTTCCCAGGCAGAGCACCCTCAACTTCTGCAGGGCTTTGAGCATCAGAGTTTTTACACCATAGTTTGCCTTACGCCCTGATCCCACCTCCTATAATAGTAATGTCTCCTAATTTCCTGGACGAATATGTTCATTTTCTCATTGCCGTACCCGTACGCGTTGAGGAGCTTTGTCAAACTTCTGGCATTTCTCTGCTGATTATCAGCAGCGATTTCACGCTCTTCTATTCCTTATAACCTCCCTCGACGGCGCTTAAGAGTTAAACCGATTTTCTGTTGACATATACCTTGAACATAACCAACGGTGCTCTCGTTATCACGCTCCTTGCCCTTACAAATCTGCATCGCGCTCAGCCGATGGGGTAGCTACAACGCTGAGGTAGTTCTATGTCCGTCCCTTTTGGCATCAGTAAAGTATTCTTATTATTTATATGTTTTCCCAGTTTATATAGCTACGTTTACGTCCTTTACATCCTTTACATCCACAATCCCAAATGATTTTCGGCTCTACAATTTCAATTGATGCTGTGACTTGCCATATCACTTCTCGCCTTGCAATGTCATTACTGCACAGACGTATTCAAAGCAAACGTTCTTTGCACCTGTTGTGACGAATTTCAAGTGCTTGTAGAACACACCTACTCCATGAATTGAATAGTACCCCGTATTTCCCGAAAGAAGTTGCAAATTCACCGAAAGAGAGAACTTCACCTATGCAGATGACCTAGGACATTGTTCCAGAGATCAATCAATCCCGAAACACGAGCTGCTCAGTAATATCTATGGTAAGTAAAGGTTTGCTAGTTCAGCCTTGACACTACTCTTTGCTTGAAAGGAATAATCACTTTATTCCGTTGTGGAAAGTGCCTATCAACTCATTCAAAGATAATCCAAAACTCGTGGTGCGGTTTGTAATTTTTTTAAAAATAATAATATATATCTATTTGCCCAGTGAACTTTCCCAATATGTGATATTTTCCTGTCTCGAAATATAGTTGTAGAAAACTGGCTTGAAATTTTGGAGGAATCCTGAAGGAGATTTAAATGGTTGTTTCCCGTCAAAGAAAATAATTCTGAAATGGTTCAAACCTGGGGTGCGGTAAGTGCAGAGTTTCTTTGTTTCTATTTTATTTTTGGTTATTGCAAGCCCATTTCTAATTTCAGCATATTGTTATTTGAAATAAATTGAGCTGTAAATTGGACTGAATGCGGCGCATAATCAAGCTGTTGTTTTTCTTTGAATACAAAATTTTTATTATCATAAACTCGTATTATTGAATTCTACGATGAAATCATGCTTTATGACAAAAGCATCCTTCGTGTTAAAGATTGTGTGTAATTAAGCAATCGATGTCTGTACGAACAGTAGTGTCGGTAGAATGCGCACTCATTACACTAAGCCGGTTCCGAGGCTTCCTCCCAAACAAAAGTGGCACGCTCTCTTTGTCCAATCTTTTATTTCCGAAAATTCCAGGCTTCCTTTATTCCTCGTCGTGATTTCGTCTTTGAGGGCTCTCAGCGTCCATTTTTCATCGGACTGAAAAATTCTTAAGTGTCATTTAAGAAAAGGCTTGAATGTCAACAAGTTTTTTCTTATTTCGACAGATGAGGTAAAACTCTGCTTTTTTTTCCAGAGAAGAAAAGAAGGGGCCTTTTCAATGCTGAGTCCACAACTTGAGAAGAGCGCTTTTTTATTTCATTAGGACATTTGTACTTGACGCGCGCTCCGAAGATGGATATCCCTCAAGAGGACCTTCCCGAATTTATCTTCTCGCTGCCATACGTCACTTCACTGTCTGTGGCTTAGAAATTTCGAGTTTAACGCTTTAGCCGTCGGCTGGATTTCTCATTGTTCTCATTGCTGTGGTTAGTTGACTGAAAGTTCATTCCAAACTCTCTGTTCTCTAGATTCAGCTTTTCAAAGCTTTTGTCTTGTTCGGTTACATTCTGATTTCCATAACTTATCGGCTCCTCATTTGCGCCCCAAAGATCGTAAGAAATCATCAGGAAACTCTTGAGCGTGAATATGGCAAGTTAACTTGCCACTAATGTACCTTTGTTTTGCATGCGCACCATTTTGTTCGTAAAAGGATCACGGTAAAAACAAGCCCCTGTTTTACGACGTTGTACCATAGCTGTCTAGTTGTGAAGGTGATGTAAATAATTATGTATTAATTTTAAGAGTGTAATTCATGGGTATTTTCGAAGATACCCCTATTAATAACCATATCAATTGAGAGCTCTCGACGAGACATTTTCATTGATATGTGTTATTGTTGCGACAAGTTGCCTGAAAAGTAACCAAATTACGCTTTCCGCCTGTCTGGCAATACCTAAATAAAGGGTTAGTGTTTACGGTGTATTCTCTCTAAAAGTAATTGCTTCAATACAAAATATTCAAGGTTCGAATGCGCTGTTGACTTTGAGTAATCACGGAGGATTTTCTGTAATGATGATAAATGGAAGTCAAGTGCTCGGCATGCGGGTAAAGATACCCGCGGGTAGGGCAACCGCGTCAGGTGTCAAAAGAAGATTTTTTTCGAACCGAAGGTCTTGAGCATGCCGCCAAAGTTTGAGGAGGTAAACGCAAACAGAAATTACGGCGTTGAACGGGAGGTTGGCTCGGACGTGAGCGATGCCGGCCCGTGACCGGGACCGGGGCTGGCCGTGAGCGGACGGCTGCCGCCGCGCCACGCGCTCTGCCTCCCACCAGCCCTGCGAATAATAACAGTAATAACTGGACGCGCTCAAAAGGAGAAAATTGTTTTGACGGGTCGCAAACGAGTAGCAAAATGGCACATTGTCACTTTGGTGGTAAAGGAGTTTGACCCGAAAATGGCGACGATTTTTTTTTTCCCTCAGGAGGATGTGGTAAAAGCAGCGCAAGACAGGAAATGATTAACTTGATGGCTGGCTTGTGAGACGATTTGTATAGTTCGATCGCTGCTAAAGCAAAGTGGGAACCTTGGTAGCTGGCGAAGAAAATCGGCACAACGAACGATTGAAACGTCTACTTTCTTCTCGCCTGTATATCATGTTTGAAATCGGTGGTTAAGTTAACAAATTTTATTCAATGATCAATCAACCTACATCAAAAAAAAAGTTTGTGCTTTGCACAAACTTTGTAGAAGGAATATTACAAACAAGCAAAATCAAGGTTTCAATCGTACGTGAAGTTACCGTCTTTCATATCGAATCCGCGAGTTACAAAGTTTCTTATCGGTTTTGTGAGTTACCCACTTTGCCTCAGCAACGATCGAATTATAAAGGTCAGTCTCTGCAGCGAACCACGTAAGCCTCTGTGTTGAAACTTTGTCCCTGTCCTTTGCAAAAGTCCCTTCAGAAATATTGGATTTTCTTTATAAAATTTTGAATTTTGCGGTAATCAAGAACTTTTTTTAATATGTATTTTCTCTTTTTTTTTAGTATTGTGGGATTTTCATGGTTAAAAATACCCAATCATTTTGGTGACTAATTTTAGCTTTTGACTCGCTTAAACCTTTAACTAAAGTAAAAAGTAGCAAGATAAATTTTGTTATTCTGTCCAATGCCCATTCGAAATAAATAGCGTTTGTTTGAGGCAAAGTAAATGTATTGATAATCAAAATTCCCAAATCAAGATGATTTTTTTTTTCGTGAAACAAGTGCCTGCAGAGGGTGGCAAACAGCTCATCGGAAGGAATGTCTGTGCCAGTCTTAAGCCAATTGCTGAACGTTTCATTGGGATTTACTGTATCTCCATGGGATAGGCTGCGTGGATAAAGACTAGTTTTGAGTGATTTGACTTTTTTTGTGTCGTAGATACTGTCTAAGCACGCGCTGCGGCCGCCGCGCCGAGTCCACGCGTTGAGTCTCGGGTAAAAGACCCGCGGACGGAATGACGATGCGGATTCCCGGGCAGATCTCTCTCGTCCGCGTCCCTCCCCAGCACCGCAGCCCGCCCCACCCGCCCCGCTCTTCCGTAATGAAATTATTTTACTTTTTTCTTACTTGTACCTAGAATCAGCCTTCGTGCAGATCATTCCTTCTCGTTGAAGTATTTGATCGATTACTAAAGAGCGGATGCAACCGGTACATATATTTGGACTATTTTATCAGGAAAGTCACTGTGATCAAAGATTCCAGAAACACAGGGTGCGGGTTGGTGACTGTGCATTGGCATGTGGAAGAATTAAAGAAAGTAGTGGAAGAACCCGAGATCTTCAACTAATGCATCACTGAATCCAACACACTGAAATTCTGAATCAGTCACCGAAAGTTTGGGGCTTACAATGCTAGATGCGCTACGAACATGTATCACTATGATCAGAGATTTCAGATACTGAGGATGCGGGTTGGTGACTGTGCAGTGGGATGTGGAGGAATTATGGGAAGTAGTGGAAAAAACGGATACCCTCAACTAAAATTTCACTGAATCCACACACTTAAACGAATGGTCTCATTCTGAATCAGTCATCATTAGGTTTGGGCTTTGATGTGCTACAAAAATATCTCTCTTTAAAACAATCCAGTAAAAAGTAAAAACCAACGTAAGGTAAAAAGCAACCAGTTGGATTGGTTAAATGGAATGGGTGGTTTTCTTCAATTAATTGAACGAGTTTTTAATCCTCTTCCTTTCTTTACTTTGAATTGATTGTTTTGTCCACTAGTGGCTGGTATTTGATCAATGTTAGCACAACTCTGACTTCTGGTACTGTAGGTCGAAATCGACCAATTTACAGTTAGGATGAAACTTGATCTTATCCAACTGAATTTTACCATACTGGAAAAGCCTAACTTCACTTAAAGTCGGTGAGCGGAAATGATCTTCACAGACTTACAATAAGATTTCCAACGTGGCGCTGAACACTCCGAGAGTGCCCGGTGCCTCTAAAATCACGTTATTGCTTTGTTAAAGCCTTTATAATGATTTGACTTTTACTCTTTCACACCGTACCCACTATTCATGAAGATTTGTTGAATGTACCCTTACATTCAACTCCAATCCCACTCTGGTTGCATGTTGCCCTTCCTTATGCAGCACCCCTTTGCCGACACTGCTCGCTGTTTCCTACCAAGTATCTCGATCCGATCCATTCCTTATTCTTAAAAGAAACGTAAGTCCGATTCCACGAGCAAACTGAATTTAGAGTGTGCACTGCAGTGAGGACATTCTGCTGTCGTCGGGAAGACGTCTATTTCTACTGAACAGTCGTTCAGGCAACCCGGCTGGCAGGCGAGCAGGCAGACGGGCACCGATTGAAGGATGTTTGGGGATACATCTCCATCAGGTGCGCTGGCAGCCGTCAGGGACTTCGTCACTGGGGACTTGGCCACTGGCTGGAGCTGATGTTAGCTGAGCGTCAGCGAGCGGGGGGGGAGAGGAGCGTCGCGTCCTGGTCACCAGTATGCTAATAATCCCCAATTACCCGCGACGACGAGTTATGTTATCTCCTTTCTGTCGTCAGCTCCATTCATTTACCTTTGTGTTTGCAATTGAATGTTCACGTCTAGTTACGGTTTTCTCTTGATAATGTCTGTATTGGTACGTGACTTTTTTCGTTTTAGGAGGTTTTGATCTATCCTACTCCGTAGATTTGGTCACTGTAAAAACTAACCCCTGTAGGTATGAAGTTACAGCAGGGGAAGAACGAAATTTCGTTATTTTTGCAGATACAACTATGAATAACCATACCAAATGGAGAGCTCTCGATGAGATCTTTTCATCGTTGTGGTCGTTCATAGATTTATCTCCCAAAACAACGAAATTTACACTCTCCCCCTCATTCACCGTACGCAAAACAGGTGTGGGACTACGTTAAACAGGGGTTGGATTTTACTGTGAGAGTGAGTTTTCCGTATCGTGTTTTACCTTTCGTCGTCTATTGATTATGTAGCAAATCAGTCTTTTTATCCCATTCCCTGATAAATCTGCTTAAGATGAATCCATAGGCGAGTGTTTCATGCTGAATGAACTACGTTCATGGCCCTAGCAATTGGTGAAAAATGACTGATTTAGAATGAGATTATTTTTGAAAGCGTGTTGATTAATATTTTGGTTGGAGAACTCTTGCTCTCCCAGTACTTTTGTACTCGTCCACCACCATATGTTACAGAGATACGGTTATTGCACCGTTTGACCCAAGCAATCTGATGGGCACGCCAAAGAGGGATCTCTGTGAATTAGCATCATCAAGTTCGCAGCTGTGTTTGTCAACTCTGCTCGTGATAAAGCTTTTCTTTGAAAAAATCTTTGTCCTCGTTTTTGGAGCACTTATGCTATGTCGTCTTACCGTCCAGGCTTGGCGCTGTAATGCAATTCCGAGGGCAGAGGTCGGTGAAGTAGCGTCAAGACAGCGACGCCGTCTCAATGTTTGCAGGAAGCCTCAATTCTCCGAAAGGCATGACATCACAGCATCCAACGAGTGATCCAACTGGATTTTGAAAGCAATTTAATAGTGGCTAATCGATTTGCAGCAGACACTCCCTTCGTGTCATCTCCCGAGTGCTTTATCGGAACGCCGCCATCTTGGTGCCTTTTACTTTTTAGGTTACGTTGCTATTTTGTTGAACTGTAGGAAGGCCCTTGCTACAGTTCCTTAGATTCCCGTTCTTCAAAACAATATTATAGATCTAGTGACTTGTCAGTTGCTCCGCTCGGCAGGGCGATCAAACACATGAGTATAATACCTGTTTTGAAAATACCTATATCCGTTTTGGGATGAAGGTAACCATATCTTGTTTTCACTAGTTTTCCTGGTAGAACCACAAGCAATGTGAAAAAGGCTCAGTGAGAGCATTCTATTGATATGGCTGTTGGTGGGCCTATCTTGAAATATAATGAAACTATATGGTCTCGTTTTACCATCAACCCAAAATTGATAGGTGTTCACGAAACAGGAATTCTTTTTATCAGTAAGTAGACCTAAAAAGATAGAAAAGCTTCCCAACAAAACATTGAAGGTTCACTACAAAAACTTAATTACTCTTGGTTGACCGTAATGATCTGCATGTTGCCGTGAACCGGCTAAACCCAATAAAGTATCTCACTTACACTTGGAACAGATGAAAGCAATGATTCAGCAGTCTCTTAATTACAGCTCGTTGATTTACACGACGAAAAGTGCTTATAGGGGAAGAGAAATCTGTGCCCCCACCTGTGTGACCCCCATTATTGCCCCCTCCTTTCACCTAAAAAGAGTGATTGGTTCCCTTTTTCTTGTTATTTCGTTTGAGGAATCATGTTGAGGGCAGACGGGGGACCTTGATGACTTGCAGATCCGGCCTCCGAGAACCGGCCTCCGAGGATCGGACGTTTGACGCCTACCGGTGGTGCGCTGCGCTGCCGCGCTGTAGCCGATCTTCGAAGGTGAATGGGCAAAGATAATAAGAGTCTCGTAGCGACAGGGCCAAGTTGCTCCTAACGATTCTGATCAATTGTTGTGGATGCTCTTTGGAGATTGCGTCGATTGTCATGTTCAACGATCCCATACTTCTCCGTGCGGGGCGTCTATGCCTTTTTCTCAGCCCGACTGTCACGCACTGATTGCCATCCCGGAATGTCCCTTAACTCTTTAATTCCTAAATACTATAAAATCTCAAAATCAATGTCAGTAAGTTCTTAGTTGATTTATACAAGATATTTACACAATTTTTATTCAGTGCTTTGTACAAGTACGTCTTACTTTTTTTCAGTGAACTGCTATCAACCTTATTATCCGACTGATGTATCCTTGATATCTGACTGATAAAGTCCGTTAAACGCAAGCTGTTTCTGGCAATATCTCTCCCGCTTTAGCTCTAACTGCTTTGTCTTTTGCCATATGCCTATTATCGGAAAATATCCACCTGATATTTTTTATTCTCTGCTGATATAGGACTTATATCATTGAAATTTTGGAAATTTTCTTATCCGTCCAATACTTATGATATCAGGTGGATACTCTCTACTTCCTGATTTACGGTGTAGGTTTTCAAGTCAGTTATGTGAATTCGTACATCATGACTACTAAAAATTATTACATAGGCTAAAAAAATATTATGTTTCTTTGTACTTGTGTAAAATAACGTGTTAGAACTAATTTAGAGGAATTTTTGGTTTAAATTTTCGTAATAAAATTTAACCATTCTAAAAATGGAATTTTTTTGTGTAATAAATATTTTTAGAGGGTTCAGATTACAGCAAATTCTGATGAAATCGCAGGATCAAAGTTCGTGGAATCGACGAAATCCACTGTGGAAATGTAGCTATATTTTCTTTTTGTTAGATAGCAGTGGGTATAAAGTAGACCAATTTCATACTCAGCTTGATTTTACTCCTCTGCGCATTAGACATCATGCTTTTCAATTTGCGGGCCTCGCAGGCTCAACTAAGACTCTTTCGCTAGTTTTGCACCATCTGTGAATGGTTCGCATCCATTCTTGCGATTTAACCACGTACCTTTCAGCCTCAGCCATGAATACTAATATAAAAAATTGAGCTGAAGGCGTATTTTTAATGTTGTTATTCCGAGCCCAAACATGATGAACGATGTTGCAATTTCCTACTCGAATTTAAAGCATCAGATACTCGGTACCATTAGAGAGAACGGGTTTTGCGTAGGCACCCACGTGTCAGGCAAGAATTTTCGCTCTTAATGAAAAATGATGGATTAGATCTGATATGGGCATTGCTGTATTTATCCCTTTGAAACTAATGTGACGTTTTACCTGTGTAGTTCTGGCAGCTGAGCACATCGTAAATGAGTCATGTCCCGCTTACACAAGGCACCTCCTCAACAAACTTCGACTTCGGGTAAAACTTTTTTTTCCGTTCGTCTATTGGCTGTCCTCCACGCAAGGGGCCAACTGTTCTGCTGATCAAGAGCGGTAAAACAACGCTCTCTCTATCCTCTCTTCTGCTGAATCTCCTCAATCGATGTTAGACTCGCTGTAAAATTGTCCGTATATAGCCAAATCTATCCCCAAAACTAAAATTATGACCTGTAGCTTACGCAATTTTTATCATTTAATTGTCAACAACAACATTTGCCCTCAATTGAATTTTCAACTCGAAAAGTAGCTCTCCAATAGAAACATTTAAAAAAATAAAACGTTCCATGTATTTTTCGGAACGTATTATAAAATCGTGGTGGTCAGTCAGTGCATAGAAGTGACTTTGGTAAAATCACATGTATTAGCAATTCTCTCAACTGAAAACAAAAAAATAGAAAAAATAGCGATTCAGAATTTAAAGTTTTAAATTTCGAGGACTAACCTAATTAATTAAAACAATAATTAAAAAAACAATCAAACAAACGAAAAACCGGCCGAAGATGGCGTTTGAGTCTATAAGCCGCCCTTTGGTCTCGACGGTTCTTGTCAAAAAAACCCTTTGGTCAGGCTCTTGTCAAAAAGTTGATGCCACGCGCACGTTGTTGCGGCTTCCGCGCCGGTGTAAGAGAAAAGCGCGCGAAATTATCAACTTCTTGACGGGAGCCATCGAGTAAAGCCTCATTCACGGTATACAGAAAGAACTTGCCTCTGGTTTTGGTAGTCCCACACCTGTTTTGGGTAAATATATATACAACAGGGGAAGAGCGTAATTTGGTTAATTTTTGAAGATAAGTTATCAATACCAATATCAATGAAAAGGTCTCGTCAAGTTCTCTCCATGGATATGGTTATTCAAAGCTGTATCCTTAAAAATAACCGTATCTCGCGCTTTCCCTGTTTTACCCTAATTACTAAAACAAGGTCAGTTTTTACTGTGCAGAAGACAGACTGACGAAAGAAACTTTAGTTTTCCTGGTACCTGAAAATATTCTCCTCTGCAAAATCTTTGCTCTAATAAGTTCTAGTCGATGAAACTTCCTCTTTGGGAAAGTACTATCAACCAGAAACAATACCGTTTGAATTATTTTAGTAATGAAACGAATTACACGATGATATTTCTTCTTTTTTGGGGGGAGGGTACCTTTTGAAGATCCATTTTTGTGTAAGCCAGCCTAATTTTCAATGGCAACCGACGTTTGGGAGGTTGGGGCATATCGCTCTGAGACGTGGCTTGACATTCACGCGAATCTCACGCTCAGAACTTTGGCAGAGTGCGTTGGAGTGGGTGCGGAATCCCTTAAAATGATGCGGTTGATGGCGACGACGCCTTTGATGGCATCGCGCGTCAAAATAAAAGAGCCAATCAGGACAGCGCCTGTGAGCGCACGTGTCGGCGCAGCTCTTTTGAAGCAGCGTCTCTATATGCAAGTCGGCGCGCTCTCGACACCCCGCCAATTCTGACGCACAATGCACTGGAATGCATTTGGAGAGGCCATTGCCGCTGTATTTGTTGTTTTCAGTGGTAGAAATGAAATAAAAAAAATTCGCGTCGAAAACTTCCAAACAGCTGATTTAGATGGCAATCGGTGACATCAGGAAGTTGATATTCAGAAGAAGAATTGACGTCACTAAAACTGGAGTTTGATCTTAAAAGGCGGGAAGATGTGCAGTCTGAAGCAATCAAGTGTTTAGTGAATGTAAAATTATAAATGCAATGAATTTTTTTGGTTGTTTAAGAATCCTAATGTTAAGTTGGTACCCCATTTGAGTTTACAGTTGTCAAGTTGGCGCCTTGTTTGTCCAAGGCTGTGAGTGCGTTATGTGCAAGTCGAGAGAGGAAGAATAAAAGGCAGTGATAAATGGCCATTTCTCACGTAGATGATATTTAATACACCGGTTTCATCTAATAATTCAGGACTCAATAGTAGTAAGTTAAGAGTCTACAGTTGTGACCAAATGCTTTGGTTATAATAATGACTGAATTCTTCATCGTGGCGTTCAAATGAATGGTTGTTTCGACCAATTGTTCAGTTGCCAAAAAAAGCTAATTTTTAGTATAAAATAAAGTTCCGTTAATAGGTATTAAGTACTAGTATTTGATTTCTCAAATCATCATTCCCTCTGTGTGCGTTTTTGAGGGTTTTTTTGAGCAGTCAAGTATGTTTTGATGCTAGGAGGACATTATAAAATGTTATTAGCAGTATTATACCAATGCTTACGAGTTAACTGGGTCCAAAGTAGTAGTCGAAACTTCGAATTTCAGTATGAACTCTAAATTAGTTGGGTTGTGTGAAGTTGCGAAATGTTAGGAACGGTTACATAAGATTGCATGCCAGCAGATGACTTCTTGCCAACGTTATGTCAACTAACCCCTTTGGATGCACACGATATTCAGTACATTTCAATTTTTCACATCAACAAAAGTCTTAAGCTAATGTCTGGACGCATTTTTTTAGTACTAGACTACTTTACTGGCGTAAAAATGAAGATATCCTTAGATCAAAATTATTACACGGATTTTTTTTCTCTCTCTTTCCTTTTATATTTTGCATGTAGGAAAATGGTTGAGAAATATTTCGTTCCAAATTTTCATTTTTTTGCAAATTGTAAAACGCATATTTGAAAATTATGACCAAGGAAACCGTAACCTTTTTCCTTTAAATTGTTTTTTTTTTTCCATGTATTAGCACAGAGCATATCACAAATCAGATGAGACCCGGCCTTCTTATTTTGTGCTACATCGGGGAGTCCAGTCAAAAAAAAAAAACAAAAAAAAAACTGCCGTAACTCGAAAAAAAAGGGAAAGAAAAAAAAGTTGAGGTGACCCGCGCTGCGCAGCAAGCGATGCAGAACGTCGTGTGACTGTGTGACCACCTACAACAGAGGCAGCCGGAGTCGACGCGACGGGAACCCAAAGGCGAAGCGGCGTGGCGCCCGGCTCACCGCCGTTTACCGGAACTATGTAAATGGAACCAATTCGGATTTGTGAATCACGATTCTTCGTCTCTCTATTTTGTAGCCTTTTTTTCTCGTTTTGTGGCGGCCTCGTTTCGTTTTCCACTTGGATACATTTCACTCTTTGTGATGGTGGGCTTCCGCCACTATAAATATAGGCGGCCCGGCCCAGCCCTCACTTTCCGTCAGTTTACTCCAAACTGGACGATCTCGAAAATTAGATTCATGGATTCTCAAGAAAATGGGATTATAGGTCAATTATCGACATAGTAAAAACACATACTATCACTGTTTTGGTTTTCTACCAATTTATTCAAATTTACAAATATTTCAAATACATAGTTAAGTAAAAAGATATAAAAAAATGGGTCCGAAGACGGCCTAATACTTCCATGTTCGTAGAGTAAGCGTTACGGGCTTTTCTCAATTTTAGCTAAACCTGCGTGATCTTAGAAAAATCTATAAATATGCATTAAGTG
>Ga0058701_10001218_pt1 | contig 18064 bp, 12 predicted proteins | sample AgamicOrMae_FD_97039 | JGI IMG/M metagenome (GOLD analysis project Ga0058701, IMG submission 97039) | Agave microbial communities from Guanajuato, Mexico - Or.Ma.e | ecosystem: Host-associated > Plants > Phyllosphere > Phylloplane/Leaf | place: Guanajuato, Mexico | collected 2012-06-04
GCGTCTCAGGCCGGCAAGCTTCAACATGGACCTGAAGCAGAAGGTGAGCAGTCTCATCGAGGCGCCAGTGAGAGCGCCACTCGACGAGCCAACGAGGAGCAGCCAAACTTCCGGCGGCCGCGCCACACTTTCCGCCAACCAGCAGCCAGGCAACAACTTTGCGCGCGTGGCAGTGGCCCGAGCTAGACAGCAGGGGAGCCAGACTGTGAATTTGCGCCAAAAGAGTGTTGGCCAGTCGCCCTCGTCGAACTTCCGGCCCTCGTTGGCCTACAACTCGCAGCAGGAGCAGCAGCAGCAGCAGTTCGACTCGGAGGCTGAGGAGCCGCAGCAACAGCAGCAGCAGCAGCAGCAGACCAGCTTGGACGACTCGAGTGTGCAGACGAGCACCAGTTCAGCTCAAACGGCCAACTACTCGCCCACCAGACAGCCAAACAATCGGCCAAACCAAAACCAAAATCAGAATCAGAACCAGAATTACAACAACCAGGCCACTCAGCAGCAGCAGCAGCCCCAAATGCAGCTCGTCGTGCAGTCTGGCGGCGGACCAGACGGCTCCTCTGCCATAAGCACCCAATACGACACTCTCCAGCCTGCAGGTTCGCCCATTCAGCAGCAACAAAGAGATTTCGACGATCCCCCTCAAGCTCAGCAACAACAACTGACTCCAGTCGGAAATGCCGAGACAGAAAACAATTACGAATCTTCACTCAGCGACTCAAGTGATGCGGCCAATGACGACTTCCGGTCGGCTGGTGCCAAAGCTGCCGCCTCGCAGCATCAAAATTGGTACATCATGAGGTCCATTTGAGAGGAGCCATTTTGGTCTAACCAAAGAAGAATTGGGCTAAGGCTGAGCTCGTGTAGTTTTGCCTATTCAGCACTGGACACTGCAGCTTCCAGTGTGAAGCTAGACACTGTTTGTATAGAAGCCAATCGCGGATTTTTCCCCATCGACTGTCTAAATGAAATAAATTAAAGCGCCGCAAGAAGAGAGCTTCTTGCGGCGAAATCTACCCCAAAATTGTTTCTCACCAAGTTTCTCACCAGTTTTTCACTTCCATGCACTCAATCTGGCTCTGCTTTGGCCAGCAGCTTGCACCAAGCTCTCTAAGACCCAAGCTCAGACTCATTTCAAACCACTGAGATTCGAGCGATAGCAAACAGATGAATGTATCTAATGGAAAGACTGCTTTCTCTCTATCTGAACCGATTGAATTCATCTGAACAAACAAAGAGCCGCTTTATTCATGAAGCCAGTCGATTGGGAGGCAGAAAAAGGGGAGAAGAAATTGCAAAGAATGGGGAATAAAAGTTGCTTATTGATTGAGCAATTGAACACAATGAAACAAGAAGTGGAATGCTTTCTCTTTCAAGTTCACTCCAAACGAGCGGCCGAGCAGCTGCCATTTGTCGGCCTAGAGTTGCCCGTGAATGAAGCCAGAAGAGTCTCGAATGAGAATGGTGCTTGACGAAAATTGAAAAGGAAGAAATGGAAAAATCATGAATCATAAATCACGAGAAGCCACATTGGCTAAGGTGCGGCCAGAGAGACTGTCTAACTTTGGGCCAAGACTTTGACTTTGGCGGCCAATGTGCAACTTTGGCGCCCTAAATCACCCAAAGCAATCGAGTGGCAATCTGAGTGAACACAGAAGGCCAAACGGAGAGCCTCAAGTGGCCATTTGTCTGTCCAATGAGCTGAGTGAGCCAGAATTAAGCGACAAACAATGGACTGACTTCGACTCTTTTTTGCATTGTAAATCAATCAATTTGCACTGAAAAAGCCCCCATCTTTTTCTCCTTCTCCCTCCTACACCTTAGGGCTCCTCCAAAACGAGCAGGACGCCTCCAAAACAGATCCACCTGACGGCTCATTCAAACTTCTGAATTGAGCATCTGAATTGATCAAAAGCTCATTGGCCCTCTTTTTCATTGCTCCAACTTGCTCTTGTCTCGCCGGAAAAAAGAGCAGCCCAGTTCGGGACTTCCTTTTGATGAGCTCGAGTTGGGCGGAAGTGGAAGTCTTTCGACACTAAGGGTGGCCAGACAGGAAAAGGCGAGTTGACGGGCGGCCAATCTCCATGAGTGGCAATTCGTCGTGGTGGCAAACTTGAAAATTTGCCAAATAAGCGGGCGGAAACAGTCCAGAGCAGCTCGACAAGCACGAGTCCAAAATGGATGTAGAGTGTTGCAAAATAAATGATTGCTTGTTAGTGTGGTTTGCACTTCCGGCGCTCGTGCAAAAAACAATGCTGTCCAGTTGGTTGGAACAGTGTTGGACAGAGTGAAATTAGATTTGCGGCCAACTTTTGGCTTGGTGGATTGGCGAGAAGGCAGTTCGTGTTAACAGCTCACTTCCTCACTTCTTCATCTTTTCCACTGGCCACTTCTTCTTGTGTGCCAATTGGCGTTTGCTGTGAAATCGGCGCCAAGCGAGCGAGATGCAAAATTGTTGGCCGCCCAAAAAAACTGGACTGCGTGCAGGAAGGAAACTCTTTCGTGTGCTTGTTGCGGTCTTTGTGGCTGGCCAGAAAGGCGCTCTCTTTTTCCATGCTCTCAGTTGAGGATGATAATTCGTTGCACACTCGTCGATGGGCAAAGGTGGACTGGCGAAAGCCACAAAATGGGCCGCACTCTTTTTTGCCGGCGGAAGAAGAAGATGGAGAAGGAGAAGAAGAGCAACTAGGAGAAGAACTGGAGCGAGTTATCTTGCTCTTTTGTTCAAAGTTTTCATTAGATTTTGGAGCCCTGAAAGAGCGAGCCTGCCCGGAAGAGTGTTACTTAGTCTGTTTAGCGGCCTCGCCACTTAGCTCCCTCGGCTGTTTGGCGCCAGTGGAGCAAAAGTGTGGAGTTTATTTTGGAGATGAGCGCCGAGACAAGAAGAAAGGAAAGAAAGACAACAATAACACCGGCCGGCTGCGTGTGGCGGCCAACCATGATGCCTGTTCACGAGCAGAAAATTATTGCGCTTCCGGCTTCTCTAGTTGCCCTACTCCTCCACTTTGGCCTCACACATTGTCTCACTTTGCGGCCACCTTTTCTGGCCACTCTTAACAAGACCATCATTTAGCCAGTCGCTCCACCATCATCATCATCTCTTCGCATCTCATCGCATCAGTCTGCCTCGGCACAAAGCGGCCAACTCTCGAGCGGCCTAAACTCTGGCTCTCCACTCTGGCAATCTGGCCGATCTGAGATCATAAGTTTCCAGCTTGCCAAATGTGGCTCCACTAGTTCCAGAAGTGAGTTCTCAACTCCTCCAGTCTGAGCGGCGCTGGAGAGTTGCTCGTCTCCGGCAACAATGCGACGTCAGATCTGCACAAATCGGTCAGGCTGGACGCGAAGAGCGCCTAATGCTAGTCTGCTCTTTGCCCTTGCAAAAGGCAGACCTTGCCAGACAGTTCCAGACAGACTGATGTCATTTGTGTGGCCCAATCAACTCCAGTCTGTTGGGCCCAGCCAACAACAGATGAGAAATCATTTACCATTTCGATGGCACTGTTTTTGATCGATATCGAGAGGGAACTGTCTGACTCTGTTGGGTGTGCAATGTTCGCCAAATTCTATTGAGAAATGAAATATAAGATTCAGATTCAAATTGGGCCAGTCTAAATTTGGAGCCCAGTCGCCGATCGGTCAAAGTTGCACAATTGCGAGAGGATATCGAAATGGAGCGTACGTTCAGACTTGCGAGTCTTTTCCTGCTTCTGTTGATTGTTTCGAGAATCCAAAATGGTAAGTAAGCTAAGGAATTATTGGAAGAAATGGAGAAATGGGCGAATCTTGAGAAAAAGGAAACTAATCTCTGTCAATCGAGATGGAAGCAGATTTAGTTGGAGCAGAATTCCAACACTTTGAGAGTGTTTCGGAGACCTTTGAGGAGGGAGAAAACATTGTGACAAAGGTGAGTGGACCTGAGGACGAGTCTCATAGATCGGGACCAGCTCGAAGTCTATTCGCGGCCGTGATAAAGGAATCCTCGGTGGTTGACGATGAGGGAGGCCAACAGGAGCCAAACAACTCGGTTGAATCTCGTCTGAGAGTGCGCCATCCAGTAAGAGCTGGAGTTGTCAACACAGTTGGACACCATTCGGAGTTTTCGAAAAGATTCATCGACATGATGAAAGGACTGGAGAGAAGTGGCGCCTCTGGAGCGGTCATTGTGACTAGCAACTCAAGATCTGTCAAGTCGCCAGCTTTGTCGGTGGACACTGGAAGTCCATCGGGCGGCTCGCTGGCCAATGGCATCTCTCGCCTCTTGAACGTTGAGCAGGGACACTATGCGGACATCTACAATCGAATTGATGAAAACAAACCTCTTTCAACCAAGAGACCAGTTGAAATTATCGAGGACAATCTCAGGAGGGCAGTTGGCTTCTAACAATGATCACCAAGTTGACTGTTGTCGAATGATAAAAAGGATAAAAAGGTCTAAGCACTTAGGGGGGAGATAGTGGCAGATTTTTAATCTGTGTGATTTCATCTTGCTTCTCAATCGATTGGACTCTCTCTCTAAATATCTAGGTGTTTTTACTTAATCCTATAAATGTTTCTACCTAATTCGTAATTCCTCTCGAGAGTTTCCCTTCGCCCCGCTTTTTAGGCGCCGAGCAATCCATTATGCTCGTGAGTCATTTCCTATCTGCCACCGGTGTATCGATGAATTTTCTTGCAATAAATTTGAGTATTTCATCCAACACCAGAACAGGCACCGAGATCTTAAGTACCGCAATCCATTCAAACACATTCAAGGGACATACACTGAAAACTGTGGACAAAATATCGACATATAATACGACGAAATGGAGCGTCATTGAGAGCGCAATTGCGGATATCAACCAAGAGTTTGTCCAGGGTGGCATCATTAATAATGATTGATTCTCCGATAAACTATTCAACGCGTTCAACATCTCTATTGTAACCAAGACTGATAGGGCCATTGTCATTGGATGCGGATCATGGAATACTGAACAATCGACTCCGACGAAATCTTCTGGGCTCGAGATACATTGCAAGTGGTGGGTCAATTGATAGTAGCTAAGTTGGGGTCCCTCAGGCGAGCTCATGTACCACCAGGCTGCTGCGCCCACAGTTGCGCAGCCCACGTAGACACCAACTGCTAGATAACGGAAGAACAGCCAGCCAGTTATAAGTGGTTCGTTGGCTCGGCGGGGAGGCCGCTGCATGATATCTAAATCGGGGGGATTGAAACCGAGAGCAGTGGCAGGCAGCCCATCAGTGACCAGATTCACCCATAGTAATTGCACGGGAATTAGCGCCTCAGGGAGTCCCAGGGCAGCTGTTACAAAAATGCTCACAACCTCGCCAATATTTGACGAAATGAGGTATCTAATAAATTGCTTCATATTGTTGTAAATCGCACGGCCCTCCTCGACGGCTGACACGATGGAAGAGAAGTTGTCATCAGCCAGTACCATTTCGGCCGCAGATTTGGCGACAGCCGTACCTGAGCCCATCGCAATACCAATCTCGGCTTTCTTCAGAGCTGGCGCATCATTCACACCGTCTCCAGTCATGGCAGATATTTCGCCGTCTAGCTGCAGGTACTCGACAATCTTAGATTTGTGCGCTGGTTCCACGCGAGAGAAGAGCCGGGCCCGCCGGCAAGCTTCACGCTGCTGATGTACCGGTAAATCGTCGAACTCACGTCCCGAAAAGGACATCTTTGAGGTGTCTTCGTTCTCGCCAAACACGCCAATTCTACGGCAGATCGCCTCAGCAGTTGCCTTGTTGTCTCCTGTAATGACAATCACACGAATACCAGCTGCATTGCAACGCTCTATCGAGTCTTTGACCTCGGTACGGGGTGGGTCCAGCATACCAACACAGCCGACGAAGGTCAGATCAGTCTCGTAATTGACAAATTTGTTTGAATCAGTCAGATCCATCTCATCAATTCGGGGTGGATTATCTTGAGTGGCGAGGGCAAGACAGCGGAGAGTGTCGCGTCCAGTACCGTAATTACGAATTGTGTCCAGTATCTTGTTTTTGATTGCCTGAGTCAAGACAACCTTCTGATCGCCAACCCTGACGTGTGTACATCTATCTAGGACTCCTTCAGGTGCACCCTTACAGAACATTTTGGGGGACGAGCCGAGCTTGTTATCGGCGCTCTTTGGGGTACAGATAACACTCATAGATTTACGATCGCGTGAAAATTCCAGGGTGCAGTCTTTACGCCATTGGGCTTGGACATTGTGATTCACGGTCAACGCAGCGTCCCGTTTCGATGGTGAGTTCCTAGCATATCCAAATGGATTCAACTTCTCAGCCAGCACCACAAGGGCAGTTTCGGTGGCTTCGCCCACTTTTTCGAAAACCCCTTTGTACTCGTTGTAGTCAATGCTGGAGTCGTTACACAACACACACAAAGTTGATAATTCGTGAAGAACCTGAAATTGGCTAGTCCTTACTGGTTTGCCCTTCATTAGGATCTCTCCGACGGGCTCGTATGTGGAGCCGGTTATCTCAAACTCATGGAAGGAGATATTTTCACCGTGGGCTCCCTCCATGATGAACAGGCGACTTACAGACATCTGGTTTGTAGTTAGTGTTCCGGTTTTATCTGAGCAAATCACCGATGTGCAACCTAAGGTCTCTACAGATGGCAATGACCTCACGATAGCGTTCTTTCGAGCCATTCTACGAGTTCCTAATGCTAGACAGGTTGTGATCACGGCCGGAAGACCCTCTGGGATGGCTGCAACAGCGAGGGCAACTGCAATCTTAAAATAATATATGGCACCCTTGAGCCAGGAGCCCCCGTGAGCAGGATCATTGAAATGTCCGATATTGATGGCCCACACAGCGACACAGATCACTGATATGACCTTCGAAAGTTGTTCTCCGAATTCGTCCAATTTTTGTTGCAAGGGTGTCTTGACCTCCTCGGTCTCGCTCATCTCAGTGCGAATCTTTCCAATTTCAGTAGACAATCCCGTGCCGATCACAATTCCTACAGCCTTGCCACTCGCTATATTTGTTCCAGAGAATAGGATATTCTTCTTGTCCTGGTTGACGGCCCTCCTGTCTGGCACCACATCACAGTGCTTCACCACAGAGACGGATTCGCCCGTTAAGATTGATTGGTCGACTCTTAGGGTTGTTGAGTAGATTTTGATGAGTCTGATATCTGCCGGAACTTTATCACCAATAGATACCTCCACAATATCTCCCGGCACAATGTCCTTGGCCCTAATGCGTTGGACACCATTTTTGTTCTTTCTAATGACTTTGCCCATTTCGGGCTCATACTCTTTCAACGCCTCTATGGCATCCTCGGCATTTTTCTCCTGCCATATGCCTACAACTGCATTAGCTATGAGAATTAATAATATGACAAATGGCTCGACAAAAGCAGTAACCGAATTTTCGTTGTCTTCAAAAAAAGCCAACACGAACGAAACTATCGCAGCTAGTAATAATATTTTTACCAATAAATCATCAAACTGGGCCAATATCAATTGCCATAGCGGTTTGCCCTCCTCGACCGGCAGCTCGTTGGGGCCATACTTCTGATTTAATATTTTAATTTGTTCATCGGAGAGCCCAAACTCCGGGTCAGAGTTGTAAAAATCAACTACCTCTCGCCACGATTTAGTATGAGGGAGATCCATTTTTTATATTGGGATTCGAATATATATATATAAATGTCAATATAAATATTCTCATTTATGTATTTTTGTTCACACACACTCAGTGAACAATAGACGCAACACTGCGGGCACTTGCTGCAGACTTGCGCCTGACAACACACGTTGCTAGAAAAGTCTGAAAGTAGTTTAGTCTATATGTATGAAGGGGCCTAATGGGATGGCGGAATACCTCTTTTCCGAGCTCTTTGGTTCTCAAACTACTCAGCGCACTTACACTGATGGAAGGCTTTATTTGGGCAATGCATAATCGTCCAAAGGCATGGAGATGTTGCGGGGGCACCTCTATTTCGAGGAGCTAGGTGAGCGAGCGAGGGAAAAATGTCAGAATCTCTGCTTCATTCTCGAGCATCTAGTAGTCTTTATCTTTGCCAGTTGACCTTCCAACCTTGATTGAGCGTAGGATTGCGCATATGCAAGTTTGTTGTCTCAAGTCTTCGTTTCACGCCACGGGTAACGTCGTGAAGCGAGGAGACAATTACCAAGCCAGTGGTGTAGTGTAATATGACAGGGCCCATTGTTGAAGAGGACCCATCGTAGGTCATTTGGCAGCCTCAAAGAGTTTGTTAGGGGCCAACGAGAATGTCCCTATTGTTGTAACTACAGCAAAGAGACGGCAGATGTATTTCATGTTCGTCTTTAAAAACCTAATGACCCGAGATGAATTCTCATGGCATGTGGGAACAAAACCGATATCTTGTTGCTAAGATGTAACAGATCGTGATTTTATTGGCGTTAGCCTTATAAATTTAAACAATGAAGTAAGTTCAAAAATCACCAGGCATAAAGAATGACTTGGCGAAGGCCTCAACTCTATGCTTCAAATCATCAATCATCTTTTTGCTCTCGGAGTCAATGATTTTCTGGTTGAAAGCCTGCATTTCCTTCGAAGGGGTCAGACCTTTAGAGCGAATTTCCTCACCCAACTTGACGGCCAGTCGAACACCTTCATCGATGAATGCTGCCACTTGATCCATATGCTCCTCTACCATGCCCCTAGTAGTTAGCGCAGGGGTACCTAACCTAATGCCACTGGGGTTCAAGGCACTAAGATCTCCTGGGACGGTATTTTTGTTGCAGGCAATCGAGACTTCTTCGAGAAGACGCGCCGCTATGGAGCCAGAGACATTCTTGTTTCTCAAATCCACCCAAACTATGTGCACATCGGTTCCACCGGTCACAATGGTGTAACCTCTGTTCGCCAGAGAATCGGCCAGCCTCTTGGCGTTTGAAACTATCTGTTGTTGATAGTCGCGAAATTCTGGTGTCGAAGCTTGTTTCATAGCAGTTGCAACCCCAGCTATGGCGCTGTTGTGGGGACCTCCTTGAAGGCCTGGAAAAATAGCTGAGTTGATAGCATTTTCGAGATCGTACATTGTCTGAGCGCCGGTTTTGGCGTTCGTAGACCTCACACCTTTTCTGTAAAATATCAAGCCCGATCTCGGCCCGCGTAGACTCTTGTGGGTGGTAGATGTAACAATGTCAGCATACTCAAATGGACTAGGACACACTCGGCCAGCGACTAGTCCGCTAATATGAGCCATATCGGCCATCAAATATGCCCCAACGGAGTCACAGATCTCACGAAACCTTTTGTAGTCCAGGAAGCGAGGATAACAACTTATACCAGCGATAATAAGCTTTGGTTTGAATAACTTGGCAGTCCTTTCCAATTGATCATAATCTATAAGACCAGTTTCGGGATCACTCTTGTATGGCATGGATTCGAAGAACATCGAAGTTGCAGAAACTTTCTTGGTGGATGTATAAAATCCGTGAGTCAGATGCCCACCGTCCGGCAGGTCTAGACCCATTATCCGTCCATGTGGCCCAACAACACCGGTAAAAACAGCAAAGTTCGCTGGCGAACCCGAAAGGGGTTGAACATTAACTCCCCATTTGTCAGGATCGCAACCATACACTTCAAGTGCCCTGCTCTGGCACATGAGTTCAATTTTATCTATGAAGACATTTCCACCATAATAACGCTGATTTGGATAACCCTCAGAGTATTTGTTTGTCAAGCAGGATCCCAGTACCTCTAAGACTGCTTGGCTAGTGAAGTTTTCTGATGCAATCATCTCGAGGCCGCATGTTTGTCGTTCCTTCTCGTTCTTGATGAGATGATAGAGTTCTGGATCAGATTCTTTCAAAGTTTGTTTCAGTAATTTCTCAGACATTCTGGGGGCTGATGAATGGAACGATCTGGAATATAAACCCTTGTGTAGTCTGCAATCGAATTGAGGATATGTGGGGGTGGATGGAATGTGTAGTGACAGATTTGTGATTGACCTAAGAGCTGTACCTAAACCAATGCTTGTGGTTTGTAATAGCACTAAGTTGGACGATTTGTTGTCTAAAAGCTTACAGAAATTCCTAAACTTAAGGGGAGCCGTCATGTAAGTTTTTGTCGGTTATCCTTCTGATGTTTTCTGTATAAACTAGAGTCCAATCTAGCAAGCACTATTGACTTAGTGGTGTGCTATACTTTTGCTTGCTTCGCGCACAAAACTACTTTGTATCGAATTGGGAGGATGGTTTCAAGTGTAGAGATGGAGGAGCGCTCATAAGAACTGAGCTCGGTCTAAGTAAAGAGCTCGATGAAATAGAGTAGGTGGGATCCAGATGGAAATTATTAGGATGGCCTGTTTTTGTTTGCCGCGAATCTCGTGGCGATTTGTTGGCGGCGACTCTGCGCAGAGCTTTTGTGTGCTCGTCTCCGCAGAGCACCGTGCGCCTGTCCCAAGCCACAAGTGTCTAGCTCATCTAAGGCTCTCTTGGTGTCAGGCGAGCTCGAAGTTAGAGACTACGTAAATCAGATCTAGACCACCACAAGCAGTACAGATAAGCGTTGTGGGGTGCCTCAGGAGTTTACTTTCATTTATCTTGTCATGCTCATTGTTTTTTAGCCCGACGAGAGTTCGCCCAGCTGCTTGGGTGCATACGAATGGGGCAATCAGACAAACACTGGTCTAGCCAAAAGAAGAGGAAAAGGGAGGAGAAATTGAGATACCGGATCCGGAGAATAGAAATCATGAGGCTGAGTCAACTGTTGACACTGATTCTAGTCGCTCCAGATCACTTGGCTACAGTTAATATGAGACAGTGACTGAATCACTGGTTGGATCCATTATCAATGTGTGAGTATCAATAAGGAAAAGATAGATCGTAAAATTGTGACCGTAGCAGGCGAGTCATGAGTATGTGTGGTTGGGAAGAAATCTGTCTTGCTCTAGTTGAGCTTGGCTCACTTTTCCTCTCTCGTTTGTTGCTAGGTGATTGGTAATAAAGTTTTCCTCTTTGAGACCACACACAGTTGGTGGCTATATAGATCAGGCGCACAGATAGAAGCTCCAATGAACAGGACCTAAGTGATCTTTGTAATAAATAAGTAATTTCTATTTGTAAATGGTAATGATTGATTAAATGTTAGTCGTTAGGGACACTTGAGATTGATGATTGTCCCTGAGAAGGCGAGTTCATTTAACCGGACTTGCTAGTGGTCGAGCAGACAGTGCTCGATGATGGTGGGCGATTCGATGGTTTTGGATTAGAGTGCAGCTATGTTCAGGAGACGAGCGAGCAAAGGGGAGAAATGGAGAGAAGAGAGAGAGAGAGAGAAAGAAAATGAAAACGAAATGAAAAAGATATAATATAAAGTAATTCAATATACAGCCAGCGAGACAGAGAGAAGGAGAGAAAGAGAGAGGTCTTCTTTTTGCTCTTGATCTTTGATTTGCGATAGGGAGCAATAGGGAGCAATAGGTAGAGGAGAGGATTATCAGGCAGCCTTATCTATGCAGGTTGACGACCAGCAACAACTACATCCGATTAACTAATGGTCCCACATTGTTCGCGGACTTCTTTTGTTGCATACACTCTCGAGCATTGGACATGAGTCTCTGTGTGTGTGTGTGTCCCTTTTTGGCACCTATTTGTTGCCTTGCTTGATGCGAGCAGCCCTCCTCTCTGGCCAGTCTTGCCTCTGCTTGTGGCTTTGGGGCAGCAGTTTTAATGCGTGCCGAATCTCGCTCGCCAGTTCACAGAGACTGTCCATTGGGCCACATTTGGCGCCGGTTATTGCAGCCGACGACAAGAGGCAAGTGGGCGACGAGTCTCATTGTTGTTAGCGCGGCAAGAAAGCGAGAAAGCGAGAAAGTTGGAAAGCTAGAAAGCTGGAAAGCTGGAAAGCGAGTTGCCGGCAGGGCAGGAAGAGGGGCAAAGAGGCGGCCGAGCAGAGCAGAGGAGCAGCAGACGAAAGTGGTGCCGCCAAGTTTCACGAGTCATTGGGCGCCAGTTCGTGCGTCTGTCTCACCTCTCGACTAGCTGGCCAGCACCAAGAGCAAGGCGGCGGCCTGATTGTCTTAGTTAGCCCGCTCGACCGAGGTGATTAGAGTCGAGCTTGCTCAGACGCACTCCTTAGGGCAAATTATCGCTTGTGAACACCTTGTCTGGCCGAGCAGTGGCCGAACGGACGTTGGACAGTGAGCGGCGCCTATCGGAGCGAATTGATGGAGGGCCAAAAGGGAGAAAGAAAGGGAGAGATTTGGTTGGATCGGCCGCCTGATCAATCAGCCGGCCGCCCCTGGAGCTATGGGCGAGTGCAGAAGCCACACGGACAGCCAGCCGGCCCAATGCAGCTTTGGATTGGCGAGAGAAAAAATCCAGACTGGGCTCATGTATAATTGTTTAATTATCATAATATGCGGCCCGCTAACTAGTTTAACTTGTTGCAGTTGCTCGCTCCTAATGTAAGTCACTTTCTCCCTTTTTCTTCTCCTTCTTCTCCTTCTTCTTCTTCTTCTTCCTCTGTTGCCTCTTCTTCTCTGCTCCATTCGGTGCACTGGGCCGCCTCAAGCTGCTTTGGGACGAGCGCGACAAGTGCGCTTCTCTGTGCCTTTGGCTTCCACTGGACTCACCTCTTGGCGCGCCACTTTTGCCTCCTCTGCTCCTCCCGCTTTCTAGCTGACCATCATCCCAAATCTGGCCCGCTCGTTTGCTTTTTCTCTCTGGTTGGGCCAAAAGGCTGATGGTGAGCAGAGGAGAGGCGAGCTGGCCGGAATGTGGAGATGGCGGATGGCGAGCGAGCAAGAGAGAGAGAGAGAGAGAGAGAGCAAAGAAGAAGAAGAGGAGGAGAACAGTTAAAAACGATGGCCGAAGTGGAAGGAAAATAGATGCACACATAAGTTGTGAGCGCGTGTGCAAACTGCGAGCTGCTGGCACGCATCCAATGTTAATCTGTCCAGCCGGAGTTGGAAGACCCGCGGAAAAGCCGTCTTGCCAGTTAGGCGACCAGGTGGCCAGTGGAGCGAGCAGAGCAGAGCAGAAGCAGAGAGCTAGAGAAGAAGAGGGAGAGAGAGGGGCTAAAGCAAAGTGAAAGCAAGAGCCGGAGTTGCAGTTCGAGTTGGAGCTTGAGTTTGAGCTTGAGTTGGAGTTTGAGTTGGAGTCATGGAGGCAGAGCCAGGATGTGGTTTGGTGTGGCCGTGTTGCCGGACAAGTTGCTTGTGTCCAGTGTTGTTCGGCTGACAACTGTAGAGGCCCAGTTGCTCGGCGGCCAAGTCGCCTGGAGCTGAGGGTGGAGAGTGGAGAGTGGAGGAGAGAGAGAAAGCAAGAGTTAGCCAGAAGAGAGAGACTAGGACTGAGGTGGAGAGTGAGATAGAGACTGGGACTGAGAGATGGAGAAGAGAGCTTGATGTTCGGCATTGCTCTCTGGCGGCGCGCTAATGAACGGCCAGCGGGCAGCTTCTGGGCCGCGCTTCCTCGTCCGCCTGGTTCGACGAGATGCGCGCCGCTTACAAGTTGCCATCTCTCTCTCTTTGCGCTCACTTTCCGCCCGTTGGCTGCGAGCCCAAACATTGTGTGTGGTGATGATGATGAAAATATTAATACCAAGATAGTCCAATTTCTCTTTCTCTCTCTTTCTGCACACACACACGCACGCACAAACACACAGTCTCTGGCCCGGCGGCTGCACTCTGCAACCAGCTCACTCCTTCTGCCTGCCAAACGCACAGACAGACAGACAGACAGACAAACGGACGGACACACACGCATAGAGATACACAGAGAGAGAGAGAGAGAGACCAGGAGTGGAATGTAGGCGAACCAGTAGACACAGACACTGACATAGACACACACAGGTGGAAAGACGAGCGGCCAGAAAAGGCGGGCGAGAAATAAGAAAAAAGTTTGTCGACTTTGATTGGCCGTACGCAGCAACAGGTTGGCGGCAAGCTAACTGGCCCTTAGCTATCACACGGGCCAAGAAGTTTTAAACGTAAGTGATCAAGAAGAAGAAGAAGAAGAAGAAGAGGAGGAGGCGAGAGAGAAAGAAGAAGAAGAAGAGAGTGAGATTAGGCACAGATTCCGCTTTCTAATTTTTCCCGCTCCTTAGTTTCCGCCTGTCTGAGTGTGGCCAAGCAGAAGGGAAAAGCGAGAGAGAAAGGCGAGCAGACCGAGTGACCACCGGCGTTCAGTGAGCGAGAAGGAGCTCCTTTCGGGCTTTAGACAATTTTTCAAGATTTGATCCCATCACTAATTTCGAAACTCTCTATTGGCATCAGTGAGCGAACTGGAAGGAGCCAAGTGGAAGGAGAAAACTTCGGTTTCAGGTAATTAAATTGTCCAGCTGTTTGAGAGCGAGCAAGCAAACAAACATTGGCCCAGCAGGAAACTCGAGCGGCCACTGAGAAGAAGAAGAAGAAGGAAACTGGAAAAAACAGTTAGCCAATTCGATCAGAACACAACCACCTTCCAAGGAGTGAAGAAGCTTTCCACAAGAAGCAAGCTAAATAGGTTCAGCCTTTGTTCTGGGCGCCCAACGAGACGAAGAGCATGAGCTGCCGCAACATGAAGGTGAGTAGCGGCGCGCTTACAGTGAGAGGCGGCCCCAATAGTTTGCAGCCGCCAACAATTGGGGCGAACAATTGCTGTCCGTCGAGTGGGGACAGACCTCGGGTGTTGGAGGAATTGAATGACGAGAAGAGTCTAGCCAATTGCTTGGATGAAAACTTGCAAAAGCTGCTCGACACATTGGCTGACAGACCAAACTAATGCGAGGCAAATTTTCTTTGCAAATTATCAAAATTACCAAAACAAACGAAACGAAATGAAAAAACAATGACACAGTGCACAATTGTGCTCGCCGCACTTGGACTGCTTGTGGCGAGCGGCGCGCAATCAGTGCGCTGCGACTCGTACGGCGCCCCAGTGGCCCCCGAAACGATGGCCTACGAGACGGGCGCGTACGAAAGCGGTGCATTGGCCGCCGGCAGAGCCAAACAGATGAGTCTTAGTTCCTACGCGCCGCTCGAGGGTGGCTACCCGGCGAGCAGCAGCCAATTGAATGGAGCCGCCGACCAGGGTCCAGAGTACGCGGCCGAGCTGGCCCACGAGTCCTGCCACAAGGCGGCCCTTCAGTTGGCCAATGTGAGCAAGTCGGGAGCCAGTGTGTGCATCACTCAGCACGACGTGGACATGGCCATCGAGGAGGCCAAGGTGTCGCTTGGTGGCTACGTGCCAAAGGAGATCTACACGGCCAACTCGGAGTTGCCCAAACCAATGCAGGTGACTGTGATTGCCGAAATTGTCACCCAGGCGACCAGAATTTTGGCCAACCGTTTCAAGTTGCCCGAGCCAAAGATCCTCTACGATCTGCCCTCCATCGACTCGAGCAAGTCGGCCGCCCTGGACAAGATCTGTCCAGTGTTTCTGAAGCCAGGCGTGAATTGCGAGCAGACCAAGTTCAGAACACTCACCGGTTTCTGCAACAATCTGCAGTACCAGTCGTGGGGCTCCACTCGCTCGGCAATGGTCCGCTTTCTCGCCCCCGACTACTACGACTCCATCTCGCTGCCTCGGCGCGCCTACGACGGTTCGGCGCTCCCATCGGCGCGGGTGGTCTCCTTCGTGGTTCATCAAGACCCGCCGGAGTACGACCGCTACCACAGCATGCTCAGCGTCGTCTGGGGCCAGTTCATCGACCACGACATGACACTGGCCGTTCAGGCAACTGACGAGAATCCCACAAGCGGCCCAGACCGCGTGGACTGCTGCAAGTCGGAGGACTCCCATCCGGACTGCTTCCCCATCGAGATCCCAAAGGGAGACCCATTTTACGGCTACTTCAACCAGAAGTGCATGCACTTCACGCGCGCCTCGCCCGGCCTGCAGCCTGGCTGCTCGTTGGGGCCCGTTCAAGCAATGAACAAGATCAGCGCCTACATGGACGGGAACCTAATCTACGGCTCCACCATCAAGATCTCGCAACGACTGCGCACCTACTACGGCGGTTTGCTCAGATCGCAGCCAGTGAGCAGCGCGGGCGCCTATGGGTCAGCGCCAGCCAACGGGCCTGAGTACCCGCTGCTCGAGGGGGGCGAGTTCAACTCGAGCGTGGCCGCCGACTACTTGATGGCGGCCGGTTCGCGCCAGCACCAAGCTCAGCGCCAGGCGCACGGACTTGAGACTTCCGCCAGCTCAATGGATGCCAGTTACTCGGGCGCCCAATTGAAGGAGCTGCTGCCGCCCAACAAGCACCAGCCAGATGTGGGCTGCGAGCGGCGAGGACGCGCTAAGGATGTCTACTGTTTCGATGCGGGCGACCAGCGCGCAAACGAACAGATCCAGCTCACAACTTTGCACACAACCTTCCTGCGCGAACACAACCGAATTGCCAAAGCGCTCAGCTACATCAATCCATATTGGGACGACGAGCGCCTCTTCCAGGAGGCCAGACAAATCGTGGTCGCCCAGATGCAACACATCACCTTCAACGAGTTCCTGCCCCTTGTTATAGGCAAAGAGAAGATCTACGAGTACGGCCTCGAGCTGGAGCAGCCGGGCCGCTACTATCAGGGCTACGATCCCAAGATCAACGCCGGAATCAGAGTCGAGTTCCAAGCCGCCGCCTTCCGCTACGGCCACTCCATCTTGCCCTCATACATTGAGCGCTACAACAAGTACCACCAAAAGATTGGTAAGTAGAGACTAGGTGCAAACTTCAATCAGAGACTTTACTTTCTTGCTGCTCCATTTGTCTGAGCTAGAAAGTGCCACTCTGAACTTTTTTTCGGAAAATCTTCCAATTTGCCGCAAACTAACCACCATCCATCTTCTCGGCCAAACAGAATCTATCCGCTTGTCCAAGTTGCTCAAGCAACCTTATGATCTTTACCACCCGGGAGTGCTCGACTCCTACTTGCTGGGCCTGGCAAACCAAAGATCTGGCCGAATGGACCCAACGCTGACAACTGAGGTGACCAACCACTTGTTTGAGAAGCCGGGCAAATTTTTCGGAATTGATTTGGCGGCAATCAACATCCAGCGAGGTCGTGATATGGGCGTTCCTGGTTACAACCATTTCCGTGAGTACTGTGGTCTGGCTCGTGCTAAGTATTTTGAGGATTTGATTGGCGTGTTCAGCAACAAGACTTTGCTTAGAATGTCGCAACTCTACAAGCATGTGGACGACATAGATCTCTGGACGGCTGGAATCTCCGAGTATCCAGTTCAGGACGGTCTGGTGGGGCCCACATTTGCCTGTCTGATAGCTCGCCAGTTCGTGAATCTGCGAAGAGGCGACCGTTTCTGGTACGAGAACAGTGGCTATCCAGCCCAGTTCACCATTGAACAGTTGGACGAGATCAGAAAGGCCACAGCTGCTCGGCTGGTTTGCGACAACTCAGATGACATTGAAACCATTCAGGCGAGTGCCATGCTCATTGCAGACCCATACACAAATCCGCGCGTCCCATGCCACACTTTGCCTCAGGTGGATCTCGGCAAGTGGAGAGAGCAACACTATGGCCCTCAGCCGGCGCCCATGCCAATGGGCAGCTACGAGCAGGCGGCCGCCCAAGAGCTGCCCACAATCATGATGGCGCCAGCTCCAGTTGAGTACTCAACGCCAGCCCTTCAGTCATCAGCCGACGAGGGAGACATGTACGCCGCCTCAGCCAAAGCACCGGCCTTGTTAGATACAATCACCAACTATTGAGGGTAATTCCAACCAAAACCACAACCACCACTCAGCTCCGCCCAAACTTTTTGTAAATAACTCTAATTAAAAATTCACAAGTCGTTATTTACTACTCAAATATCCCCGAAAATCTATCTCACTAGGCTACTCTATACAATCTATCATTCGCAAGGTACTCTCCAATCGACCTAGCACGTTCGAGTTTTATTAGGAGTCTCTGACGAGACGATACTGGTCCGAAAATAATTATCACAGCTAGTTTTATCAAAGAAATGTTCATCCATGACACAGAGTCAATGGTGACACAAGTTTTCACCAGTCGGCCCCTCCAGACAATATGTCCTTTTTCTGTATGCCTTGAGTCTGCTTTGCTTGCGACGTCTTCAGCTTGGGACAATTTCCTATACGGTGA
>Ga0058701_10001219_pt1 | contig 18063 bp, 7 predicted proteins | sample AgamicOrMae_FD_97039 | JGI IMG/M metagenome (GOLD analysis project Ga0058701, IMG submission 97039) | Agave microbial communities from Guanajuato, Mexico - Or.Ma.e | ecosystem: Host-associated > Plants > Phyllosphere > Phylloplane/Leaf | place: Guanajuato, Mexico | collected 2012-06-04
CATCCTTTCCAACAAGCCATACAGTGAGCTTCTAAGCCTTGCAAAGGAGTTGCAGCATTCGGAAAAACTTCATCGCGCAAAAAACGAGTCCAAAACAATGCTCTTGAATATAGCAATCCATTCGTCACTGCCGCCAATACGCTCCTGAACAAATTTAACACACAATTATTTCAAATTTCACATTCAATTTTCAACAAATGCCGTATAGAATCGGGTTTGGTGCACTACTTTTCATTTACCCTTATTTAGCTTTACGAACCCGGCCCACATTATAAACAACTGCGCTTAAGCGCGGAAAATATGAAGAATTGTACTCGTTACGCCGACATCAGAAAATCCGGGCTGGCCCTATGGTCCAATAAGGTAATTAATCCACCCATCACACAGGATGTAGAGACTCTGGAATTCAAGAGACGCGCCAATTCGTCTTTGGGTCCCTTTTTTGAAAAAGCAACATGTCGAGCATGTTCCCCGTTTCCGCGTTAAGAGCAACAGTACGGATAATATTGAGCGTTGGCGAATCTCTGAAAGTTTGCAAGGTCTCTACAGTGACGCTTCCATAGCAGCGGCAATTGTGGATTCGAGAAGTATGTTTACAACATTTTCCTACGTAATGTTGAATTTTGCGCTGAACTCGTTAGCCAAAATAATTTTGGTCGAAATTTACTATTTCAGTATAGCCGTTGCGAACACCGCCTAGAGACGCAAAAACTGCTTTGATCCAAGATCGTTTTATCTCTCGAATGCGACAACGCCAGTTAACAGAAAGTCAATACCCTCTTTTCCCTTCTCATACTCGCATACCGAAAGAAATAGAACCTGTGCTGTGGATCCCATTTTCAAGTATGGATATCCTACAGTAGAGGGCATAAATGACTGACAAGTGATTTTTTTTTCAATTTATGTTGGCACTACTAATGTATCTAGATAGGAGGGTGCTCCCGCCTTTCAGCCGATCTGAAGTGAGTTGCTGAATTCAGAAGAGCAAAAATCAGTAGTGAGCCGTTTACGCCCTCGACTGCACACCTTATATACCGCGTATTTTCATTAGTTTTCAAACTGAACCTGTCCATCGCCGCTGCAAAAGAGAGACCTCTGAGAGAGGATCTCTACTGACATACGGATACTGGTAGCTTCGTCCTTAAAACAACTGAAGCACGTGCTAGTCTTATATCATACCAAACATAAGGTATAGGACTACACAAAACTAGCAATTTTGAACCAAAGTAGTACAGAATTCACACCAGGGCGTTTTCAACAAAAGCCGCTACCTTGAAGAGATATTGGCAACTTAAATAGAATTATTACTTTCTGCTCCAAGACGCGACCGATTATGCTATTCGAGATTCGTGACCAAAACGCACCATTTTAAAGCAGAGTTCCTCCTAAGGATGTTCCCTCACTATTATTGCAGAATTTCTCCAGATTAGCCAAGAGGTCGGGCTGTGGCCACTTGCCAAGACGATTCCCGCAACACCTGTGCAAAGATGAATGGTGATTACACTTCAAGCAAAAATTTTAAAATAGTGCTTTGGTGCCACTTCAAAATCCGTCGACTATGCACTGTTGGCCACAAAAGTCATGGCCCCTGCTTCCATAAGAAATACATGGAAGCAAGGGGTCATGACTTTTGTGACCCAGTGTACAGTTGAGATCATAAATCGTGTCGCATTCGAATACTACGACTTTTAATTTTTCCGAAATTTATGTTGGTGATATAAATGCATTTAAATATGAAAACCTCGTGCTCGGTCAGGTCAGTTCAATGGTACGATCCAGAATAGTTCTTTTTCCAAAATCAATGCCATGAAAAAAAATACTTTTTACAAAATAGCCAACATGATTGTCACGGACTGAAGATTCCAGAATTTTCTAATCCTCCCTGATAATACTTTCACATTTCCCAACCCCTTTTTTTCGATTTAAACATTAATATTTTCGAATTTTCAGTGAAATTATGCACATTGATTCCCAATATGCGCAATGACTACCCCTTTCTTGTGAGTAACTTCCATAACTATCCCTGTCTTCCTCAACCACTTTATAATTTCCTGAGTTCACGACTTTACGGCAACTATAACCCGGAGGCTTCATGTTCTCTTTTAAAAAATCGTCTTCATGTGCAAACCACGCTCAGTTTTCGAGGCTAAAAATTGCGAAAATAGGTGCAACGAACACATGGCGGTGATACAAACTTTCCAGCAAGTCTTTCACCGTGATATCAACCATATCCGTGAAAAACGCGAAATTTGAGAGGATTTTAGATCGAGGTTATCGACGATCCCGCACTTGACAATGTTTGGAACTGATTATACAAACCTCTTCAAAACTATACTAAAGTCTTTCTGATTTAGGAATTATGCGATAAAACTTACATTCTTCATAAGCATCTTGGACTTCGGAAGAGAGCCGGCCCCAAACGCAGCGTAGCGCCTACGTTCGGACTTTCCGATGGTCGTCATCTAGAACGATGTATATCCCGGATGTTCCGATGGTCGTCATCTGAAACGATGCCTGCACCAGACTTTCCGATGGTCGTCATCTAGAACGATGTATGACCCGGACTTTTTGATGGTCGTCATCTTGAACGATGTATGTCCCGGACTTTTTGATGGTCGTCATCTAGAACGATGCCTGCCCCGGACTTTCCGATGGTCGTCATCTGGAGCGGTGCCTGCAAAAGGAGTGAGACATTAGGTAAGGATATTAAATCAAGGTAGCACCTCAGAAGGCGGCCCTGAAAAGATGTCCAGTCGAGATCAAAATTCACGTCACTATTACGAATCGAAAATTCAGGATAAGTGACGCGTATTTACATCTCGACCATGGAATAAGACTAAATGGAAATATACCAACCTATTCTGAGCCGTTTAGCTACGTAATCAGGGTATATCCTCCGACACAACTAAATGAGCAGCACACGAACACGCCATTTAAAAAAGAAAGGTTGACTTAACTCAGTACAGGCCTTACCGCTTACATTCTATATTTACAAGAACACTGTATCCACACTATGACCGAGTCGTAAAATATTAATTCTGTCATGTTACCCAGCAAAAGTGATAGAAAGAGACAAATTATCGCCGTGTTATGGAAACTAGTTTCCGGAAAAATTTAGGCCAAATCTTCCGGAAGAAAATTTTTTAAGATGAAATCGATCCCCCAAAATTCAATGGTAATGTCCATTTAACGCTAACTTATCTAAAAACTGCAAGAAAACAAAGATGTTTGCGAAGAAAATACACAGTTTGGAGCGTTTCGTTTTTTTTTTTAAAGTTTCCCATTAAGATGGTGATACATGGACATGGAATATTACACGGCCGATTTCCGCGTTGGTTATGAATTCTCTATTTGCACGCGGTCTTTCGGCGGGAAAAATCAGGAGAGGCTGTTACCGGTTCAAATATAGACTGATTATTTGCCTATTTATCGCTGTTACTATAAATAATATTGTGTGAACAAGGATCATGGGAATGAAAATCACAAGAGTCCTTGCTATTCAACCCACGCGAGGAGGGCCGCCCTTCTCATGATTTAATCCTTATCTCAGGGAGGAAAAAGATCATCAGATGAAGGCCTCTAAAATAAGTTTAAGTTCAGGTCGGTGATGATCGTAAGTCCAAACTTGTGGTTTCTACTCAAAAGTATGGTCTACAACTCCCAGTGCAAGTTGAATGCGATGGTCTACAAGCCACGAGTTTTGGTTCAATGGTCTGTACAGAATGGTCGTCGCAAGTAAGCTGATATACAAGTTCAAGATTAGAGACTAATACCTTTCGACAAGTATGGTCTACAACTACAGGTGAAAGTTGCCTGCAATAGTTTTACCAGTCGAACATTTGAGTCAATGATCATCTCCGCGTATAATCTTGATTCAAGAGTCTTCCAGTCAAAAATCAAGGATTGGTGATTCCTAACTACAAGAATGATCTACTACTCAAATCGAGCAGACCAATGGTTTGGAAACTTGCGGATGGTCTACTACCCCAAACTACACGTCGATGGTCGCTCACTTATGCGGCATGATCTGCAACTTTCGATAATGATTCAAACCAATGATCTACAACTCCAATACTGATAAAGTGATATACATCTCGCATTGTGACGATCGATGGTCTGGTTGTAAATTCTATGATCTACAAGTATAGAAAGTACCACAAAATAATATTCTAAACTTGAGGAGAATATTCTTGATGATAAAGATAAACTAAAACACAACCTTTCACCGCGTGTTAAGGTTTAGAACCCACAAGGTGAAGAAGAATAAAATTCGGTATTTAAAACGCGATTTTTCTCATTTTTTTTAGACGAAATAAGACCATACTGAACTTATTAATCAGGATGATCGTGCCACATTCTTATGTCTAGAATGAAACGAGGAAGGTTTTCGGGACTCGACTCGAGTCTAAACTACTAAATGATAAAAAAACCTGTTAATGTTTTAACTAGTACTTCAGGTGGAGAAAGACTTCAAAATTGACGCCGAAGTTAGCCTTTGAAATAAGAGCGAAATTCAAACTGAAACAACTTTTGAGAAACCTCAGACAATTAAAAAATGTACGTTTTTAAAAAAAGATGAACTTTGTTAACCCTTAAAAGATGATCCCAACAGTAGCGTTTGATAACCCCCTTTAATTATTACTTTAGTTAACCACTCAATACTTTTTTAAACAATGCGGTTTACGTCCTTAAGCCATTTTTACTCAGTGCCATGATCAAATTTAACCCGTTTTTGCCATCACGTTATATCGCGATGTTTATCAGTGACCCCGAACACGCAGTGCGATTGTTCACAGAAAAGGTCACCCCGTCTTCAATAGGTACGAAAAATATTTTTGATTTTTTATTCTGCTATAACAGTGAAACTTGAGTTTGTCTTACTCTGACGGCACAATTCCCTTATTAAAGCAACGCTACTGACAGGACACTTAACCTTGCCTTCAGAAATTATACGTTTTGTAAAGTTGATTTCTCGAGCAAAATCGCCTATTCCAAATACGAAACAGGAAAAATAATTCGGGAGGCACGCATACGAGGAAATATGTACTTTGACCGATTCCTTCCATGACATTGGGTCGTTCTTGCAACACAGGAATTTATCATCTACCCTTATTTCTTGTGAGTGATAATCTATAAATTAAAAAATCAAAACTAAACCGATGTTTTACGATGATTTCAACACACGGGATAAGGCCGTGAAAGGATTATTCTACAATTTCGAAAATGTCAAACCTATTAGGAGTCTGCGTAGAGTACGGATTTTCTGAAAGGCTTGTCGAATCTATGATTCTCAACGCACGAAATGTAGAACACGTACCATCGAAATTAACTTTCTATTACTTTCACAGAGGGAAGGTGAGAACCATGACTGTGCCTTACGGTATAACCTAAGCAGTGCGGAGCGGATCAATGTTCGACTTTCGGCAGAGCTTTGTACGGGATGCCGACCATGGTCGGGAACTGGTGTTCCGGCTCACACACCACAACACGACCGAGGAAATATGATCTGTGTGATTGATCTGGATTAGACTGCTCGATAAGCAAAAGGAATATGAAGATACAAGCTTAGGTTATGATTTGTGAATTGCGAGAGCAAAAGAAGGAAGGTAAACAAATGGTCTCATGACATCACCTAACGTGAGTATTTACGAGCGGAGGCAAATGTGAGATTTTTAGTTGTATTCAGCAAACGAGGAGGAACTGGATGAGAAAAATTAGTTGTAAGGGGCAGTCTCAGTCTGGTGATCCCTGGATAGGTCAGAGGAAATTTCATAGTCATGTAGGGACACCAGGCAACATAACCTCAAATGTCAAGATAAGAGATAGGACGTCATCAGCCAACCTTCGACTTAATATTCGACAAAGTGTTAAAGAGAAATATTCCACACGTTTCTGTGATTGAACTCACCATAAATAAAGACCAAAGGTAAGAGAAATAACATCAGACTGTCTCGTAGTGAGGTTAATCATGTTTTCACTGGCCTGCGCAATAGAGTTAGCCACATTTAGACTTTGAACTTGAGCCCCGTCATTAGCGCTCATGGTCATCTTTCAAAGCTTTCAAAACTCGGTAGAGAAAAAAGGTGAATAATTCTAAACCTTCAACACTACACCGTGACACACAACAAATTCACGCCATAACAAACAACAAACGAATATCGAAAAGAACATGGCTGACTACGGGTGAGCGCGCGCCACCTAGTGGTGGAGTCGTAAGGCTTGGTGGCGCGCAGATTTCTAAATTTGACGAAAAGCAAGTTAAAAGCATGCAAATGCAGAGTAAGGGTATGGAATATCAGAGCCGTGCATTCCACAGTAAGAATTCATCGATTCAATTAGCATAACAGAAATACTAGTCAGATCATCGACCATGATGGGAGATTTCTGGACATGAACATTTAAGAATTCCGAAGCATAAGCAGAGGTTTCAGAAGAAACTCCTATAAAAAAATAGAAGAAAGCTTAATACGCCCCGGAAACAGTTAAAAAACAACGCGGGAAAGTAATGACAAAACGACACAGAGAAATTTTTCTTAATTTTTAAACCCCTCCAATATCGGAGACAGGTTTATTTCTAACTTTATCAGAGAAGCCTTGAAAACTGAATTAAAAAAAAAATTTCAGCGACTTTGTATGATTATATAGATTCAGTGGAGGTTACAATGACACCGGGCTTTTAAACTAATTTGTGTAAGTTAATCAATTCACATACCATTGCTGTAAAGACAATTTAGCTTATTAAAAATTAATACTTAGCCAATCGCCATGAAGAGTCTTTCAGGTTGCGCGCATGAGAACAGGGTGGTAAGTTTTAAGTCTGCTGACCAAAATGCAGTCAGATTAGATTAAAAAAAAATATCCGCGGCATGAAAACGCTATATCTTTTTCATTATGGACGAACATAATCGAACATCACTCAATGCTAATATTTGCTCTAACTTAATGATTACATAGCGCAAACTGCTCCAGATTAAAAAATCTCGAGAGTGGAATCCCAGCAACCACCGGTATAAAAACATCTGAATACTAGCTAGTAAATCTCAGTCAATGAGAGCGTGAAAACGAATTGGAACGCGCTCTGTGATTTGCACAAAATAAAAGGCCAGAAGACGGTTTTCAACGATCACAGATTCTGATGCAGATTACTCAAAACGTCTTATTATTCTTCACTTGACCCGTGAGAGGTACTCCGTTTCAGTTATGTTGACCATAGTCAGCAACATTTAGCTCCTCAAGCTTGACGCAATTTTGCTCCAGAGTTGTAGACCATACAATACAGGCCGAATATAGGGTAACATGGTACTTCACTGCTATCCTGATCTTGACCGAGGTTCAGAACGCGAATAAGATTCAGTACCGCAGAACTGATGGTCGTAAATTATAACCGGAATATAATCGCAGAAGGAACTGTGGAGTTGTCGACCATGGTTGTCTTCTCTGTGGTAGACCAGACACTAAAATATATTTGAGTTTTGCAATACACCATCATGGTTCCCAACTTTGTGATCGACCAGAAAAAAAAAATATTCTTGTTAGCAGTTGACGACCATTGTTTGCAACTGTGATATGCCTGACAGAAATATTTGTGATGTCGAACTGTCGACCACCGTTACCATTGCTATGATAAACAACATACAAACATAGTTGTGATCTGAAGTTGTCGACCATGGTTCGCAACTCTTTGATGGACCGTACAAAAATATCTATGATTTAGAGCTGTCGATCATGGTATCAAACACCTGGGTAGACACAATTTTTGTTTGTAATTTGCAGTTGCCACCATGGTTTGCAACACTGTGGTAAACCAGGCAAAAATATTTCGCGTTCTCGATCATAGATTGCTTCTCAGTTGGAGATCAGGCATAAATATCTGTGATTTGGTGTTGCCGACCATGGTATATAACTCTGGCAGACCACACAACGGATACATGTGATTTGCAGTTGCGGCCATGGTCAGCAACTCTGTGGTAGGCCAAGCAAAAAAAATCGCGTTGTCGATTATAGTTTGCTACTTCGTTTTAGATCACACAAAAATATCTGCGGTTTAGAGTTGTCGACCATAGAATCCAACTCTTTAAAACACCGAAAAGAAAACTTTACGTGTAAATCAGATATTCTTTGATTTTTCCAGAACGAAAATACTCTACTTAATCCGAGAATCATATAATTTTTAAGGAACTCATCATCGCTGATTTTAATCGATATTATTGAAAGGTATACGATAAAAGTCATAGACGTACGATTTATACAGAGGACAGCCCAAAAACAAACGAAATGAAAAACATCTTTAAAAAGAAAATGTGATTTCCACAATAGTAGTGATCAACATATAGAATCCTTCCGGACAATCATCCTGGACAGATGACACAAAAACGCAAAGATTTATTTAAACCGATGCGCCTTACATCGAAAATATCACATAATAAATTTAAAACAAAACTGTCTGTGGCAAAGAGATGCTAATAAACTTGGAGGCATAAATAAAGGAATGGAAACCAGACGTTATTTGCTTTTTTTTAAGAACGCTAGACAAATTAGTTTGGAACGTTTTCTTCGATATGAAAAAAAGGGACAGCACTAGTTAGGTTACTGAACTAGAATATAAACCTGTGATCTCCTCTTTTAAGAGAAAATTTTAAACGAGAGACATTTGGTGACCATCACACCAGACACGGAACTAAATGCGCTACTGATTACAAGTCGACGTCGTTTCGCTATTTATTGGTACTTGAAGTGAAAACAGTGGTGGCAATTGACGGCGCTTGTTCGCTCCGCTACAATCTCTTAGATCATGCGAAAACGATTCTGCTTTGAGTTGTCGACCATGGTGGGCAAATCAAATATACGTCATTGCACTATCGTCGGCGCTGATTACTAAAATTTAGAACCCGAATATATTATAATTACGAAAGGGTTCTAAGCAAGAGGCTACGCAACTAGCAAGCAAAACGGGATCGACTGCACGTTGCTTTAGTATTTTACTGCAACTCCAACACTGTAGCAGGCCCACAGAACACAGCTACACATTTTTTGTGATATTTTATGGTGCGATTCGCAAATTCGTATTTGGTGGAATGCCCACAAACCTTTCTCCGCAGTTCGTTTCTCGAGTGCGAAAATGTGGCCGAAACGAAAAAAAGGAACATTTGAAAAAGACGAGCGGGTATAAATTTACAGGTGAGCTTACCAACAAAGACTTCTATGACACAGCAATGGACCGTCTATAAGGTTGAACTTTCGAGGAATTTCGGTAGATCAGAATAAGCATTCGGGGGAATCCGTCGCTCTTCGAAAAATGTTAGGGTATGAACCTGAATAAGATTTTTTTAAAATTAGCGATCAGAAGATGAAATCACCTTCCAAACAAAACTCAAAAATTATCACGAATCAACGTAATCGGAACGAAATGCCGAAGCCAGGAAAATGCTGAGATGAAGATCAAAGTGGCATGATATGATTAACGATGAAGATCAAAGCAGCATGAACAAGTACGTATGTTAACATTAAATAGTCGTGAAAAAAGATCATGGTTTGTAAATGCGGAATAGAATAGGATGCAGATCATAGCAGCGCGGTTTATACGAGGAATATCAAAGATGAAATTCATGGCTGTATGCACGCTGTCTTTACGTCAACGAGATACTATGGGGTAGATACGACTTTAGCGGTATCTAGCTGTGATCTTCATCTTGTATTGTGTATCTTCGACGCTTAAGTATTTTAAGAGCAGATCAAGGCTGCATCAAGAAAACCACAGAGAATAGATGAAAGGTAAGGCAAACTGAAGTGCATTCGCTTCCCCTCTATCGCACGGAAGGAAAGGTGGTACCAACACAAGGTGTTTTCGAACCCCGACTTTTTTGTTTTATTGTTTAGATACGGACCAGGTCTTCAAAAATATGAAAGTCATTGCTGAAGCTGCATATTATTAGATGAAGATCATAGCTAGATACCGCAAACTCAAAACTTCACAATAAAGATTATAGCTAAAGGGTATCATACTAAAAAAAATATTTGCGATATTTATCGCTTTACGCAAAGAATGCGATCACCTCAGTAGCGTACATTATAAAGATCATGAATGAATACGGCAAACGCAACAATGACAAGATGAAGATCATCGGTCTATGATTTCAAAAGAGCTTTGCGAGATACGTAGGACCTTTAAAGGAAAAGATCATGGATCCATGCTACAACCCCCCAAAATAGAAGACGACCATGGTTGTGTTCAATTTACAGACTAGACAATTAATCACGACCGATGAAATATGTAGAATGCAAATATAATAATCATAATAATTAATCTACCATGTTTAGGAACAGTAGTTTGAAATTTGAAAAAGACCATAGCAAACGAGAAATGCTACTAAACGATGTAGCCACGAAATCAGAAATAAAGAGTAAAATCTGTTTGATTTTTTATTCCTATGTAAGAGCACGATGCATTTTATCAACACTGTTAATATCACAAAAATTCGATGTTTCGCTTTCAAAAACACATCAACAGATCAGAAAAGCACGGGCCTGAAGGCTAAAATGAAATTTCAATTGAGGAGCATTTAGGTTTACTTTTTATTATGACTAACAGTCCATTCAGGACCAGCATGATATATTTCTGGTCGAATGCCCGATATGAAGTGTGCGGTTTTAAAAATTTAGAAGTATTGAACCTACCTCCATGAGAGGTCGTATTTTCCAGGAATTTTAAGAGCCTCCTCCTTGACGAATGTGCACTGCTTTGAAGGATCGTCCAAGCATCCTACGAACTGGAATCCAGCCGCGCCCACGTTGAAACTATGAATCAGCACATCTCATCGCTTTGATGTGCACCAAACGCTCCAATCGAGTAGACTTCACTTAGAATCATAGTTGCCATCTCAGCAACGTTGACCATAATCCTGAAGCAAAGCAAACAACACATGTTATTATGAAATCCTCCAACTGAAATCATAAACCACGAACCAAAAAATTTGAGAGACTTATAACTAAGAATCAACTGAATATTTTAATACAGTCTAGCCGCGATAGCAGATTCACAAATCGGATATCAAATTTAAAATTAGGATACAACCGAGGATATAACCGTATCTTCCACTCACGCAAAACCAAACTGAATTATAGAAGGGCGAAGACTTCGGTATCTAGAGATCTGCTATGTCTCGTTTATGGATCCTAACGCAATATCTACAGCATATCATTTTAGTTGCATAAAAAAATATGTTTGCTGTAAGTTAATTATAATTTTTTAATCTACAGAGGAGAAAAAGTAAGCGAACTATAAACGAGAGCTAAGCCTCCAATAGAGAGCTGATAATTAATTCTTTATTTTTGATGCGATGGCTTTGGTCTCGTTGGTGCGATGACATCCCACACAAAGATTTATGCAGTGTCTCTTTGCCTCACTAGACTGCCAACTGGATGCGCGTTAGTTAAAAAGACAATCTACCAATTTTTAGCTGCTTGCTACTTCCGCAAAAATGCTGTCGCTTTCGACCATGAGAGTAGGGCGCCCAACTCTCATGCTTCGAGCACCAAGGGAAATGCTATGGGTACGATCCTACGGCGTGCGAATTTCTCTTTTTTTCGCTGACTGTCAGGTTATTTTCTGTTTACAAAAAGAATTAGAGAATAAGTGGAGGGCGAACTCAAACAAAGGAACTTCTGAAAACGATCACAAACGATTCATAACAACATTCAGAACAGGTTGCAATTCCTGATAAAAGTAGAGGATCAATGGTCGATCACAGAGGCGAGTAAGATTCCGAAAATGAGTTAAATTGATCCCGAATATTTGTGAGAAATGAGAAGACGATCAATGTTTGTACGTACAAGAGACTGAATACCCGGATACTGAAAAGCACGTGCAATACACGTTAGACAAAAATATAAAAATGGGAAGACGATCATTGGTTGCTGACGAAAGGATAATTTATTGAGATGACGATCATTGGATTATTGCATAGACCGATAATAATATAAGAAAACGATCAATGTTTACACGTATTACCGACTGAATACTCGAAAGCAATCGGAATACACCCTTAATATTCAGAGGAAATGAGAAGACGATCACTGCCCACTAACAAAAGAAAAACAAAAGGAATAGGTTAATGAGGTGGCGATCAGACGCTGCTGAAAAAATCGGATGATTTAATGAGAAGACGATCAATGTTTGCACGTACAACCGATTGAATACTCAAAATACACCCTCAATATACAGATAAAAAACGAGAAGACGATCAACAGCTGCCAACAAAACCGGATGATAACGACCATACCTGACCCTGAATATTTTTCTAAATAACTATAGGAAGATCAAAGGTCAACAAAAGCTATGATTTTCAAATGATACGCAGCAACCTCAAATAATTTCTATGTAGGAAATAAGAGCATGATTAAGAATTTTACCCACGAGTGATTAAATACTCAAATGCCACCGTAAGATGCCCTGATTGTACCGAATATGAGAAGCCTATCATTGGATGCAGACCAAACCGGGTAATTAAGAAATGGAAAAAAAAACGCCCGTCTTATAGTGACCCAAACCAAAGTGTACACGATCAACGTTTTCCTCCACAGATTAATAATCTACCACAAACGAACAAAGTACCCCCCTGGAAAAGTGAAAAAGAGACCAACACGTTAATCGAAAAATCCTTCAAATTCAATGATCCGTGGTCTGGAACCCGGTACGTTATCGCAACCATCAATAGGAAAAATGTGAGAAGATCAAAGATTGAGGGGCATTTTGTAAAGAAGACGATCATTGGCGTTCAGTTGAGAGGGACAATAATCCGTCTTATATCGTAGGTTATGACAGGATATTTTTGAGTCGATCATAATCTAACTAACATAAGAGGTCTGAAAGACGCTTCGACGAGACGATCATTGGTTTCCAAAACGATTTACATCATGATTGGTTGACAGTGACAGAAATTTTTGGGAAAACGATAGTTCGTCCCAAACGAGTGCACAATGATTTCAACGTTGCAGTGTACTAAAAACCAAAACGAAAATTCTGCACGAGAACCATCACAAGGAATTTTTAATAACTGTATTTTGCGGTCAAGAACACTTTTAGAATACCACATTCTTTGTCATAGGTGATTGGAACTCACCATGAAATATTATTTTTCAAATTTTCCTTGGGGTTCTAAATTCAAATTTAAAAAAATGAGGTACAGCTGATATTAGAAATAACTTATAAAAAAAAAAAATAACCCCTTGACCACAAAAAGACAACACTGTCACGTTCAGGTGACCGACCAAAATTCGTCTCGTATTCGTCGTTTAACTGAAGTACAAACTCATACATACCGTTTGATCCGATAAAAAATTTATCGATGTCCTGTAGGTTTAGATGGAACCTTGCAACTATGTAAGCACACCCAATCCGTTCGAAATAGACATTTGTCAGTTGTCTAAGGTCAGCAGAATATTCTCAATGCTATGAGCACCAGGTGAAAGCAATAGCCGAAACGAAGAACACGTTGACTGAGACCCCTTCTCTGACTGTTACAGTCCTGCAACATGAAAGAACTTTTTTTTGAGACTATCACCCACAACTAACTTACCAATCGTGAAGAAATTATCACGCCAAACTTTCATGATGTTGATTTTCTTTTAAGATTAACATGCAAAATTTTGGGACCGAATTTAGAGCAGGTTTGGTCCACAGGTAATGATCAGAAGAAAGTAAGAAGGTTTCGGGTTGGACCCTCCCAATCGTCTGCAAAAAATCAAGACAGCAAAAATGCAAACGACGATTTTATCCTGATCCCCAGACATTAGAAGATTCTTTGCGAGAGTCAAAAACAAACTTCCATCTCCGCCTCCTGCCTATCAAATCCTAACATGGCTATGATCTTCTTCCCCTAGACACTTGGCATATCCATACAAAATCTCATATCTACTATGAAACTTTCCTCCGAATCAGCAGATAACCGAGAAATGTTCGCAGAGCGTGAAAACTTGCGTTGATCTTCTACCCATGATCCACATAAAATGATGCGGTTGTCCGAAAAATACAATGAAGCACACCGATCATGAACTTTCTCAGTTGTTCGAATATGCATTCTTTTTTAAAAAGTTGAAAACCGACATTGATCTTGTGCTATTTATCTACGAACAGACAGGAGGATTATCGCACTACTTGTAAATGAACTTTGGTCATCCCCTCGCTGCCAGTAGACAGAATGAAACAGTTGGTACATGGCTGGGAAAACAAACAGCCATTTATTTTTTAGGAAGCTCAGATCTTTCCATGGTCAGCAGTCGACTTCAAATCATTTGAAGACATAGGCCGACCCTTGCCTTTTGGGTTGGAAACAATCGGAAAATACTAGCACAGATCGAAAATCATTTTCGATCTTTTCCTCAAAATCTACCAGAAAAATACCTTAAGCAAACGCCCTTAAAGTAATCCACAAAGATTGGAAAGGGACAACCATCTGCATCTCTCTGATACGAACTCGAAATGGTTCCGAAAGAATTTTAAAACTGACTTTGAACCCCAACAATGATCAAGAATATTCGTAAAACTTCCATCCGCCTTTGATCTCTTCCTCGTGATCCGTAAATACCCAAAAACGTTTCGCTCATCTTCAGACTCGACTTAGATCTTTTTCTCAAGCACCCGTTTCCCTTTCACAAACTCATTTGCTCATGTCCAAAAATTAATCCAGAACGTTATCATTTTCAAAAATCATTGAGATCTTTTGAGACTCTATCCATGCCTTCCCCTACGTCAATGTTCTCAAAACATTCTCCAAAGACCCAAGGAAAAAGTTTGGGTTCCATCATGAAGATCATGATGAAGACCCCTTTCCCCAGAGCCTAGAAAACAATTCCAATATAAATATGATTGTTCTTTCGACATTTGAGAAGTCTTTTGATGCCCGCTATCAATGGTTTAAGATACATCTGTTCCCATAAGGTGATCTGATCGTCATTCGGCCAAAGCGCAGCTTGAGCAAACGTTCGGTTCTGATCCGTGGTTTATATTCAGCACAGAACTTCTTAATCGGAGTACTGACTTTTCCTTACCGCGCAGAAATGGAATATGTGTCCCCTTTCCCTGGTATTGTTCACCCGAAGGCGAAAGATTGCAGTCGCTTAGTTTCGTCGAGGTTATTTAGCCGTAATCCATGCATTTCCTAGGCAAGTCTATTTGTCCAACCGAAGCAGCGCTTGACACCAAAAAACGACGAAGCTGAAATAGGTGCGGATATCAGCTGAAGGCTTTTCCTGAAAATAGAGTAAATATCAAGTATACTACACATTTGCTAAATACCACAGACATAGCTTTGATCAATTTGATTTAAAGAAAAAAAATCAAGTTAAACTCCAAGTTGATACCCAAAATTAAATTTTGGGGAAATCTTTTATTCAGAACTATAGCATTATAATCGATTTTTTCCAGAGGAAATTTTTATCACCTGAGATTATGGGCATTAATTCAGCTTAAAACCAGCTTTCCCTTCCCAAAGTGATAAATACTCCTGGTCACCTATGAAGATATGGTTAAAGCATTTTTCATAATCCAAGAAGGACCTTCCAATCCCCAAGGACCTCCTGTAAGAGTCTTCCTGTATTTGTATACTTCCAGTATAGGCTGTCTTTTTTTTTTCATTGGTTCAGTCAATAAGTCATCTCAGCTGTGACTTTATTTCCAGTTTTGATATCACAGTTTATCTCCTCCAAAAACTGCTGGATGTTTTAAAAGGCACATCTTTTAACTCAAACATCAAACAATCCTGGAAAAAGATGAACTGCTTGGGGTTAAAAACTGAAGGTAAAATTAAAAATGACAATGAGTCTGACAGTGATTAGCTGATGAAAAATATGCAGCAAGAAGTGGAAGTGTGCAAACACTTTCAAGAAACAATACATTGTGGCTGGAAGGATTGTTCTTTCACTAGAGAAGGGTCTCTAATCATATTCATGTAGTTGAACAAGGAAAGTTGTCACTCATGGGAGAGATAGATTTCAAAAGCTGAAAGCAAATCCAGGCTATTGAGTTTATATTTGTACAGCTACTAAGTGTCAAAGAGAGCCCAAGGATATCCCAGGATGGATCCAAAACTTCAGATAAGAGGGAAAATTTAACTGATAAGTAAACAAGGAGGGTAATCTTATAAGCCATGATCCAAGAATCTTGGACTGACAAATTTGGTTATCCTTGAAAATAAACATGTTTAAACTAAAGCTCAACAGGAGGCTGAAGAATAGGAACTAAATTTAAGGGACAACATGGGAGCAAACACCAACAACCTTCAAAAACAACTGCATTTACAATGCCTGGCTTGGAGCATTTTACTTCTTCTAAAAAGTGTGGCCAATAGCTTGATCTTCCTGACAGGAAATTGAATATCAAACAAGCTTGGGTTGAGTTCACTGTAGGCATGAATTTCCTTGAAGTGTATTCAGCTCATAGTAGGTGTAAACTCAAAGGTAAACATAACCACTAAACTTCCCACTTACAACTTCTCCATGGTACAGATTGATTTTAAAAAGTCAGGCATGTATGAAGTATATTAAAATGCTGTCTAAGTCTTCTTATAGTCTATCAACCTATTACATGGTCATCAAAAAGCAGCATAAGAGATCGAAGACTTGGAATGCTTGATTGTTCTTACTTAAAAATTGAGATATAAACAAGCTCTAGAGAGCTCATCGCTCGGTGACTATATACTTACATTTCATTAAATTTGAAGGTAGATATTGCATTGCCGATTTCTCGAATGTGCTCTAAGAGCTGAGGCAGAACAAGCACACACAGTTATGCCCAGAGTTGAGTATAGGTTAGGAACACTTTGGAAACCGGCTCTACTGTGATGCATTGCCTGAAAGAAAATAACACTTTTCAAAATACCGGAGAATACACGGACATATCCTGTAGATGAAAAGATGAAGCTGGAAATTACCACAGGTTTCAAAACGAAAGAGTTGAATGACTTGAACTTGTATTGTTTACTGTCTGGCAGCTGCTCATGGCATGGACGATCCATGCTTTACAACTACGGCCTCTTGAAGTCGTTTCATCCTTGATGGAACATCGGGTCCATCGAGCCGTCGAGGCAGTAGACAGCCCTCCTCCCCGTCCCTGCGTCCCTGCCCAGCGTTCGGATACCTTCGGTGGGAGTAGAGCCTTGAAAAGTAGAGAAGAGCGAATGATGACCCCTGCCTAGGGAGCCTACAACCAGAGAGTCGAAAGGTTCACCGAGGTCTCGGATTGGCTGTTGGATTTGTAGCGAATTGGTGATGCCGCGCGTTGAAATTTCGACGCTGGTTTAACCAGTCGAAGCTCGAACGCATCTGAATGAGTACTGCAAGTTCTTTTATTTGTATGTGCTGAAAGAGTATTTGGTCTGTAGGCTCCTTAATCATGACAACTGCAGCGTGCGGCTGCCGACACTGCTACCGCAACCGCACTTTGTAGCGAAAAGAAGGCTCCATAAATCCATCATGGTGGCCACTTTTCGACTCTCTGGTTTGAAGGCTCCCTAATGTATTCCTTACGGAAAAACGGGGCTCAACATGGCGGCCAGGGGTCGCGCTTTTACTCTTTAGGGCTCTCGGCGGGAGGATGGTTATCGGAACGATGCACCACTTTATGCTGAAACGACTTTGTTGTGTAACGCAAAGTCACGAATGGAGGATGCCTTTCGACATCACACTTCAATCATGAGACTAGCTTCAATACAGTAAAAAATCCATACACGAGCTCAACGAGCCACCGAGTTCAGCAGTAGCCAATCATAAGCCGCAGATGAACCAGATAGGTTTGAAGATCTGTATTGGTCTTGCGGAGCCCCCTAGCGGCACCTATCGGCGACTCGTGGAAGCTTGACCCCCGATGGGGCGTTTTCAACCACTTTGAGCCGCTTTCAGTCAATGTTTTGTTCATCGAGTGTTTGGGGAATTGGAACGAAGTGAAAACATTAACATTTAACGAAATGGAGAGGTAACAGAGTGTGCTGTGTTTGCAAAGGAAAAAGTAGACTCATGTTTAGCTCGAAACATGAGGATGTTCGAGCGGAGTGGAAGGAGCGGGTAGGCCTA
>Ga0058701_10001220_pt1 | contig 18062 bp, 9 predicted proteins | sample AgamicOrMae_FD_97039 | JGI IMG/M metagenome (GOLD analysis project Ga0058701, IMG submission 97039) | Agave microbial communities from Guanajuato, Mexico - Or.Ma.e | ecosystem: Host-associated > Plants > Phyllosphere > Phylloplane/Leaf | place: Guanajuato, Mexico | collected 2012-06-04
ATATATGCAGGGCATCACTTCACTGATAGAACATAAGTGTAAACTAGTGAAATAAGGGCATAGAAAGGCAAACGCGTATAATTGTTGCTCACTCTTTTTAACTGGAACACCGATCCTATTCCCTATCACTGTCCCTCGCCCCTTGTTATCTTCCTCTAATGCCTCTTTACCTCAGCTCCTCCCCTGAACACCTCGTGATAACGGCCAGTCCCTTATCAAAACAACGGCCCTTATCAAAACAACGAAAAATTCTTTGAGGCCGTGTTTAGGGCCCAACAGAGTCCTCGTGCAATGACCGCTTAGTCGGAAAAACATCCAGAGAGAGGAAAATTAAATTAAGGGCGTAAGCAATGCATAATATTAAGTAACTAAGCTATTCCATGGCCCATGGCTGAGACTAGAACGGTAGAAATGGGTTAAAATAAGCGCCTCTAGCACCGTTTAACTGTTCACTTTAAGTTTATGAAAAAAAATCGTCTGATATGAAACCTCATCTTACGTAAGTTTGGTTTATTACTATCGTATGTTAGCGATGAAAGGTTAGGTACCGTGTGCCTAGCTTTGCTTAGCTTGAAAATGCGGCATTTTAAATTTACGTTGTTATAGCTAAACTCCCACCCTGATGACGTTTCAAGAACGATGTAGGGAATTTTATGAATGAAAAGCGTTTTTTGCGCGGAATGAAGTAAAGCGGTCTCTCGGCGCCATTTTTGTTTACAGGTGACTTCCGTCCATTAAAAAACAAATAACAAACGATTCTACTGAGACAAGCAACCTGCTTTCCTCAGCCGTGAAACAGGTTAAAGGTGAAAAAAACAAAAAGTTTCATTCACTGCCACTAAACGAAAAGCGCAAATAATTAAAAGACTTCGGAATCATCTAAACGTTTTCAGTGAATCCTTCACACAACATAAGGTTAAGCAAGGCTATTCACAAACAAAATCGGTTTCATATAGTCATCAAGTTCATAGGGCCAAAAAGTATATTTTCTTTAAAGCTACATTTTATTTTTCGGCTTGCAGCGGTCATTGGATGGAATCAGTGACGCGACTCTGGTCAGCCATAATGAAATCTGACCCGTCGTAAGCCTCATGATCACTTCGGCGGGTTTTATGATGTGTTCGATTTCCAGATGGCTTCCATCCTTTTTCAGACCGCAAACTTCAATTTTAGTTGAGGATGAAATCGCCGATGGAAAAAGGCGATGCGGAGCAGTGCAGAGATCTATGCATAATCGATTCACTTTGCCATTTTACTTCACTATAACTTATCAATTTCCGATAAAGTCAGCTATTTAGAGACACTCCGTCTGAGATGTCACTCGTATGACTATCTCAATGCAATACAAGTAAAAAAAAAGTCGGGCACCTTTTTTTTCTAAGTTTGCACTACAACTGATAAGGTTAAGCAGAAAAAGTAACGACTACTTATTCGTGAGAGTTCTATTTTTACTATGCTGATGTTTCGTACAACTCGTTTGTCCGTGACTTCCGAAAATGTAGATAACACCAAAGAAACAAAATCGTCTCATTTACGAAGAGATTAGTATTATCTAGTGAAGATTTTTTTTCGAGATATATCGTGTTTTCTTGTGCCAGCTCTTTTTCCCCTCCCCGATTTCTAGATATCCGGCAGCCCTGTGGACACAGAAACATCACACGGAAGCTAGTCTTTTACGGCCATTATCCTAGAATTCACACGATCGTCGTCAAAAGTTGAGCCGCAAGTTATTTCAAAAAGTCTTTCACTAAAGAGTTGGCGGGCCTGAGCTGCCCGGGCTGGCATGGGAGTAGAATTGTTTACAAAGAGGAGAGTCTGTTTATCTTAGACCTTCTACAACTTGAACCTGAAAGTCAATGGAGACTCAAATCCCCGGTACTTTCTTTAACGTGTCATTGTTTGCTGGTAAAACCATGAGTTGCCGTTCTGTTGCTCGGCCTGACCATGCATGGCGTGCCTCGGCCGGGCTCCGTCGCCGCTCGGACCGGGCCCAGCCGTTCGGGCCAACCCATTGGGCCCTAATAAATCAGGGCAAATATACAGACTACGCGGTCTTCTAAGCGACGATATTTTTGAACACCATCATCTCAAATAACAATTACGTTTATTTTAATTCATCTTAATTGGCTGATTGACCAATGCCATCAGAGGAATCTTCCGAGCTATGGAATTTGGTAATTAGACTTTTTGGTTTAGTACGACACGTTCATGTCTATGATAACGAGCATGACATAAGACTAAAAAAACACGGACACTACGCTCTATACGTTCCTTTTTTGGGGGGAGGGGGGGTCCTCTTGTGTTGCACTATTCGTCGCCGAGTCCAGAAGAGTGATTGTAATAAGCGAGGCTCATGTAACCGAACTTTTAGTTGCCAACTGATCTACCTGAAGAATGCTGTTAACCCATAACAACCCAAAGTATTTGGAGTGAAATTCACCTTAAGAGAAATTGAAAGGATTTTGCCATTAAAATACGCAATTTCAAGCTCTGAAAAATGCCTAAATAATTGAATTTAAGGTTTCCAAAGGGCTGATATTTTTTAAATTCTGACAATACTGAGCTGAAAAGATCCTCTAAAATATTTTTTGGGTTGCCGAACGGTATCGCTGGGCGGTAGTGGGTTAATGCCGCTGAAGAGGACCTTTATCGATAGATTAGCTCGATATCCGAGCGGAGCAACATCCAAGCGAGGAACAGGGCAGCTCATTTACGAAGTTCTAAAGCGTTTATCCTAGTGATGCGATGAAAGATTAACTGAAATGCTGTCATCAAAACTCGGGTATGAAATGGACGTGAATGTCGGAGTCACGTATATTTCAGCGAACCACGTGATTTTCTGATCGGTTTTAAAGACTTTAACCGCAAATGCCCACGTGATGAGCAGAGATGTGTGCGAGGCAACGCGACAGTGTTACAGGTGCGACCGAGCCGGGAGAAGAAAAGAGAAAGAAAATACCCAAAGGAAAGGACATGTTGACCGAAGACACATCGAGGTCACTCAGCGGACAGACGGACGCGGACGAACCGGCGGCGGGGCCGGAGGCCGGAGGGCACCGGAGGGGTCGGAGGTCGGGGCGGGTCGGGAGGGCCCGGAGCTCGGGGAGAGAGGTTAGGCTGGGTCGCTTCTGAAACGCCGCCAGCGCGGCGGGGCGGCGGGGGGGAGGGGCAGGGGCAAGGCGACCACTCTACTCCGCTCGCTTGCTCTCCAACCGCCGCTCCGCAAGACGAAGCCAAGGCATGACGCCCATCGACCTGACCTGACCTCACAGTCAGCTCAGCTCTTCAAGCGCTCCACAGTAGGCCTGCTACTCGACAACATTTTTACTCGCATTCTAAACAACTCCAGCGACTTAATATGGGGCCATTTAAAAAACACTAGAAATGAAGCTCTGATTTTATACCTCTTGCGTTTTAAATTGTGGGTGGAAAGAAAGCGCAGCGAGACATGGGGCACTTAGACCTACGCATCTGATACCGTTTTTCTTTTTGGCGGTATTATAGCGACAAGGAGGCAGTGGGATGAAGCTTGGCGTCAGCTCTCGATGTAAATCATGTAACCTAACCTAACCTAACTTAACTTAACCTTCACATTGACGTTGTTCTTTGGTCATAAAGCAATTAAAGCTTTAAGCAGGAAGCGGCAATATTTTTCAAACTCGGGAGAGCGTGTTTTGAAAGGTTCTCTGTTTGAAAGTGGAGTTCAGGAAAGGCCCAAACCCTGCGGGAAATGCCCAAAAAAATCTGCATTCCTATCGTTTAGTTTTTTTTAAGTATTAAGAGAGTGCATGAAGAAGATTTTTTAGAGGAGGTTTGAAGAAGTTTGCATAATTTCGTTTTGGTTAGGATAAAAAAACCGCCCAAGAAATATTCCGCAGCAAAACTGTCTTGAGTACTTATCGTAAGGGAATGAATAAAGTCATTTGAATACAGGATTCGCGGGGAGAGCAAATTGATACGACAAAGTTGTGCTCCGTCCCCTTTGAGTGTTGGTTTGTGCATTTACGCCAGCGGCTGATAGAGTGGTCAGCACAGCGATTTCGTTTTATGTCGGACTCAACGGATACTTTTTACGGCGACAAGAAGCGAGTTGGCTCTTTTAAGAGCAGCCGGAGTGATACAAGGTCTTTGTAGTTTGGTGGCTCGTTTGGCTCCCGCCCGCCCGCCTGAATTAAAATGTCTGTTTTATAAGCGGTTTTGCTCAAGACATTAATGATGTGGTACTGGCCTTTTTATTCCCTGGCCGCTGTTTATTGTTTTCGGACTCCGATGTATCTCATCATTTTTCAGCGTGAAAAGTTGCTTTTATTTACAGTCCCGGATTTTACAGTTTTCTCAGCGGGGAAAGGAAAATTTCAAACTTTTATTTGTACCCTCCCTTCCTCTCTCCATCTTACATCCTATCAAACTTCTTCGCACCCTACAAAATTTCCTTTCATGGTCCGGAGAACACGGAAATATTGGGAAACTAACGAGAATTCGACTGTGTTTTTAGTACATTTTCAAGGAACAGTCGCTTTTCTGGCTGAATAAACCGTTTATTTTGAGCCGTCTAGGTCATATATTCACTGTCAATTTATCAGTAACTGACGTCTTGGAGTAAGCGGCATGAGGGCTAGCAACCGCTTGGTTAACCTAGGTGAGGTTAACTTAGGTTAGGTTAACTTAGGTTGGGTTAACTTAAGTTAGGTTCACTTAAATAAGGTTAACTTAGGTTAAGTCAACTTAGGTTAGGTTAACTTATCTTAGGTTAACATAGGTTAGGTCAACTTAAGTTAGGTTAACTTAAGTTAGGTTAACTTAAGTTAGGTTACCTTAAGTTAGGTTAACTTAAGTTAGGTTAACTTAAGTTAGGTTAACTTAAGTTAGGTTAACTTAAGTTAGGTTAACTTTAGTAAGGTTAACTTAAGTAAGGTTAACTTAAGTAAGGTTAACTTAGGTTGGGTTAACTTGGGTTAGGTTTCATGAAGTTAATTACCTTTCGCCTCACTACTGCTGCCTCGCTTGGCTGACAAAAGTCATAAAGGAGAACAAACATAAGCAGAGAATGCCATCTTTCGAATTTCCAGTGGAAATCAGAGAACCCAGCGTCGAAGTCTCCATCGCTCTACTCTTTTCAAGAATTAAGACTCGAGTTCCTGGGAGGGAGGGCTGGGATTGAATTGAGTTAGCATAAGGCGGAATAGCGACACGAGGCGATGGCCGAGCGGGCGGGCGGGCGGGGCCGAGGCGCGGCGCAGAGCTGGCAGGCAAAACCTCGCGGGTGAGCCGAGAAGCCGAGGGCCGAGCGAGCAGCGAGCCACACGGCTGGCAACATCAAGCCGCGACGCGACGGCGAGGCGCGCGAGCGAAATTTATTGCCGCCGCATGACAATGTTATCGCCGCGCGAGTCGCTAAAGGGTTCTAACATCGCCCTTACGCCATCGCCGTACTATCGCCACGAGTTGCTATCGCAGCCGCATAGATAAATTGTGCTCTGGGTTCGATTCGAGAAAGCCTTGCGTCATTACTTCATTCATCATAATTCTACTATAACAGTAAATTATTTGAGAAGTGGTATTTTTTACATCTTTTTCTACTTTTCTTCGCCATGCCAACGGGAGGATAGCTGTCATAAGCGCAAAAAAACACAAGCACCAACGCCGCAAGCGCCAATCCGTAACCGCCAAACGAGAAAAGTCGCAAATGCCATAGGTGTTAACCGCAATACTAACCTTACCTAACCTAGCTTAACCTAACCTAACTTAGCCTAGCCTAACTTAACCTAACTTGACCTAACCTATACGAACTTTGGAGTTTGCGACTTTTCTCGTTTGGCGGTTACGTACTGGCGCTTGCGGCGTTGGCGCTTATTGTTTTTGGCGCTATCGAATGCCCCCCCCCCACGGGAAACTTAACCTGACATAGCATAAGCTACGTTATTGGATGCCGTTAATTAAAGATTAAATCGAGGTTTTATTACAAGAGGAGGAAAATATGCCAACCTCGCCAAATATATTGTGCATTGCAATCGCGAGGGATCAACCACCTACAACCACAAAATGTAATCATTCAACAGGCTGTACTTTTCATATTCGAGCAAAAAATATCAGTTTAAAAGTTTTAGTTATTTTCATATAAAACTACTCGTTTAAACGAGGTTGCTGGCTTTAATCCTAAGCTTCGGCATAGTGAAGATATCAAAATGACTTTCGTGTGCTGTGATTTATGTTGACCTCGCGTGAATGAAATCTGAGAAGAGGCAAGATGATGGGACAGGGATGGAGACATAGATGAGAACTGCGATGAAGAGAGGGATGAGGATACAGAAGACAGAGACGGATACTAGGATGAGGAGAGGGGAGAAGAGAGAGTACAGGGATGAAGACGGGAAAGAAGGAGAGGGAAAAGCGAGAAGGCAACACACAGGCAATTGACAGCCATATGGCGACAAAGTTAAGCCCGTAATCACGTTTTGACGGCCATCACAATGGCAATTGGCCCAGTAATGCTCGAATGCAGCAATGCCATGTGGATGCAACTGAATGCCAGCATTCCCAGCCAATACGAATCAAATTTTATAGATTCGCTTTAAACGCGGCGTTTGAGTCGCCTTTAGCAAGTCTCGTTGGCCTTATCTGGAATATCGAGTACTTTCACCGGTTTTTAATTAGCGCCGGTTAACTTTAAACATGGTTAATCGCTTGACTTTTCAATCCTAGTAGCGAGAAGGGAAAGTCAAATTCAGAACGTGCCAACAAAATCACGGGAAGAGATTTTAAAAAACTGCTGCATCTACCAAAGTTTCATTAGCCGTGAGTAGGAAGACTACCTGGCTGGTCCTTGGCTCCGGTGTGCTGCCCGTTCTCAGATTGCCCTCCTAAAAGTGACCTGTGGCGGTGACCTTTAGGGTCTCGGAGGGTCGCGCTAGTCGACAGGGTCAGGTCCCGAGGGTCATTCTCATTTTTAGGGGACAATAAAAGGCATTTGTGAGGGGCAAGGGCCAAAGGCGTGTTTCGGAGGTGCAGGCCAGCGGCTCCAGCGAAAGCAGCCAACAATTGGAGGTAATTCTACACAGTAATGTTTTTTTAAAATGTATTTCGTCGTCCCTGAGGCGACCTATTTAGTCCTTTGGTCACGGCTTGCCGAACAATGGACCTTTCAGTGCTTTTGGATGCCTTTGGAACCTGCGCTCGCTGGGCACTCAGCACCTTTTTGGGCCCTACGGGTTATACCTATCTAGCGAGGTTCAAAGGTCCAAGGGTCTTTGTCGCCCTTAGCACTTCGCGAATAGTTCACGAGTCGGCATTTTTGCAACCACAGACGCCCTTCGATCTGCCCGCGGGCAGATCGAAGATCTCATTATGTTCGCGAACATAATGAGATTCCATAATAACTGTTTGTCACAAGACAATAATGTCTTACGACTTTTTAACGTTTTAGTAGTTTAATACCAGAACACAGTAAAACGAAACACCTGTTTCAGGGAGTTCTTACTAAGGGTCTGAAAACAAAGGATGATGTTACGTATTTTGATTGTTTCTTCAAAATCAAAGTTAAGCCATATAATTCGAAAGATTTTCGCGAGAGCTATCCATTGATGTGGCTGAACGAAGGTCTATCTAAATAAATCACAAAAACACGCATAATACTGCCCCCGTTTCATTTTCATACCCAAAACAGGCAAAAACTCCCCTAAAACAGATGTTCCGTTTTTACTCTGAACGCGTACTGCTCGCCATAAAACATTAAAAAAATACATTCAAAACAGGAGCATTTCTTATCCTAAACACTAAGAATGAGTTGTTTTTTATTTTAAAAAAGCTCTGATTTATCAATTTGAGCAGTTTATGACAATGGTTCATTAATAAGAGTACTTAGCGATTCAATCTTCATGAACGAATAGACACAGTGCCGAATTTCGCAGTTTCGAAAACAAGCGCTAAACTTTATCGATTCTTATTGAACATGAACACGCTGCCGGTTCTTCATGACGGAGTTGACCGGTCCGGGAAGGCTGTGATTAAGGCTGGGCAGAGCCGGGCAGCCCGGGCAACAGGGCGCGGCGAGGGCCGCCGCCGCAGCCGCCGCCGCCACCCGGATGCGGCGGCGTCGCCGTCGCGCACGCGAGCGGCGCAAGTGCCCCTCCTCGGCGACTCTTCCGGCAAGGCCCAACATGTCCCAAGTTGCTCACAAGAAATCCCAAAAGAAAGCGCAAATAATCTATGCGCTTTCCTAAACTACCTCGCTGAAATTTTACATAATACCTATAATACCTGCTTGGAGCTTTACTTAAATGAGTTGTGCTACCGTTTTTGGTACGTTTCTGCTCTACGTTTTACCGCTGATTGGAGCGCTAACGGAACGGGTCACCAGGTACTTAACATTTTTGTTACACGGTCTTTGTGTAGCGTACTTCTCGGCAGTACTACCGTCGAGACGTAAGCCACATTAGGCTTGGTGACAGCCTGGTGACGGTAAAGATATGATCTATGCGGATGTTCTCGCGACGAAAAATGGAACCAAGCTATCTTCGCAGATTAGAGAAGATATGCCTATTGTTGATACTGTATCAATTTAAGCCCGAAAATGCTGTTTTATGGACAAGCGGTATTTTTATGGCCAAGCAGTTTGTAGTATACCTCATTTTCCTTTAAATTCACGGCAGCACCTATCTACATTTCATATGGAATGCCTGCTTGACATGCGCGCATTTTTGGTGACTTGAACGTCCGACGCATCGTAAATAGGCGTTTGAAGCACGGACATCCTTTCTTCTTTTTCACGAAAACCAACCTTTTGTTTATTCGTCTTGTCACACGATAAGCAGTTATTAATTTTCAAAGCGTTGAAAATTTTTCTCTCTACACACTAGTTCGTACAAGTAATAATACAATTACCTTTCATAAGCTCTATTCTTTTTCATACGCCGAGCCGATGAAAAATTAAAACAAGGTAAAACAAAAAGAGAGAGCTAGAAAAAGCAATCTTTCAAACTTGAGTATATAGTGTAGTATTATAGTGAATTTGCTACTACTTCTAAAGCACTACACATATGAGCGGATCATCCTGCTTGTGAGGTAATACGAAATGAATGGTCAACTTGACCGGGAAGTTCGAAAGAGCATGGTCGCGGGTAGGCCGGAAATCAGGAATATTCCAACGCGTTCCTTACCGGTTTAAAAAAATCACCTTAATCCGAAAAAAAACTTTCCACGCGATCACAAAAAATTAGTAAACATCGTAAATCTAAAAGGAATGTCTTTTCAACGAAATTCTGACTTCAACGTAAACAGAAGCTTTTCGAGAAATCATAGAGCCGATGCAAACATTTGAGTGCTTGGAAATCAAAGCTTCAAAACCTGAACGAAAGAGAGAACGCGGGAAAAAAAACTCAATCCTGTCTTTGATCAGTCGATCCAAATCTGCTTTCAATGAATTTGGTCGTTGGAATCAATTAGGTTGAAAATGATTGATATTTGAGAGACAGGCTACAAGACTGAGTCAGATGGGCTTCATCGATTACAACGTACATCTAGTCGATCAAATCGGAAAGCTTGTTGACAACCTAAGCAGCTCGGACCGGGTCATTCTGCGCCAGAAAATCATACACGGGAAAGAAAAGAGGCCTCTCTTGCTATGAGAGCAAAGATATTTTTGAGTTGGAAAATTTTCTCTTATCTCATTCATGTACGTGGTTGACGAAAAAAATGGTTTGTTTTTCTAGTATTCATTTTTTACGTTTCATTTCTAAAAATTATCAAATGCCCAAACATGAAGCTAATCTAGGTTTTCAGTGGGTCTAACTTAACTCATAAGAGCCCAAAGTATTTGGAACGAAATTTAGCTTAATAGAAATGGGAAGGACTTTTTCCATAAAAAACGCAATTTTAAGCCTTGGAAAATGCCTAAATAATAAAATTTCAGGTTTCCAGAGGAGTGATATTTTTTAAATTGTGACAAAACTGAACTGAAAAGATCCTCTAAAATATTTTTTTCTGTTGCCGAACAGCATCGCTGGGCGGTAAAGGGTTAACCTAGTGCACATAAAAATGACCCTAATTAGGTATGGTAAATTAAAAACCTAGGCTTAGCTAGGTTTGTTCGACCATTAACCAAGGTTGTGAGAACAATTACATGAGTAAGAATTTTCGTTAGACGTCATTGTAAAAAGAGAATCTTAATTAGATGCAACAAAAGTCAAATCACTGGTCTGAAAAAATTACAGTTCAAATATTCATCGAATTTCAGTTATATCGTTCTTAAAATAAGATGTTTATACAAATTAAAAACAATAGTTAAAAATTCAGTAAATAATTCGACAGAAATTTTCCTGAGATCAGTGATTTGATTTTTGTTTCATCTGAATTTAAGAATCTTTTTTCACAGTGATAATATCGGGGTCTCTATTTTAACTACACGCTTGTTAAAGTAACTTTTTTTCCCTGATCACTATTTAGGTCCCCTTCCCTCTTCTAGGTGACGTCAGAGAATTCCCACGGCGCCGGCGTACCGCTGTCCTCTCAGCAATTAGCAACGAACAACTACCCGTGTGAGAGACAGTGGAAAGGACGCCTAGTAGAAAAAAAATCAATTTCAGCTGGAACTTGTTTTGGTTTCCACGACAAAAGTTTTGGAGCGGACGATGAACGAGCTACTGGCTGTCTCTTTTTCATTCATGTCAATTTGGGAGCTGGAAAAAAAGATCCCGTAGTTGAGAAGAGCTGACATTTCGCCCAAGGCGAGCCAAAGGTTATCTCGCAGTAGACTTGATCTACTTCCTGGGTGAGGTTGTTGCTAAATATTTAGATTGATTATCTCTATTTCGAGAGATGGGTCCTACGAGCCACTGCGAAAATCACAGACTCCTCGCCATTTCCAAGAGGATAGGCCCGGAAACAGGTTTTTTGCCCAATCCACATTTCACTCCAAATACAATGTAGTGAAATCGAACCACTTATAAAAAACGGGATCTAATCACACTGACAGTATATATTTTCTAGACCATTTTCAACAGATCACGCATCATTTGGTTTATTTGTTCTAGGAATTCTAATTACCGTACTTATGCACTCCAAATATTTTGAAAATTCGAAAATAAACGACATATCTCATACATAAATATCAAAATTTTATATTAAAAAATGGGGGGAAAATTATTGTCTCCGTTTTTTTTTCGTTGGTACGGAAAGGTGCCCTCAGCCTAATCTACCGGAAAAAGGATTACTGTAATATTATAGAATTCTGCTTTTACTCTGTTCACCTGGGCTTGCAGTGGCAGTGTCCCTTACAAGAGCCCTCTCGTTCAGAGCACTAAATTAGGGTCAGTTTGCGTCCGCAGCTGCATGCCTTGTAAAGTAATGCGACCATAATCGGGCCGAGAAGGGTGTGGGGGACTATACTCTCTGCCCATGGCGGTCCCATGGCTATCTGCGTACAATAGACAATGGATCATTGAGGTGACCTTACACGCCGCAGCGTTGCGTGCTCTTGTATAGTGTCCGTCCACCGTCGGGGCGCTAAGCAACGGAGACGAATTTCATCTCATGCTTTGCTCCACGACGATATTTCACACATTCGCCCTCTAAAACATGGGATTTCGGCTTATGAGACTACCTCTAAGTGAACCGTCTTGAACGCGCCTTATTATCGCAGTATTCTTTCCAGAGCGGCGCTCGGCCGGTCGTTAAAAACCAAATCCAGTTATTTTTTCGGGACGCCAACTAAGGTTAAATAAGCCCTTCACGCTTTGTTGGTCTTCATTTCCTGAGTTTTATCCGCGGGAGAGCCTGCTTGCCCTGCTGCTCTCTGAGATCACGTCAACTTTCAACTTGAGTTGCTTCAAATTATTGCATCTATTCTTATGCCTGCACTATGTTTTGTGGCTTTGCTCAGTTCTATGGCTCAAAAATTTTTAGACTTTGCAACTTTCATTTTTTTTTAAATCTTCAATTTTGTTTGTTTAGCTTACATTTTTTTTCCGAACGAAAAAAAATCTGTTTTAATTGCGAAAAAAATGGAGTTATTGATTTGCTTGTCTCATAAAATGAATTAGCTGCTTACGCACTACACCAATAATACTGTATTCATTTTTTAATTTTTTTTTTCCAGGTATGAAGTTTACTTTGATAAACTCTAAAACAACTAGATTCAGCAATAACCAAAACAATCGTAATCTCATTAAATGAAAAAACGATAAACGCTTGTGGTAAGCTGAATTAAAAATGAAATTACATTCCAATGCCGTCACATGCACTTTGTCTTCTGAATTTCCCATTACTTGGTTATTTCGGAAGGCATGTGTAGTGCAAGGTTACTAATGGAAAAACCCTACATCTTTTCAAGCAGATTTGGAGGGTATTAGTATTGGAGGCAAGAGTCCCCTCTGTCCACTCTGTTGGTGGTGGTGCGTGCCCTCTCTTCCCCTGCCCGGCGACGTTTTCCGGTATTCCGGCCCCGTTGACCGGAAGTGCCCGCGGATGGCGTCCGCCCGGTTGACCTTTTGACCGGCAGCGGCGCGGCGGGGCGGAGGGGCAGAGGGGCGCGGAGGTCGCCACCTCGGCTCGGCAGCCACCGTCCGCGCGTCCGGCGGCGGCACCCGGGCGGACGCCGGCCCGCGCCGCGCTGCGGTCGCGCTGCGGTCGCCCCGCGGTCACGCCGCGCCAGTCACCTGCATGGTGACGGCCTCGCAAGGTCCCCGTCATTGTGATGCGAGCTGCAGAACGGCGAGACGCGTGCGTCGCGCGGAATACGAATCGTTTGCCTAGCGCGCCTTCCGCGTCGACCGCGTCCTGACCGCCTGGTGATTTACCACGTGGTGAATTACCGCGTGGTGAATTACCTCGTGGTAAATCACCGTGGGGAGAATTAACGTGCGGTGAATTACAGTCGTGCGGTGATTTACCGTGGGGTGAATAACCACGTGGTGAATCACCGTATGGTGAATTATCGCGTCGTGGATTACCGCATGGTGAATTACCGCGGGCTAATATACGGCGTCTGATCTGACCGCGGCACGAACCGGCAGCATACTTCTTTCCATATGGGATGAAAAACTTTTGTTTAAGTTCTTAAACATAATGAATTGGAGTATGCATAATTCACGCGTTTCTCAGGAACAAGCTGCTTTTCAAGCCATTCCAAAAAAATGGGAAAAAAGTAATGTTCTAAAATTAATTATAAATTTATTTTTAAAGTTAAAATTTTAACAAAAAAATCATAAATGGTTGAGATACAGTATTGTCTATTTTAGCTTTTAATGTTCTGAAGTCGTCTTGAAAACTATACAATTTATTTTTGAAAAAAATTTAACCTAATTTATATTTTGGATCTATACAAATAGTTGTTTACATGTAGTAGGTCAGACGTAAGATGAAAGAGAAGATACGTAATATTTGAAATATATGTTGTCTTTGGCCGTGAAGTAGTCGAGATCGCATCACGGGCATCCGTGAACATCTAAACCAATTTTAAGTTTGGGTGGGGGAGACGCACGTGTGAAGAGACGGAATGTTCCGCCGAATGCAAAATTAATTCCGATCGCCTTCCAAAGAAAGCGCATTCTGCCGATAATAAAACGTTATGAGAGAAACTCGCTCGTTTCAGAGTTCATTCTTTCGGTCGACAGGTTAACCATCGATTCTAGGAACCATCCATTTTTTTTCATCAAAAAGTGGATTTCACTTTTTAGAGAGCACTTCAAACAAGATCTCCGCTCTCCTCAATCCTTTTACTATGCGATAATGATCTATTTTTTCAACAGGAGACGCGCAATATACATTTTCATGTAAAACTGTAGAATGCGAAGATTCATTCTTGCAAAAGAAATCAACTTTATCAGGCAGATTTGTCGAAATTACCAGCTTTTATTCGAATGAATTTCTGAGAAAAGCAAGCGGGGGGCATTCGATAGCGCCAAAAACCACAAGCGCCAACGCCGCAAGCGCCAATCCGTAACCGCCAAACGAGAAAAGTCGCAAACGCCAAAGTTCGTATAGGTTGGGTTAGGTCAAGTTAGGTTAAGTTAGGTTAGGTTAAGTATGGTTAGTATTGCGGTTAAGACCTTTTGCGTTTGCGACTTTTCTCGATTGGCGGTTACGGATTGGCGCTTGCGGCGTTGGCGCTTGTGGTTTTTGGCGTTTATGACAAAGCAAGCCAATGTGAAGAAGTCCCTACAACAAAATCCATTTCGAAGGTACTCAGTCGATCCCTCTTAACCGCCTAACACGCGAGCAAAGTCAATCGTTATAAATGCTGGTCGTTATAAAGCGCTGGTCGTTATAAACGATCCTCACTACACTCGTCGCGGAAAAGGCTCGCGCTCAATTAATACGTGTCATGTCAAGAGCAATTCGCTTCCACCTAAGCTACAATACTTTCCGGGCTGACTTCGTTGAGGTCACGTCGACTGACGGGTCACGTCGCCGCGACACCTCTGCCCTCTACCGGGTCACGCCTAATCATAATTCTTTCGCCGAAATAGTTGTGCTATGGTTGTTCCTATTGAGGGAGCGGTCTTTGGTCGTGACGGCCTGTCCAGTGGCAGTGCCAAAACTGTCCCTAAGGAAACTCACGTCGTGATTAGCCTACTAATTACAGTTTAGCCAGAATATTCAGAAATTACAGCTGCCCTGACGGGTTTCTTTTCCTTAGGAGCTCTGATACTTGTGTTGTTCACTAATGTTTCAACGCTTGGTAGGCCAACCATATCCGACGAATGCACCCGCTTTCAAAGTATTCTACATGACTTTTAATGTCGCTCAATCGACAAGTACTTGCATTTTTCTAATTACGTATAGAAAACCGAGCATTCTTCGATGTAACAGTATCAGCTTTCTTGATCCTCTTTAGTTGGTGCCAACATTATAGTTGCTGAATGGAGAACTTTCGTCGTATAGATCTCAGCCTTAGGTTTCGCCAATCCCACTAAAGACACCCCGACGTAAAATCCCTAAAATCATTGAAATCCGTCGTGAAGTCCCCTGAATATCACCTGAAACCCTTCAAATCCGACCTGAAATTCCTGATATGTGGCTCGAACTCCATGAAACCCGACTTCAAAACGCCAAAATCCCTAACATACCCGACCTGAATTTCTTTAAATCAGGCCTAAAACCGTTCGAATTCTTTAAATCCTTAAAATCCCTGAAATCTCTGAAATCCGGCCTAAAATTCTTGAAATCCCCGAAATCCTGTGTACAAGCCCCAAAAGAGTAATTGGCCCCTCGGGTAGTAATGAAAATCAGCGCAAAGTGGTTTTAGTAGTCGAGGAGGCGGGGGAAGACGCCGGGCTGCGGGCGGGGAGCCATTTCCTTCTGGACTCGGCCTTGTATGCTTATCTTTATGTCTCAATGCGCTCTTTGCTCCAAGATTGGCGTGGCCAGTGGCCGTCTTGTTAAGGTCGGCGCGGGTCGGCCCGGGTCGGGTGGGCCCGCGGCACCGCAAACTGGTTTGTCTTCCCGGCCCGCCAGCCGTCCGTCGCGTCATCCCGCCCCTCTTCCATTATTCAATCGTGTTTGTTAAATGTTATTTTGGATTTTAAGAGAGCACCCGCGGGTAATGCGCGCTCGCAACTTAACTGCAGTTATTACTTCTTATGGGATCAGCGACCTGTTCTTCGCTCCTGGACAAAATTTATTCTTATCTGATAGCAAGACGAGTTTGGCCGACAATTCGCACGTTTCCAGACTACACCAAACAACTTTCATGCTATCTTTCAACTAGATGAGTTGCAATCTCAGTCTGTAATTGGTCGCACGATTCCTTCAAGATCTCACAACCTAACCAAGCACTAAAAATAGGTTTGTTCCTAAACAGAAGTATTTTTTAAAATGGGTCCAATAAAAAAATATATGAATCGATTAATTTCTGTGACCATGGCTTCTAACTGGAATGTCTTGAGCCTCGCTTTGATGTCTCTCCGCTCAGCTTATGGTGACCACAGGTGGACTCAAGATGTGAAAATGCGACCTTTCAGATTTCCAGTCCAGGAACCCATTGAGCGGTCGACTTTCCTCGTGTTTACGCTACGGAGAAGGCAGTGGTGCTTTTAGAGAGCTCATTAGGCTGAGACACGCTCTTTACCAAATAGGAAATTCCTTTAGAGACGGTAATTAGAGTGTATACAGCTTTTAATGCTTCATCTCTGTTCAATTTACCATTCTAGTTTTAAATATGGGCTGCACGCCAACGGTCCCCCGGTCTTGAGGTCTCCAATAAAAAATAAAATTAAAAAAACTGTTTTCTGGATACTCATTGAACATTCGATAACGTACACTCTAAATTTGAATCAGTGAGAGTACCTGAGATTAATTGGAAATTCACTAAATTTCAGTCAATGTAGCACCACTGAAAAGAAAAAAATGAGTGGTGATACATTGACTGAGGTTCAGTGAATTTCACTGAATCTCAGAGACTCTCACTGATTCAATCTTAGAGTGTAAGTCGCAAAAATTGTAGAATCTTCACTGGAAAAACGTTTCGTTATTCTAAAGTAATTTGGTATTTTAGTCTATTTCTAAAAAATCGAGCAAAATATTAATAAAGAAGATGACTAAGTGTGAACCAAGATTGATTGGTCCATCGGCCCTTGTCTTTTCTCCTAGACTCGCTGTTCCCCAATTTAGACTCGTAAATTACCACCATCAAAATAATTTCAGATTTACCCAAGCAAGGAAACATCTTAGCCGGGTCCAAAGCGAATTGGTCCCCCCCTGCCCCTCCCTGGTTGGTTCAGAACCAGGTGTAACAAGGTGTCGGCCGCTTAGATTCACCAATCGAAAAGCGATTAAGGCCGACCGCCGTTCGCCGCCGTGCGGCCGCCGTGCGGCGGTCCGTCACCCCTCATCGGAGCGGAAGTTGTAACAAGATGGCACAGCGAGAAACGAAAATCGAGACAAGCAGGAATCCCTTCCAAATCACGCTTTATTGCACGCTCGCCTCTGTCCAATCTAATCGACCGCTACTTCTCAAAATATTCGGCGTCTTTGCTTCTCGAGGCACCGCCTTCGCGAGCCAAGTCAGCCCACTAAACAGTTGCTCTCCTCGAAACACTCTACTTTTAAAAGAACGCAGTAAAAACTTACCCCTGTTTTTGGCAATTCCAAACCAGTTTTAGGTAAACTCTAAATTTGAATCAGTGAGTGTCTCTAAGATTCAAAGTTAGAGTGTATGAAGGTAACACAAACAAAGAGTTTTTTTTGTTGGTAAATTTATTTTTTGTTTTTGTAGCTTTATTTTTTTAGCAGGGATCAGAATGCTTTATTTCAAAAAGCGGGTCGTTTCTGAAAACGAACAGTGCGCTCAAGTCTCCATATAAAACAAATTGATACCGAGAGAGTTTGACGTGCTTTTACCCAAGAGTGAACGTAGCACGTAAAAAGTGGAGACTTCGACGCTCGTGTAAACATTTACTAGATCGCTGTTTCAATTCGTCCTTGAGTGCACTGTCAGAATCAAAATTTAGAGTTTCTGTCGTATGTTTTCTACACTGTATAATTTTTAATGCCTCTATGAGGATTGACGACGCAGATTAGATACCATGTGCCACGGGTCCACAGGATATGAAAGAAATAATTTAGTTTGGTTCTACTAAGATACATCTTAAGCCAACCATACTGTATCAACGGTAGAATGTACTAGCAGTCAAAAAAGTATTGTATATTTTTCTTAAACCCGTATAACTTTGAAACGGAGAGCGATACGTCAGAAAAGCATGGAATAAAATTGCTAGATTTCCAGGAGATCCATAAATTTGATCTTAGCGATGTTGTCATACCTCGTTTCGTACCAAAGTTACGGAGGTTTTAAAAGAGGGTGTTGCTATTGAACCGACGATATGCATGAACATCGGTAGACTCGAACGTATCAACCTAAAGCATTTTAAATTAAGGCGACCTAAACGCAAGGAACCCAACCTAATACATTTTAAACGGGGTTGTTGGGTCAATAGACACTCCTTTTACACTGTAATTTTTTAAGGTAGCATTTTCAACCTTTTGGTTTAAATTTGGTGCTACCCTCCGTCGTCAAGCCGAGCGGAGAGATAGCGGAACGAGGCAAAAGGCATCCAAACTAGCCCAAC
>Ga0058701_10001221_pt1 | contig 18061 bp, 18 predicted proteins | sample AgamicOrMae_FD_97039 | JGI IMG/M metagenome (GOLD analysis project Ga0058701, IMG submission 97039) | Agave microbial communities from Guanajuato, Mexico - Or.Ma.e | ecosystem: Host-associated > Plants > Phyllosphere > Phylloplane/Leaf | place: Guanajuato, Mexico | collected 2012-06-04
CAGGGTTCCGACACGGAAGCTTGCCCAGCTCATTCAGCGAAAATCGCGTTTTACATTCGCATTTTCGAGGCGCTCAATCAAATTATGACGCAACTGGCAACGTTTTTATTGTTTTTTAGTATCCATTAATAGATTTCATTTGAATTAACACGAAAATTCAAAAAAAAATTGGGGTGAAAATTGAAAAAAAAAAGCTTGGGGTACCCCTAGCTTTTTTTTTCAATTTTTATAAGAAAAAATATTTTTTAATTTTTGGGTTATTTCAATTGAAATCTATTAAGGGATACAAAAATACAGGAAAAACGTTGCCAGTTACGTCATAATTTGATTGAGCGCCTCGAAAATGCGAATGTACAACGCGATTTTCGCTGAATGAGCTGGGTGGGCAAGCTTTCGTGTCGGAACCCTGCCACAAGGGGTAACGACTTCCTGGAAATCTCTGGATCGCATATCAGGATATCAGTTGGATATCAGAGGTATATTTAACGGATATCAAGAGAAAATTGACCAAATTTCAATTAAATATCTGACAGATTTCAGCAGAATTAAAAAAAATATCTGCTATACCTACCTGGATATTAGCCAGATATCAGAAGACAGTAGTCAGAGAGTAAGAAACGCGATAATTCGTTGAAAACAGCCTGTTTCGGCCGAATCCAATAGACGGGTATCAAGGATATCAATCGGATATCTGCAGGATATCAAGGCCGTTTTTATATCGGATATCATGAGTTGTCACCCGTTGGGATGGAACACGATGTAGGTGACACCACCTGAATAAAGTGTGCTCAATCCACATGGTTTAAATAAATTTATATTCAGGGTTCTATGTTTTCTCGTTGAGCTTGTTTCTCACCCACCACATGCGAATTTTGGGCTTATGAATTTGGTTTTTGGTAAAATTTATATGTTAAGTTTTTCGATTAATGTTTTGATGGGGCGTTTTGAGCCGTCTAAAAAAGAATTTCATAAAATAGCAATTTTTTTACGTGTTTTCAAAAACTAGAAAACTCTAACATTCCGTAAGTCGATTGAGATTTCCTTCTATCTGTGAATTTACGGCAGAATATTTGTTGATTTAGAAGACTTGAAAGGCAAAAACTAAGTGCGTTGATGCATGGTATGAGCTCCTTAATTTATGTTCCGTGAGGCAAACATGTTGTGACGCTGAATGTGTTGATTTCAGGACCCAAGCCGCTGAAGCGCTTCACTCCACCGCCGGACTACACCAAGGATTCAGGAAGCTCTGAAGAGGAATCCTCGGAGGGGGAGGATAGTGAAGAGGATGAAACTGACCACGTCAACAATGGAGTCATCAGAGCGTCGGATAAAGTAGAAGATGAATTCCTCAAGGCGGTAAGTTTCAACCATCCAATTCCCAGAGAATGGTTTAAAAGCAGTTGAAAGAATTTGCGATAAGCAATTTCACTCGAAATACTTTGGGCTGTTGTGGGCTAACGCGAGCTGAAATGCGGTTTTGTCAGGCGAAGGAGGCGGCGAAAGCGAAGACGCTGCGCGCGAAGTTCGAGCACTGGGAGAAGCAGGAGAACAACGTGAACACCGGCGGCGGCAACATCAACGCGCCCCTCCTCGACTCGGAGCAGGACAGCATCGAGAGCACCAAGTCGCTGCGCGCGCGCTTCGAGTCCCTCAAGGCCGAGGCCGAGCAGCCCAAGGAGAAGGCCAGGCCCAAAGTCAACCGATTTGTGGTGAGCACCCAAACACCCACCTCCGACCCACACCCGCCTCCGACCCACACCTCCCATTCCCCTTCACATCTTTTGGGTTTGAAGGTAGATGCGTATTTTGGTCAGTTTTGAAGGGAAAGTCAATAATAGGCACATTAAACTAAGGTCATATATGACCATACATCAAACAGAAGGGCAGTTTGAGCGCTTTTGTTTCACATGGCTGTTGATAGGTCAACCTTGAAAAAGTATTCTGTCCCATTTATGCTTTTAAAAATTGCCGCAAAAATTTTGATTAAAAAAAAATTAGGCCTATTTTGAAAAACATTTAGTCCCATTTATGCTCTAAAAATGCCTTGAGAATTTTGATTTGGCTTGGTTTTTCTTGGAAAATATTCATTCCGATTTATGATATTAAAAAAAATGCCTCAAAAATTTTGATTTGGGTAGGTTTTTCTTGGAAAATATTCTGTTCCATTAATGCTCAAAAAATGCCTCAGAAATTTTGATTTAAAAAAATTTCCAGGTCATTTCGGCTTGAAATTTTGTTAAACAGCGTACTGAAATTAATTTTTTATGGTAAAATTAATGTCGCAGTTGCGTTGAAAAGTTATAAAAACTTTAGTCAGGAATGTTGCTGTTCACTTAATGTTTATAATTGTGAAAAAACATTCTATGGGTGGATCAGGGTTATTTACGAGTACCCGATTTTACTTAGTACCCAACAGAGATATAGAACCACCCAACTGGCATGATTTTTATCAATTTTCATGACGTTTTCTGTGGTTAGACGATCTCAAGATCGCCCTTTTTCCGTTTCCCCTTTAAAACTGGATGTTTTTGAGGACTAATATTTTTTTGGGGGCGTTTCTGAGGCGTGTGAACCGACAGCCTCTACGTTTAGTCTGAGTATCGCATTTTTTTTTCCTCCAAAAAAATGAAACACATTGAGTCGTTCCATTTATAAAAAATATATTTTTTGCTAGGATTTGGTGTGTGCATGGTACTGTAGTAACGGTATGAGTGTTAATGTTTTAGTTGTGTGCTTTTATTTACCTCGTCTAACACTTAAAAGCATGCGTTTTCGTTTCGTCATGTATCTTTCTCCGGATTTTTTTTATTCTTAGCGAAAAAAAATCGGGCTTTTTCGTCGCACCGTATTTTTAATAGTTTATTGTAAAGTATTGAATTGAATATGGCTCAGAAAGATAGCATCACGGTTTTTTTTCCTGAATAACATAGGAAAGAAAGAATTGTGTAATCTTATTGACATACATTTCGACTCAAAGATTTTCGCTGTGGACATAACTTATATTAAGGTTGACCGTATGGATTCGGAACTTCTCTCGAATCACGCAAAAGGAGAGGTCTGATAATAAAAGCCATTCTGAAAAGTTTAAACGATTTCAGGAAATGAATCATGAAGGAAAGTTTTCTTAAAACTGAGCCTTAAAGATGGGAAACGCAAGCGGCACGCGTTCTTATTTTTTTTACTCTTCGAAAATGGTTTTCTGAACGTCTTTAGTACACGTTTTGAACTTGTGTTGTGCAGTTAAAAGTAACTCAGTGTCAGTTTTCGATTTATTGTTATTAACTCTAGCGTTGCATGCGTTTTGAAGCTCATTTTGAGTTTGTTTTAGTAGTGAATAGAAGCATGAAGCTTGGAGTTTGTTTCATTTTGCTACACTTCGGTTTAATTAAGGTGAGTACGGCTTTTTTTTTTCATTTACATACTAAAATATATCTAATATTGAAATGATTGCGACGTATTGAACTCTGGTTTTCAAAACTGCGTTATTAAAAAGTAATTGAAGAACGTTGTGTATGTATTATAGTACTCTAGCCGAAAGAACGTATTAAATGTACTACCAACGTCAATGTCATACACCCGAACGCAATACGTCGCAGGTACTAATGTTGATGTGTTGTACCGAGTCAGTAAAACATGAACAACCCTGCATGTTCCAAGCATGGTGGATTAATCTGTCATGCTTGAATCTTAAAGTTGGAATCCAAGTTTCTGGTAAAACTTGCTGGATACGAAAACAAAATCATTTTATTCTGAAAAAAATGTGAGATTACGTTATATCTAACAATTCTTTTTTTTTCTTTTTGTTTCAGTGATCACAAGTCATCAGCCCACCTCTTCAAAGAATTGTGATTGAAATTGCTGTAGATTAGAGTTTCTAGAAAAACGACGAAGGAGACGAAGGTTTCAAGTTTTAAAAATGCATCCGCCATTTTGAATTTGCTAATTTCTTTCCGAGCGAAGATTTTATTTAGACTTTGGGTCAGTCCCATACATTTCGGATACTTGTCTTGAGTAAATTGCTTTCCTCCCTGCCGTCATTGAAAAGGGATACAGACTTTTGACGCAGACTGTACTTGATATAGAAAAAGTAGGCCGTGCCCACTTTGTTTCTCTTAAAATGTTGAAATTTAAGAATAATTTATTAGAGTAAAATATTGTAACGGCGTTTTTATGGTTGTTCGCATAGACCTTGGCAATAGACAGTGTGAGAGTAGGCATTTGATATCATATTTTATATCCCACTAAGGTACTTATATGGCAAAAGTTCCTGTGGCTGATCAGCTTTCTCATACCTTCATGTGTAGTCTAGATTTGTACTGTCGTTCTTTTTGCACGTTCGTAATCTCAATTTTTGAAACTCTACATTTTCAGTGAAACGGGTTCTTTGATGTCGTTTTGCGGTGCGTCTGCGTCTAGCATCATTTTGTACACATTTCACTTCTCTTTGATAACGGTGTATGCTCAAGGACGTTGCTCTAGAACGGTATCGGATTCACGTGATCATTTTTATACTCTGCGAACGAACAACGACCTAAACAGTGCCATACTTATAACTAATATTAGCAATACTGGTTGAGTCTTGACCCCCTTCATGCCTCTTTTGCAAAACAGACGTGCGTTAGAATGTTCTTAAATGTTTACTCAGTTTTATCGAATCCTTTCATTCATACCTCAGAGGTTTTCAGTGTTCAAAATAATAAGCAATAGATGGTCGTAGCGATGATGTCTCTGTAAATCTCTAACTTTTTCACTTACAAATCGTTTTTTCACCGAATTATCCAGGTACTAACAAGTGTTCTTTCGTACAGTTCATTCTATCAGAAATTTGTAGAGTGGTTAGGAAGCTCGGAGTAATATTCTTGCTCAAAATTTTCTCCTCAGTTAAGGAATGCCAAGTGCCAACGTGAAAACTTGAGTTTTTTGTATTATAAATATTTATTGTTACGAAATTCTGTTTTATCGTAGAAGTTTTTATCGGGTTGTGTCGTTAGCCGTTAACTTTTAATTCGCGAACACATAACAAATCATACCATATTTATGACTATTATTATTGTTTATATTGTTTAACTGGTCAAAATATAAGGTGTGCTTGTAAATGTGAATTCATTACTTTGTGTGTATTATTTAGTTTGTATAAGTTAAATAAAATCTATATTTCATATCTGTATTTATGGTAATTATTACTGATCAGATAGAGGCCTTCATTACTGTCCACGACTGATTGCGTAATATTTCCTGCTTAATGTATTTATCGGAAATGAACTATTAACCATAGTGTGACAATAATTCCAATGCAAGTGACTCAACAGAATACCGTTTCAAAATCTTGGGTAGCATATGAAAAAGCAGGCGTAATTTAAATGGTGTTTGAGATATGTGTCAAAGCTTACTTGATGAATTGTTTCAGTTCGAAATCGAGAGGGTTACAGGAGGCGACGTTTAAAAATTCCCGCTTTTGAACGTTTTGCTTTTGTCCAGGAAATCCAAACAAGCTGCGCGGAATATTGCGCGGCGTGCGAGAAGAAAGTCTACCCGCTGGAGAAAGTCGAGACTGGAGGAAGACTCTTTCACAAGCAGTGCTTCCGATGTCTGCAATGCTGCACCGTTTTGAGGCAAGTGGCGCCATCTAAAGCCAGCTGCCGCACCGATCCTCAATGAGATTTGCACTTACAAAACAGATTTCAACAAATTTTCATTTCTCCAAAAAAAAACAAAAAAAAAAAAACAAATTCGTTAAAAATGATAGTTTTGAAATTGACAAACCATGTCAGACGGGGTTGAGCGCGTTTTAAAATGAAGTGGAGATTTTTTTAATTGAGATGTAGGGTTATTCATTCAGTCGCGAGAAGAACAGATTTCCGTTCGAATGTCACATGGGTCACAATTTTATCGTGTCGAAAGAGAGGTATTTTTTGTACTCTGTCGTTATCATACAAAGTCTAATTTGATGAAATCGCTACAAACGCGTGGATTGGTAATTTCTCTAAAATCTAATGGGCCTCAGAGTAATCGAGTCGAATGAGAGAAAAGGTTTTTTAGACTGTCTATATGTCCAACAAGTCTTTTTTTTTTCGAAGTGCTATCAAATCCTCTCGTTTTCTTAGTCGGATCGGTAACATTTTGTAAAATTGTTTGCAGGATGGAGACGTACACTCTGAACAACGGCAAACTTTACTGCATCCCGCATTTCAAGCAGCTCTTCATCTCAAAGGGGAACTACGACGAGGGCTTTGGTCTGGACCAGCACAAGATGAAATGGAAGCGTGAAAGTGGCACCAACGGCGACATTGTCCTCACCGACATCGAAAACAACGGCATCAGCCAATAAGGCCATCCTGTGATTCAGTAGCATTCTCAAGGAGTTTACACTCCTGTAAGGCAGGTAAATGTATATTATATGAATAAACGTACATTTGAAATCTGCTGGAGCTGGCTCGAAATTTTGGGTATTATCTGAAGGTGTTAATAAAGTATCAGCTGGACGTATCTGTACAGAATAGGTGAGATAAACTCTGAAAATGTGCTCTTTTTTTGTAAAAAATAGTTTTTGCGAACGTGAAGTTCTTTTAGTGGCGTGCAACAGTGCATTTACAGTTCGATCTTTAAAAAAATATGTTTGGAAATGATGTTGGACATCAGCCATTACGTTATTTGTTCAAAGAGAAAGTTTATGATTTGCTGAAAAAATATCGATTTGAATTATGGAATTAATTTATTATTGGAGTGCGGTGATTCGTGCGTGCTCAGGAGTGACCGGTGTTTTATTTAGGAGTAAGTAGTACACGATATCGTTTGTAGTTGTACTTTCAAAATATGTCGTTAATGTACATCAGTTATGATCTTTGTAGGCATATGCTTATGTCTCCCTTTGTTTATAATTCTTTTTAATTGCTTTAGAGGCTCATGTGAAAGTCTCTAATCATTTTGATTTGTAAATATATAAATATATGAAAAAAGGCTATGTTCGAACATAGCTTATCAAAGTTATTTAAATAGTGATAATCAAAAATTTTGTAAGCTTGTGAGTGTGAGCGCATGTTTGTGTGTATGATTGTAATTAAAAGCATAGCAGTAATCGCAGAATGCTCCATAATTCATATTTTGATCAATGTGGATCCATACATCGTATTTGTTTTTGAAGGTACCACCGGCTAACTGTACGTCACAGTTATCATTTATCTATACATTTCTAGGTAACTTTTAATGTAATATCCCCGCAATAAACCTTTTTACACCTACCCTCTATCAAAAATAAAGTTATTATTTTGATTACAAGATTTGTGGTTTCCTGAATTTTACTTCATAACTTACAAGAACTGTCCTCAAAATCCTCGTTCCCGTCCATTGCTGACTTTGCTTAGATGTTTTTTTTTTTCGGATTTAACTACTTTACCAGATGTGATTTGTTCGGTGATATCGATTACTCGTTAGTTGATCCGTTCATTTTCGTCGAAAACCAAGCGAATATCCCCAAACATGAAGAAGAGTATCGTATATGCTAGGAAGTAGGTATTCAGCCTTTTTGATTGACAATACCAGGGCCAAAGCATAGGCATACAAAACTCATGTTACTGTGATATTTACATTCATACTTTTTATTTAATCCCTTATAAAGCGTTTATTAAAATTCGGTTTGTTTTTGGCGTTGTTTTGAGGGTGGCGCCATGCACACTCGGGCACAGTGCCCACTCTCGACGAACTTACTGTCCTCCCGATTATCGGAAAAGTTTAAGCGCTTTTTTTGAAAAAGAATCCGCGAAACGAACGACGAAGTCCTATGCAGTAAGGAAAGTGCCGATCAATCCTAGGTACCGGTAATCTCAAACTGTCGGAATAGCCACGACATTCTGGTTTCAACTTGACTCCTGGTTGCGCTGGGGATCACTCAATAGGGATAGGCAAAATTACCAAACTTTTTTTTAAATTTAGTTCTTTTTTTTTAAACAGCTGAAGCCCGGGGCGGCACCGATATGTACAGTTGCGTTCAGTTAAGAACAAGGGCGGATCCAAGGGGGGGCAAAGGTGGCAATTGCCCCCCCCCCTGGCCAAAAAAAAAGGAAAGAGGAGAGAGAGGAAGGAAGGAGGAAAGAAAGAAAGAAAAATAGTCAGTTTGAATAATTTTGATATTTTAAACATTGCCCGAGGAGCGAGTGAAGGCATTGGCATTTGATGCAGTTTACCTTTTCACAACGTAAAATCGTTATCGTGGATTCACGCCCGAAGGTAGGCAACCAAATAGCGCGCCGAAGAAAATTGCCCCCCCCCCTCACGACGGCTCTGGATTTGCCCTTGGTTAAGAACGGATCCGTGCGGATACGTGCGGAAGGGTACGGAATCACGGAATGTGCTGAAGCATGAATTCGCGGCGTTTACAAGGCTGTGACTTTATGTGCTATGAAAAATTTCTCGTGCGAGTTTGATTTCTTTGAAAGCTGGTTCATGCTTCACGATCATGTTTCTAGCAACGAATAACTCAGACCAACATATTCCTCATCATGTACATGACCAAACACTTCTTTGCCTAACACGAATTTTATTCACAAGGTAAACACACAAGACGTCAGAGCGAGATGAGCTATAACTTTTTCATTTTCAACGCAACTTTCTGTCTTCTGCAGGTCTTCCGTATGTGCCGGTATGTACCGCACGCAAGTGTTCAGGGTTTCGAGGGAGAGGGGCCATTACCATTCGTATATTAGCATTCCATTCTATCGTAGTTGAAAATGTCAGAAAATGTTGTGTGAGAACGTTTTAGTTCAGTAAGATGGGACGCGATCAGGGGCGTGTGTGTTGTGATTTGAAAAGTGCATCAGTGCCCAGCGATTGAGCATAAGGAGTATGCATCTTTATATCTGCCGCTGTTCCACCTCGGTGAGTTTCAAAATCCATCTCTATTTCGGGGGAAATATTACTGTTTTTTTTGGAGGTGAACCGGCATTTTCCCTGATATTTCCTGATCGTTTATAGGTTAAAAGGCCCTATTCAACTTGATCAGCTGGATTGACCATAAAGACTGCCAGTTGTCATCAACGTTAAGGAAACTGACCCAACATCGTTTCAGGGAACATAGTCTTCAAAAACCTTTATTTAACGTATTGTTTGCGGGTCCAAGCGTCACAAACCCATAGTTTACAACAACAATAAGGTGCTTTACATCTTTCTCCGACCTTGCCCGCAAGGGCAGCGGTTCATTCCTAAACTTGTTGATGATTTAAAGGGGAAAACGTGTATCATGGGCAAAAGAAAACTGTTTTCAGTGGTCGTCACGAAAATATCATGGGGTGGGCACAATAATTGTCCTTTGGAGGGGGACGCAAAACTTTTCCCCCCAATTTCATGCATGGAATGGACGCAGAAACAAAACGGTGTTGCTATTCACCCGACATTCAATTTGAATAGGGAGACTTGAAGGCTCATAGCTAACCCAATGCAGTTTAAATGGGAAGTGACTCGAACGCACGGAACCCAACCCAATACATTTTATTGTATGGGTCAGTCGGGTCAATGCACTCCCCAAACAAAAACTGTGATCGAAGAAAACCGTTTTTGCAATTGTCATTCTATTGATGTCGCATCCATTATTATTACTGTACCAAAAATTCACATCATCTACGCTATTATTCCTATTTTTTTTGAAAATTTTGAAACGAGCATGATTGGCCGAAAACATCTGACAACTCTAGTCAACAGTGTATCCTGTTCCCGCCGTATTTTCCATAATCCATTCATCGAATCTTTTGATCAACTCTGGAGACATTTCTGTTTTCCATTGCCCAGCCTGAAAACAAAATTACAACCGTTAGCATAATCTAAGTTTTCTAGTTGCCTTCTAGGTAGCAATGGCCGCCCACCGCCCATCCCCTCCCAAGCAGCCCGAAAAACCTCACCTCTCCGTTCCTCATCAAAGTCGCATCTTCGCCTGTTTGCGAATACTTTGGCCCATAAACTTTGCCATGCAAGTTCATGAAATCCTGCAAAGACTTGTTGTTTTTCATCGTGTCGAAGCTGAGGTAGTCGCTTATATCCTTCTTCTGCTTATCGCTTAAGGGCTCCAAATTCAAGAAGACTTGCAGTCTATCCAACACCTTTGGAAAATCCTGTCAAGAGAATTACCGGTATTTGTGTCAGTTGTAGCCCGCCATAATAGCTACCGGTATTGGGTTTTTGTTTTAGGCATAGGCAATGGCGCTGCTCAAACAACTTTCAGAATGGCGCCAAGTCTTTTTCGAGGATCATGTAAAAGTGCGTTTTCCGTAATCTGTAGGCCCAAATATTCTATCCATCTGTATTTTTAACTGCTATTGGCCGTATTTCGTTCACCAGATATTGTAACCGAATGTACCGGCTCACTTCGAGCCGATGTGCTATCAACCGTGGTCCGAGAATCCATAGCATATCCATACATGGATTTCCAATTATCCACGGATATCAACATGGATATCCATGAATTTTGGTTGTCAGTCCTCAATTGTTCATAGAAGGGTGGATATTCACATTGATATCCAAGCAGGGATATCCATGCCAGGACATTCCGCAATGGATATCCGTAAAAATATCCATTAATGGATATCCACGTTTTTATGGATATCAGTCTTATTATCCGTGCTTTTATGGATATCCATTTGGATATCCTTGGATTTTTATGGATATTCATACATTGACTTGCTCTGGATTCTCGATCCAGGGAAGACTCCGAAAAATTCTCAAGATGACGCTCTACAGATCTCAACTCATATGATAACATTCAAGCAGTGAGAGTGATTTACCGTTTTCATTTCCTCAAACTTGACGAATAAAAATGTTAGGATGATCTCTTCGGTTCCAGAAGCCTAGGAGGTGATCCCAGTAGGGCTGGCGGAGGGGAACTACGAGCCAAAAAAAAAAAGGAATTAAGTTATACTTGAGAAATGAATAGTTCTGACGAAAAATGCTCAGATCTTAAGCAACCGGAGGACGAATTATACCGGTACGAAATCTATAGATTCTTTGAACACATTTACCAAATATATTTTTCAAATATGATCGAAAAATATGATAAAGGTGCTCAGTTGGGTACGCACGTCTATCGTGAAGTAATTCGTTCGCAAAGATGTCCAATGATTTGGTAAACTGATCCAATTTCTCATTTTGGATCATTTGTGAGTAGTAGTAGAGAGAGATGCAGATATCTTTCGGGTTCCTCGCAACGTAGATGATCTAAAATCAACCCAATTTCAACATACCTCCAAAAAATGACTTGAGGTAGTAGTTTGGCAGTAGGAGATACTACCTTAGCTTTGCAGTTTGGGTCACGCAATGCTTTTGGCAGTTTGTCCCAAAACATATGGGTCTTCAGCACTCGAGGTCTCTCCAAAGAGTCGAAGAAAGATTCGGATACGTATTGACTAAAAGTCTCAAACTCCTTCAAAGCTTTCAATCTAGGAGGACGTAAATATATGCAACATTATCAAGAGATCACATAAAAACTGTCAATTTTCATGGTTGGATTTTCCACCTTTTTGGCCTTCAGTTTATAAGAATAATGCTTTAGCCCGAAGAGATTCATTGCAGATGTTATTGTACCGTACATAAGCTCTCCTTACAGTGTGGACAGTCAGTATAGCTACAGGGTACGGGGTACCTATACGACCGCTCATTGCCGCTAGAGTTGCCACAGTCATTCCGACCAGCCTGACCAAAGTACCCGTGCATGAATAATACCCATTTCAAAGAACCGATCTTCTGGTGAAGCAGATCGACCTTAAATGTCTGAAAGTTCCACCTACTCAAAGTTGTAGGGTCTTCTGTAGTTCGGCGATTTCAACTTCTCAAAATCCATACCATGCAAAAGGCAGCACAAGGTTTCTTGCATCCAATGGATACCTTTATAAATCCATGAAGCTGAATTACACTGGATGTAAAATTTTGTAAGAATAACACGTGCTGCCTCGAAATAACAAGTTGCGGTCAGTACCTGATTTCGGCTGTGTCACTATCCACACGTCATCTTCGTACACCTTGAAGTTCTCTATCCCCTGGACTATTGCACTTAAATTTGGGATGTAGTTTGCGCCAGTCATGTTGCTAAACCCAGAATCCAAAGTTTTGTCCATGTTTGTTTTATCCGCTCTCCGGAAACTAGTAAGGTTGCCGTGGGCTTGATTCCGCACTGAATCCTCCAAACTCACCGTAAAATTCGGTATTTTTGACATATATAGGCGGTGACGAGTACGTGCCTATTGTAGTGAGGCCTTACTGCATGTCGTCTTAGCAAGATAACTCACGTAACACGAATTAGATGGGTATTCTATCTATTTCATGCTTGCCAGACTTAATGTACCGTAGGAGTGCGCTAGGGAAGGAGGAGGGGGGGCGTCCCCCTGAAATTTCAATAATCTTCAAGAAAATATCAGAGTGGCTTAGCACTGTGCAAGCCCTTTTGTAAAGGACGAAAAGTTCGTCCCCGTAATTTTTTTATACTTGGAATCGATGCAAAAACAGAAACTGTGATAGAAGAACACCGTTTTTGCAATAGTCAATCTACTGATGTCGCATCCATTATTATTACTTTACCAAAAATACACATCATAAACGCTATTTCTATTTTTTTCCTGACAATTTGATACAAAGATATTTACACAGAACCGTCTGACGACTCTAGTCAACGGTGTATCCTGTTCCCGCCGTATTTTTCGCAATCCATTCATCGAATCTTTTGATCAACTCTGGAGACATTTCTGTTTTCCATTGGCCAGTCTGAAAACAAAAAAAAAAAACCTTGTCAGTTGTAATGGTAGGATTTTCCACTGCTGTGTTCCACCCATGATCAACCTTTCATTACGTTTTGATGATTGACAAAATACAACCGAGTAAAGGTTGACCTTAGGCAGCTTGTGCCTCGCTATAGAAGAGTTTCCTTGCGGGAAAATCCTATTGCCGGCTTGTTCCTTCGAGGAAAACTTCTTTCGTCTACAGTCACTTAAGACACATAAGGAGGGAAATCAACTTTTAATTCACCGTGTTGCCTAATCGGTACCCCTCCCAATAGCAACCCTAAAAGGCCTCACCTGTCCTTTCCTCATAAAAGTCGCATCTTCTCCGGTTTGCGAGTACTTTGTCCTATAAACTTTGCCATGCAAGTTCATGAAGTCCTGCACAGATTTGTTGTTTTTCATCCTGTCGAAGCTGAGATAGTCGCTTATATCCTTCTTCTGCTTATCGCTTAAGGGCTCCAAATTCAAGAAGACTTGCAGTCTGTCCAACACCTTTGGGAAATCCTGTCAAGAGAAATAAATGCGTCAGATGTGTTCAGCCGTCATAACGGCTAACACATTTATTGTATTACCAAGTCGGTATCTAACAACTCGTTGCGCCATTAAATGGCGCTAAGTGTTGTTAGTAAAGAACCCTTAAGAATGGCACCATCTGGCGTAATGTTGCATTCACCGTTTCGACTTGCACCCTCTGGAAGACTTACTTGCGTGCATCGGATAGGCCGGCTTCGATGAAAAGCAGAACATACCATGTGATACTTACAAGAGTTAACCGTCCAGTAGGCTATCATCCAAGTGAAAGTGACTTACCGCTTTCATTTCCTCAAACTTGACGAATAAAATATTGGGATAGTCTTTTCGGTTCCAGAAGTCCAGTAGGTGATCCCAATAGGGCTGGAATGAGACTACAACAAAAAAAAAGCAATTATTACATTTGAGAAGTAGAAACTTCTGACGAAAAATGCCCAAATCTCATAGAATCTGAAGACGAATTATACAACATTAGAGTCTTATAGTGAATACCTAGAGTGTAAAGCATTACTAAGTTTTCAGGTTCGGAGTAATATCATTAAGGCGCTCGTAACGTGTACAGCAGAATACGTACGTCTTCCGTTGAGAAATTCTTCCGCAAAGATGTCCAAAGACTTGGTGATCTGATCCAACTTTTCCATAGGGACCATTTGTAGGAAGTAATAACGAGATATGCAGACATCTTTCGGGTTTCTCGCAACGTAGATAATCTAAAATAAACTGAATGTCATTCTTCAACAATGGCTTTAAATAGTACTTATTCTTGCGGTACAATACCTTAGCTTTGCAGTTTGGGTCACGCAATGCTTTTGGCAGATAATCCCAAAATAGATGTGTCTTCAGTACTCGAGGTCTCTCCAAAGACTCGAAGTAAGATTCGGAAAGGTACTCATTCGAAGTCTCACCACCTACCTCAAAATCTTTAAATCTAGGACGTAAAAATGTTCAACATTATCATGAGATCACTAAACTGTCAATTTTTAAAGGTAGAATTTTTCACATTTGTGACCTATGATTCTCATTGGATTCACTATAACTAAATAATTTGGAGGCCAGGAAGGCGTTTCAAAGAACCAATCTCGCCTGATGGGGCAATTATTAACCTTAAACTCCTTATTGTTCCATTTTTGAAAGATTCACATACTCAAAGTGGTAGGCTCTTTTGTAGTCCGGCGATTTTAACTTGTTGAAATCCATTCCATGCAAAAGGCAGCACAAGGTTTCTTGCATCCAATGGGTACCTACATAAACAGATATATGCTGGCTGAAATATTATACTGAATGTGAAACCAACGATACGTATTGCCTTAATTAAAATTAACGTTGCGGTCCGGACCTACCTGATTTAGGGTGCGTCACGATCCAGACGTCATCGTCATACACCTTGAAGTTGTCTATCTCCTGGGCGATTGCTTTATAATTTGAGAGCAAAACATGGTTTGCTCCTCTCTTGTCTTGGCTGAACGCAAAATCAAAAGTTTTGTCCATGTTTGTATCCCTGTCTCCAATGTGATTGCTGTGGCAGTGATTCCACCGGATCTTAGCAACTTGCTGTAAATGTCGTTATTTTTTGCATTTATAGCAGGTGACAGATACCGGTACGTGCCTGTTGCACTGAGACCTTGTATTTTGCATCTAGACCAGACGAGATAACCCACGTAACACGAATTACATTTTCAATCGATTCCACGTTTGCTAGGTACCGGTACTAACCTATTTTAAATTAATAACAATACCTGTATTTTTGCTTGTGCATAAACCTCAAAATATATTAACACTTATTAAAACATTTTAAAAATGTTTGAAGTACAGTTTATTTTTGAAGGGGGAAAAAAAGAAGCCTAGGGAGAGGAGGCATCGGGCAGCCATTCTGTTTCTTACAGGGTCACCGAATGTGATGCGGCTTACGGAGAAACCTCGGGAACACGATAGCAGTTCCCATCGTTTAGCACCCTAAATAGGTACCGCCTTTCTATTATGTCCAGCCCTCTAGTAGTAGTGTTAGACTTTTTCATGTTGGTCCCCCTGTTTTTTAAGTGCTGCCGCCTTGCAGGCATATTGTTTAGCTCGACGTTCTGATAGTACAGGTACCCAAGTTGCAGAAGTTAAAGAAGTTCAATCGTAGCATTAATCGAGTCAAAATCACGATTCTGGGAGTCTAGAAGTCTGGGTGTGTGGAAAAAAAAGACTCGGTTTGCGTCTTAACTTCCAAGCCATCCGTTTGAATGCCGCCAACATTGTGAGGACATCGTGGGTAGCGCACATATGTTGCACCTACGGTACTTGCAGTGAAGTTTGGGAATTGATTTCAAAAAAAGATCTCTTCGGACGCCTCGCCATGTCGTCTCGCTTTCGTGACGAAATTGAAAATGATTCCGACAAACGATCCCTCATCTCTTATTATTAAAATACTTGTAAGCTTACACTTATCACCAGCTCTTTAACTTCTAAAAATCCTTTTTTCGGTAATTTTTCCACAGGTTCATGATTAAATGGAAAACATCTCTTGACTTTTTAGTCAACGGTGTATCCTGTTCGCGCCGTATTTTCCATAATCCATTGATCGAATCGTTTGATCAGCTCTGGAGACATTTCTGTTTTCCATTGGCCAGCCTGAAAACAAAATGAAAACCCTTGTCAGTTGTAATGGTAGGATTTTTCACGGCCGTGTTCCACCCTTGATCAACCTGTCATTACGTTTTGAGGACTGACCAAATGCAACCGCGTAAAGGTTGACCTTAGGCGCCTTGTGCAAGCAGTACAAGTACTCCTTGCCTTGTGCCCCGCTCTGCAAGTTTTTCCCGCCGAAAACTGCTTTTGTCGGCTTCTGCTCTCATAAAGGAAAACTTGTTTCGTGAGACTCATATGGCGGGAAATCAACATTTCAATTCACCGTGTTACCTAATCGGTTTCCCATAGCTACCCTAAAAAGCCTTACCTGCCCTTTCCTCATAAAAGCCGCATCTTCGCCTGTTTGCGAGTACTTTTTCCTGTAAATTTTGCCGTTGTAGTTTATGAAATCCCGTAGAGACTTGTTGTTTTTCATACTTTCGAAACTGAGGTAGTCGGTTATATCCTCTTTCTGCTTCTTGCTTAAGGGTTCCAAATTTAAGAAGACTTTGTAGCCTGTCCAACACCTTTGGTAGATCCTGTCAAGAGATTGTAGACGCGTTAATTAAACCTTCTGCTATTGTAATACCGGAACTGCTATTGGGGTTCCGGGAATAGTTCGGTTGTCAGTAAAGAGTGGCGCCATCTCGCCGGTTTTTGACTCTCAATTCCTCGGTAGACTTGTATGCAGCGTATCGTTTGCTACCAATGAAACTCAGAGTAGAAGACAAGATGCGAGACAGCATGGGCTCATTTAAGCCAATTGGTGATTCAAGGCTCACAAAAATCCGCTTGGTGGCGTCCCATTTTTTTATTTTGTTATTTAATGTTTTTTTAAAATAAGAGGATCGCAATATAAGCGCAGAAAAGCTGATTTTTACCGTTTTCATATCCTCATATTTGACGAATAAAATGTTCGGATCGTTCCTTCGATTCCAGAAACCCAAAAGGTGATCCCAATACGGCATGAACATTACTATAAAAGAGAGAAAAAAAATTGAAAAAAAGCAAATTAGGTACCGTGAGGTAGCCGAGATATCGAAAAATGACAAAGTAATATAAAGATAGAGAGCATATTCCTAATAATAGTCAATAAGTTAACTTGAATAATTCCAAACTACGATTAAACCAATACAGTGAAACCCGGACATAACGCTCTTGAAGGGACCGGCCCGCGAGAGCGTTATAGGTGGGAAAGCGTTATACGCGGGAAATCAGTTTCGGGCGTAACTAAAAGGGATATCATAACAATAGCGACTTTTAATGATAACGCTCGAACGAAACGATAAAAAATGATTGGGAAAAATGCGTTATGGTAGTTTGAGACAAAAAATACATAGTATTTAACTGTAAAAGATTGTTATACTCCTTTATTGTATTACTAACGCAAGTAAAAAACAGAAATATATCAAAGGATATTATTCTTTTTAATGTAGGTAAGTTTCTCATTAACGTCTCTATCGTGAATTAACAAAATCCTATAATAAATTGACACAATTTACTTTTCTTTTGTCAAATCAGGAACACAATGGCTGCTCAGTGCTTGCACGAGGCAGAAACGCGAGCAGTATTACTGCGTAAACAAGACGCAAAGAAGCAAGGGCCCCGCCCTCGCAAAAAGTCCTCGTTCTTTACCAAAGTAACCGAATATTTCTCTGCAAATTTTCATCTTACATCGACTCTTGCTGAGGCTCTCTAATTTCCCCATGAGTCATTAGAGCCAGGTTGTCGGTCCTGAAAAGTCGTTGCCTAGGTAATATGTAGCTGAACGGCGGTGTGCTGTTTAAGTTGCGTATGGAGTGCACGCTTAAGACTTTGGTTCTCCTCTACGCAGCTCTGGCGAGTCGCGTTTTGTTGTCAGAACCGCAGCAAATGTGTGGTGATGAGACTCGGTACCACCCTTCCAAGAAGTAGGTTTTGTTCTTATTGCGCAGGTTTGTACCCGTCGTCAACAAAGCGTGGTGGCTGAGTGGTCAGCGTGTACGCCTGTCGATCTCGCGACGCGGGTTCGATTCTTAGACCCGCTGCATTTTTCTTTCTTTCTTTCTCCGAGGCCACGTCATCTAAGTACGCCTCCGAACACCGCTGGCGAATGTCTTCTCGGTGGCCGAGTGGTTAGCGTTGCTACGTTGCCAGTGATGGTGTCGAGACTCGGTTGAGGTTCGCGG
>Ga0058701_10001222_pt1 | contig 18059 bp, 9 predicted proteins | sample AgamicOrMae_FD_97039 | JGI IMG/M metagenome (GOLD analysis project Ga0058701, IMG submission 97039) | Agave microbial communities from Guanajuato, Mexico - Or.Ma.e | ecosystem: Host-associated > Plants > Phyllosphere > Phylloplane/Leaf | place: Guanajuato, Mexico | collected 2012-06-04
CCTCCCCACCGTCTACCTTCCTTTCTAAAGATGACTGCCTTACCTAGAGCAACGAAGTTACTTTTAGCAAAGAAAAGGCGCCGCCACGACAGATGCCCCGCTGCCAATCCTTACTTTTCCCCGATTGGTTGGGAAGGAGGAGGTAAAGCCTTGTATTAGGAAAGAGACGCAAACGCATAAGGAAAAATGGCCGCTATACATGGGCGGTATAGGAGCGGCCGACATTTTTCCTCGTCCAGCGAATATCTCTGTCTCTCTTGCGCACACAGCGACTCGTATCTTCTATCCCTTTCCCTCGCGACCAATCACAGCGCTCAACACCAGTCGCGTCTCTTTCCTAATACAGGCCTTCACGAGGAGGAGGAGTAGAGGGCCTTAGAAGCGTCCGTCCTTCAGGGTCTTCCGCGGCTACGCTCAAAGGTTGCACACAAACCGGAACTTTGATTGAACTACACAAAATCCTGATTAAAACTTCGCTCCAAGTCGGTGAGTCAGCTTATCGTTGGATCAGCGTTAACTTATTTTATTTTATTGGCGGTGACTCAAGATAATATCTCAACTATTTTTAATATCTCAAAAACCGTAAAAGATATTGAAAAAACACCTACTCAAATTTATAAGGTCTTTCGATTTTACATCGACAAGGTCTTTTATTTTTTTTAATCTTTATTGGTTTTCAGAAAACACCCCTGTTCCCCGAATTTCAGAGAAACTTTGCTCCGGATTTTGCTCACTAGTGGAGGATCTTGGTTAGAGGCTAATTGCAACATAATCCAAAATTTTCTTTTGAATCGGTCGACTTGTTCGTAAGATATCCACTGCCAAACTTTTTCGCACACACAGACACACACACGTCAACCTAAAAACCAGTTTTCTTGGCTTTCCGGTGTTAGAACCAGGAAATGTGCTTAGCTCAACTTCAAATGTTTGATGGCAATCCAAATACTTCCATCATCCTATTCTCATGCTTCCATAATTACCTCATGACCATGCCCTTACCCCTTTCCTTCACCCCGCATTATGCTCGAGGATTTCCTGCCGACTCGTGGAATACATGGAAATTGAGAAGTGTTGATTACAAATTAATTTTGTGGAATGAAGCGTGCTATGTTCGAAATTCCACAGTCAGTCGGGTCGGGAAGTGACGGGAAACGGGGTGCCTATCATTGCACGTTTGCACATATTGACCCTGATCTGCGGCAAATCTCACCCAATACGCACTTCCATTGACTTTTTCTGGACGATTTCAAAAAAAAAAGTTGCGACATTGACAGCCCGCAAGGAGAAAATCGAAGAATATCCGTCACAAAACAATTAAGAGAGCACTTTATAATCAATTCAACAAAACAAGCGAGGATGTGATACGCGACGCGCAGTAACTTGATGGTTACGAAAACCCCCTTTGAATCTCGATGGTTATTAAAAACGCTACTCCCAACACGGCGGTTCATGCTTGTTGCCATCGATTTTTCCTTGAAATTTTTGTAAAGACCCTCGACATGTCTTTTTTCTTGACCGTTAATTGTTTGGGAGTCTACCTTTGACTCTTACAGTTATTACTCGACTACTACGCGACATTTACGAAATTATTACACACAAAGTGTATGCTCTACTACACGAGTCACTACCCCATCAAAAACAAGTCTTTTATCTTTATTACCCGTGCCTAACGTAACCTGACCAACAGTCCCCAACTTGACTTAATTCATCAGTGCACTCGACCTCCGCCTGATTGGTTCGTAAAGACGGCATTGAATTCATAAGTTTCGTGACATTGTCATCTCCCAACAGTCGGGCCACCAATGCGATAAAAACATGTCATTTGACACTATTCCTAAAATAGTGTTATTTCACATGATTGCAGTTTTTCTTATAAGGTCACATAATGACATGGCGAAATCAGATATTCTTTTCATGACTTGTTCCCAAGAAAAAAAACTAGAGTCAACGTTTCATACAAAAGACTGTCCTTTGAAAAACGCTTGAATTCACATCAGGGTCCACCTAATCAAAAGGATTGCCGACCTCTTAAAAACGCATCCATTTTTCACCCCTTTCTCCCCTAGCGGGCCAATTAAAAGTGGGAAAACTTCCGGCCGTATAAGCGTCTTGCAAAGCTCTTGAAAATTTCAAAGGAGAAAAACTTTTATTTGAACAAAGTATACCGTACCAGCGGGAAAGCGTGTGGTGAATTCATGTTAAAAGTAGGATCCAACACGGTGGGGATTTTAGGCGGCAACTTTAAAGTTATACCCCAGAGTGTGAGTCAGAGCAAGAATTCAACAAGGAAATTTGAACATGTACACCCGCGTTACGAAACTGGTATTGAGGGCAACTTGATATTGCTACAAGCCGCGACTTCTCTTAAGAGTCACCAGTCTTAATGAGTAGTTATTTTTTTTTTTTATTCTATCGGGCTACTTTGGTGAAGCAATTCAGGGTCTCATATATTATACATTCTGCAACATTGCAAAATTCTCCGAATCCACTATCTTTAAAGCCAGTTTTGCGACGAGAGATAACCTAAAGTTATGATGCCAATTTTGTTCATACGGAATGCCGATGACAGCGCTGACGAAATTTCTAAATCTACCTCTGGCTACACTGCTACCGTAACGTTGTAATAATCTAAACCTATTATTAGCTCTCCTAACCCCTAATCTCGTCCAATTAGAGCAAGTTATATGTTTGGTTGAGAGAAATAAAGGTTATCCTCCTTAATGTAACCTCCACTAACTTATCCCCTTTTAATCCTAGGGAGGAGATATGTACAGAAGTAGGGTTGAAATCTAAGCGCCCACTCCGGGAATTTCCTCAATGGCTAAACTTTCCTTTTCTAACCTTTTAACTTTTCTTCAAACCTCATGATCCCTTTTTCGTGCTAAAAAAAAGAAGAAGAAAAAGAATAAAACTGATCGAAATAAAATCTTTCCGCCAAAAAGCGGATTTCTCGACTCATCTTATCCGACAGATTAATCGGAGAAGTACTTGATCCGGCCGTAAGTAGTCTATTTCAGCGGTTGCCTAGCTCAGAGACATATGTCAGACAAGATGGAATGAGAGGCCCGTCGGGGAGAGAGACGGGTGCAAAGCGTCCCCCCCCCCCTCCCGTCGACCGCTCTGAATTATTTGCCAGTCTCGGCCAAATCCGACCGCTCCTCTGCACAATTCAAGAAGAAATTTTGTAAAATGATCTCTCCAGCTTGCCCTACAGGGGCCCAGGGACTGACCCGCGAGGTAAAGAGGGTTTCACAAGGGTGCCCAACTCCATCACACTTAAGCGTCACCCCGAAACATCGGCAACGAGTTACCAGATAACCCTTTTTGCTTATTTCTACTCCAAACACTTGCAGGTCACTGTGACCGAATCGGGGTTCGGAAGCAAAAAGTCATCACGTTAAAAAACTGTGGCAAGATTTTTCGTCGCAAAATTAAAACCGTGTTTCAAATGAATTTTGAGTTTATTGTCATCAAGTTTGCAACACTGACGAGGGTTTCGGCTCGAACTTTAGTTGTAAGTTGTCCTGCAGATGCTCAAAGGTTTTTCTTAATTTTAAAAATTCCCAAGTTTCGGGTTATTCTTTTCTCAACTAATTTCATTAAAATCATTCCAAAGTTTTAATTTAAAAAAAAACAGCGTGACTGTTTGTTATATTTGACAAACGGAGTTTCTGGAGTGGTACAAAAAATATACAATTATTTGAGAAATGCTAGACTTTTTAGGAGATAAGTAATAACCCCACTACGTGTACCTGGTAAATTGATTGGAAAATCTGATTTTTTTTATGGTCTGTAGGCAGAATAATTCCTTTTTTGTCAATTTTGGGGTAAGCCGTATCAGTTACCATATCAGACGAAAGTTCTTAAGCTTCCCATTGATAAATCTATGGATAGGGTTGTCTTAAAAACTAAAAACACACAACTTACACCTGTAGCACAAGGCTAATAGACGATGTTATCAGAATGGCAAACGGAAACGAGCACAAACACGATCCGACATTTTTGGTCGGTAAACATCCATTGCGATGATTGAGAGCATAATAGCACTCACACGTGGTCAGGATTCGTCGGCTGAATTCTGTCCTGGACGATTCTGGACTTGCAACTAGTGAAACTGTTAGATGACTCGCTTTCAGAGATTGCCTCATTGTCAGTTCCTTCTTCGCTCTCATTCCTACTCTTTCCTGTCAGGCGGCAGTCCTAGCTTTTTAAAGTCTCAAAACAACGCCATAATACCAAAAAATCACGTAAATAATAAAAACATTTAAGCCATACATTAAACATAAATGCATTGCAATTTTAGTAAAATTTAAAATTCCATTGATTGTAAAGTAAAATAAAAACATTTTTTTAAATAAAAAATCATTAAGATGGCAGAGATTAATATCAACCAGCCCATGAATAAGCCACGTGACGCGGACAGGGTGGTTTAACCCCTTCAAGAATAACAAGTCCGAATAAAGTCTGAAGTGCCTGCCATCTTTTCAGGGTAGCATCAGGGGGTCGAGAAACGTCTAAATACACAATATGAGAGGCCATTTTTTTCGGGGGATATACACCCGTTCCCCGCCCCCTCCCTCTCCTCCTTCCCCGTCTATCTCTTCCTCGCTAAGCCAGATTTCTGAAATTCCAGGGAGCCGTAGTATTTTCGAGCAGTCGCCTTTAAATTCAGTAACGTTCTGGGTATTTCCTTAAAAGATTCAAGTAGAATCCTAATCATGTAACGAAACCGTATTCGGGAATTTAAGGTGCCTAGTACTTTTCAGAACGCAAGAAATTACACGAACCGGGACTTTGCTTAACTGTTTTTACTGTGGCGAGTTTTATATTAAACCCATTGTAAATTTTTTTATTCTTCTGGACTGATAAAAAGATTGAGCGGCTGTGCAAAAGAGCGGCAGGATCCGCACAAAAGATGAATATAAATGGTGAAGCAATAGGGGAAATTTATTACGACTTTCATTATTGTCATATTCGCCAAAATCATCATCGACTGCTCCAAGATCCAACCTATCAAGCAGGTTTCTTTCTTTTCTTTTTTTTTGACGCCGCGCAACGAAACGCGTACGCGTGCTTATGCTCCCGCTACGCCAACAAACTTAATTTTATCTCGAGAGTTCGACTCGGTGCGATTTCGACGAGAGTGCGAGAAATACAAGTTTTCTTAAGATACGGCATGCGTACGGATACGACGGAAGATGCAAGCATCAGCGACAGCGTCAGGATCGACTGACTTGTGAGTCTCACGTAATCTCTCGAAGCTCGTTCGATAACATCCGGATACCACGAGATAAGCCGAAGCATGCACGAAAAATGCCGAAGCTCGTTCGACAACATCCCGATACCACGAGTTATAGGTCGAAGCACGCACGAAAAATGCCGAAGCTTGAGCGACAACGCCCAAACAAACAAGCTTTGAAGCAAGCTACACACAGCATTTTTCTTTTCTTAGGTGGTGTTTGCACGAAACACACCTGAAAAGTTTGCTTGCATTGTAGAGTCGAAAAATTCTCATAAAGGATGTTTGATCGCTTTAAACGTCATCGGTTTCGGTCGTGAAAACTCTTGAAACTTATAGCTGACATGGTCCTACATGGTTGGTTAAAATTATGGACCCGGTTACCGGAGTGATTTTTAAATTTCGAGGAGCTAAAGTTTGAGAAATTTACACGGTTTTATACGGACTTTAACCTTAAAAATCCCAGTTTTGTGGAAAAAGTAGCCCGTAAATTGCTGAAAAAAAAAACTTTCTCTATTGTTGACTACCCTAAAATGAACGCAGAGCCATAAAAACAGAAAAAAAAAGGTTCTAGGCTTAAGAATATAGGCTGGTAGGTTTGAAAATATAGATCAGTTATGTGCACTCTAATTTTTTAAGGTAGCAGTCTCAACCTTTTGGTTCAACCTTTCGTCGTCAAATCAAGAGGAACGACAGCGGAGCGAGGCAAGAGGCAATCAACCTAACTTAACCTATCATAACCAAGCCCCTTGCCGTTTACCAAGATTAATAAGTCTCTTGTGCCTCACTTCACTATCGCTCCGCTCGGCTGTCGCCAAACCTGATGCCGCTTACTTCTCGGCGGCCCTAAATCGGCCGCCGAGAAGCAGCATCAGGCTTGGCGACCGTTTAATTAGGTAACCCTAGGTTTAGTTAGGGTAGGTTAAGTGCCTTAAGCCTCGCTCCGCTCGGCTTAATGTCGTAGGGGTTGAACCAAAAGGTTGAAAATGCAACCTTAAAAATTTAGAGAGTGTGGACACGGAGATGTGGGACTCACCTATAGTGTAGACGTTGCCATCCAGAAGAAACGTGGCACTTTGTCCCCTCTTGATGAGCTTGGGTCCGGGTCCCGGCGGGCGCACCGCCGGGGAGGGGGTCGCCGCCGATGGGGTCGCCGACGAGGCGGGGCACGGCGGCGGAGGGGGCCGCCGGGGCGGCAGGGGCGGGGGTCGACCTCCTCGCGGCTCCTCCATTGCTCACTGCATCGCTTTGTCGCGTGGAAGCATATTCATGCTCAAGCCCCCTAAACACATCATACAAAACACTTTGTTTCACAGATGACAGATACTAATGATCGCTCGCTCATCCTTGCTCAACTTATACCTCTCGCTACACGCCTCAGCAGTTACAACGAGCTTTTCGTAGACCAGCGGGACGATAAGCTATACGACGTCTCAGACATGTCCGTCTTTTTCATGCGGAAAAACAAAATTATATCGATGCTTCCGGGCTCACGATGAATTTCTTTTCTTAGGGGGAAGCGACCTACTATTAAAAAACAACCAGAGGTTTTAGTCTTGGAATATTTACCGTTCAGTAGAGTAGGCAAACGCCCAACCAACACAAAATTTTGGCTCAGGTTTCTGAGATTGGATTGAGAATTTTACTGCAACGCAATGAGAATAATTTTTCACCTGGGTGAATGTATTTCACTGACAAGGAAACGTTTTCAAGCCGCCCTCAGATTTTTCGACGAAACTTTGTAGGCTGAGAAGTGCCATCCGTAGGTTGAATTGAGGTCACTTCAAACTCGGCGGAAAACCTTTCTGAGTGTGCCGAAATGCACTTTGAAAATGCCGAAAAAATAGGAAACTTTCACATAGATTGTCCGATTTGGTTAATTGGAAAAAAGATGTAAATATGGATAAAAGAAAAAAAAAGATTTTGCATAATATTGTTTACTTTTTGAGCTGATAAAAAAAATTAAAAAAAGACCTCTAAAAGAAAGAACTGAAGACGTAGGATAAAAATTCGCCAAATAATTATACCACTGCAGAAATACTCAGAGACGAGTTTCTGCTTTAGACTGTGCCAAGAAAGTATTTCGAAACCCCTAAAATTAAACAAAATTGGTTGCGAGGTAGGCAACACGCGCCGCACGGAAAAGCGGCCAGCTGCACGACCAGCGCTGACACCCGTTCGCTGCGCAGCGTTCAAGTTGAACGCTGGCGAAATTAGGCTTTAGCGTTGACAAAAATAATATGATCCAGAAGGGATCGTTTATTTGGTTATTTTTATCTTTTTTTTACAAAAACAAAAACAAAAAATGAAAAATGCGGTTTTGCAGTACAGACTTCTACATTTACAATATAGTTTCTACTACGCTGTACCGTAAAAAGCATGTATAATACATGTTTCTATAAAATTTATGGAAATTACTTCAAACTTAAAAACAAACTGAAAAGAAAAATAGGGCATACCCTCTCCTCGATAAAAATATTTCAAGTGATGTTTGGATTACATTTTTTTTAAAAAAAAGGAAAATTTGGTTTAGCATTACAGATTCCTTCAGTAGTTTTAAGTATGCTGTACTTAAAAATCAGGAGTGATTCATGTTTCCATAAAATTTATAGAACGTGTAAGTTTTCAGTTCTTTCTTGTAGAGGACTTTTTCAAAAAAAGTCATAAACTCAAAGAGTATACAATATTTTGGAAAATCCTTTTAATATGTTTCTTTTGATCCATAATTACATCATTCTTCCAAATTTAAACCAAATCGGACTATTCATGCGGAAATTTCGATTTTTTCGGGCATTTTCAAAGCGCATTTTGTGACACTCAAAAAGGTTTCCCGCCGAGTTCGGAGTGACCTAAAATCAACCTACGGTGGGTAGTGGTGATGGCTTCCCCGAATTCCTTTTTTGCCATGCAAGACAATGTCATGTTACAAACGTATTTTTTTTTCTTTTTCTACTCGCGAGTTTGTTTTTGATTGGCTGTTTTTTCACGTTACACAAAAAATAATTTCAGTAACAACAATCATCTCTGCCTTAACTATTTTGAACACAAATAAAATAAAGTTTTCTCACATCCGACACTTAATCAATTTTTTTTTAAAAAAAGGAAAGTATTAAGCGATTTTTTCCTATTTTTTTATTTTTTAGATAATATATTTTTATTTCCGGATCACTAATCGGTGCACTGTCCTACTCCTCGGCGGCTAAGCTTACTACATTTACCATATATTACTTTGGAGAGAACGTCCTAAGCGTTCGCAGGATCGTTTTTGTAAGATTGCAGATGCTGTGGTTTACCAACAAGTTAACGAAATCCGGCAGTTTGTTTCTTAGAGGCTAGAGGTCGTGGCGGTGGCGGTGCGCACTGCGCAGGTCGTGCTGAGACGCCTTAGCGCTGAAAAACGATCGTGGTGGAAGACAAACATGTGTGCACCCACGACAAATCGTCGCGCCTTTGGAACACCGGGGAAATTTTGCGGTTTCATGGAAACTAGACGGGGCATTCGATAGCGCCAAAAACCACAAGCGCCAACGCCGCAAGCGCCAGTCCGTAACCGCCAAACGAGAAAAGTTGCAAACGCCAAAGTTCGTATAGGTTAGGCTTGGTTAGGTTAAGTTACGTTACGTTACGTTAGATTAAGTTACGTTAGGTTAAGTAACGTTAGGCTGGGTAAGGTTAGTATTGCGGTTACGAACGTTGGCGTTTGCAACTTTTCTCGATTGCGACTTTTCTCGTTTGGCGGTTACGGATTGGCGCTTGTGGTTTTTGGCGCTTATGACAGCTACCCAGGTTAGGTTAGGCTAGGTTAGGGAAGGTTAGTATTGCGGTTACGAACTTTGGCGTTTGCGACTTTTCTCGTTTGGCGGTTACGGATTGGCGCTTGGGGCGTTGGCGCTTGTGGTTTTTGGCGCTTATTTCAGCTACCGCCGTCTTGTTTAGAGTACTGAGCTTTACGACAGTACCGTATGCACAGGTTTTAGCTTCTGTTTAATATGTTTTGGATCTTTGTGCGGCACGCAGTTTTCTAAAAAAAAAATCCCCTCTCGAACGCCTTATAACTTTATTCTTTCACCTCAAAAAGAGGAAATGAGTGTTATACATGGGTGACTTTGAACGTTATTCAAAGAAAAACATAAAAGCTGAGTAATTAACACTCGGCACTGACAGCTTGTTTTTTTTCTTTTTTTTTCCTTACTTTCTTTTAAACAACGAATTTCAATATGTCGTCTGCTCTCGCTCCGTATTTTCAGTGAAATGGTCTATTTTTTCCCTTTTTTTCTGTTCGCGTTTGCGAATTTGCCCTTTACAAAGTCCAAGACGAGTGTCCAAACACTTTTTTTGCCGCTTCCGAATTCGGCACGCCTCTGTAATATCCGATCAAACAAACAAAACAAATTAAGTTGGCGACTCAACAGATTTCCAATCCAGAAAAAAAAAATGTCCGGGAAACTGGTTTGGCAAATTACGCCTACGTTGCAAATCTCCGTCAGGAAATTAGGACCTTTCATCCACCCCAACTAAATTGTGCTCCTTGGCAGAGGGGTAAAAGGAGTTTAATAACAAAAGCGACGACGACCACTGCAACTGGTTCATTTAGACAAAGATGAGTTTGAGGAAGGATCTACAAACGTTACGCATGAAAATGCTAAAATGAATTATGTAAGCGAAGGGAATGGTTAAATTTTGCATTTAAACGACCAGTTTTACGAAAGCAAGTTTTCGTTTTTCTCGTTTTTTTTCGACGTCGATTAACCGACCATTCTTATGAATTGGCTTTCAAAAGCAGAGAATGATGCTTTCAAAAGAGGATATTTAAATGGTGAAAACACATACCGGGTGGAGTTCAAGTGGATCATAAGCAGCCGCAAATTCAAGATCCTTGCACAAAAAAAAAATTAAAAATGCGTTTCTAAAAGTGATTACGAAACCAGTTTCCATTCCGACACCCAATCCGATACGCGCATCTCATATTTCGAATAGGAAGACTAGAACTCAATTTTTCATTCTGAATAACAGAAAAGGCGCTTAATTGACCCTGATGGTGATACGATTGTCAAGTCCGAGTTTCGACGCAGCATCTCAGGTTGCATGGACCAACCAGCCTCTTTTCTGGACCTCGGATAAACGACATGGCAACGTCCGATTCAGCAATAAACTCTCACTTCCCTTGGTTTTTCGCGGGCCGGAAAAGGAGAGAAAATCAAAACCAGCTCAAGAAGCGAGAACCTTGAAAACTGATACGAACCCTGTTCCTATAAATGAGATGAAAACGCCATGCGCCGCCGCACCGCCTCGACAGTACAACTGTGCTCTCCGGTTTTTGCGCAGCGCTTTGTTCTTCTTTCCTAAATGGTTTATGTTTCGGATCAAGCAGCCCTCTGTTTCAAGTCATTTGAGACGACATCATACGTAAAACCTTTTTTTTCTTTCTATTTTTTAAAGGATTATTCAAATAGTTTAGCAGGCAAAAATCATACAAACGTATTGAGTAACACGCTGAGCCAGAACCAGTGAAATTTCACCGACCCTGTGAACACCGCGCCACAGGCAAGTTATTGAAATTTCAATGAAAATAGGGGAAATCCACTGAAAATCACTAGGGGAAATTCACTGAAAATCATTAGGGGAACTTCACTGAAATTGAATGGATTTTCACCGGCAATCTTTTTCCCCCCATGAAATTAGCGACAATTTACTAGTTTCCAAAGAGGACTTTATAGAGTTTCCGGTTCTCAGCATAAAACGTGAAATTTCAGTGGTTCTGACTTCTACGCGTCACCTAAATTCTTGATTTGGGCTGAGTTCTTGCTACTTTTTCACGTGCGAAACAGTACATGAATTCTTGGAATTTTTTGTCGTTTTTTATTTGTCTATCGTCATTAATCCTGACGCTGCTTACTTTTCGGCAGCACTTACTGTTTCCGAAAGGTGAGCGGCCACAATTTCATTCATAGCGGACAGCCAATCACCAAGACTGTTGCGTCTGTATTTGCTCTAGCTATGCTCGGCTGATACCACACGCTAAAAAATAGTTGTGCAAATTACTTTGAGAGTAAAAATGTACTTTTAAATAGTGAACAGTTATCCACTATTTGTAAACTAGTAGCCTAGCTCACTTTTCACGGTGAATTTTTACTCCTAAAGCGAATTTTTACAACTAAATTTTTTAGCATCATTTAAATTTACGGCACTTTCGTCCCGGCGCCTGTAACAGCAGCCTCGAATCGGTTTCGGGCTTGGCAACTACAGTAGAGTCTCATTCATACGTCTCTCAGTTGTAAGTCTCACTCGTTTGTACGTCCAATAGGTTTAGTCTCATCCAGAATACGTTACATGGCGTTATATGGAAGATTATTTTTACTTGTAGGTCCCTCTCAGCTCTACGTCCAAATTTTTGAGTCCCGACTTGGACGTACCATGTGAGTTGCGAGCCCCTGAGGATTTTCTGAAAAGACGATTCAACCGTTGTCCACTACAGGCTGAAAAGTAAAAAGCCTGTAAATCAGCCCGTAGTAGGCAACACACATGGCACTCATGTCAAGCAGGTTGTATCGTCATTTTAGAAAATCCTCAGAAGCTCGCAACTCACATGGTATAACCGAGATTCCACTGTATCATATACAGTATAATACCTTAATACCTAACCAAAGTCAATATATTGAATTTGCTTAAATGCTTTGCACCTTACTCCACCGTCACTCCACTCTGCCTTAAGATAGATAGATCATAAAAGGTGTTGGTGTATTCACTGCGTCATTATACCATATGTCGCTAACTACTGACCGTTTTCTTACCATCGGACCAATAATGTCTGCTTTCAATCAATCCGGTCTTCTTTTTCAAACTGAGATAACAACTGTTCCCGTCTATGAAACAGCCAGAATGGGTAGTTCCCTTTGACAACAAAAACTGAATGAAAACGGCTTGTAGTACTGGGCCAATCGATCAGGGCTAATCGGTCTGTTGAGCCGGGAAGTTGTCAATGAAAAGCTAGTCGGGGCGTTCAACCGCGTCCGGCAGACTCGCGCGAACTAACGACTAACGAAGGATCACTTTTCAGCTGGTCGTGACGTCGCTTATTCCGTCCGTGGAAGTTAAACCTCCTCGTCTCAATTAAAAACCTACAAAACGGCAAGAAAACAGACTGATAGAAAACAGAGTAAAATAAATTTTTCGGATTTCTGGGTGGTGAAGAGATTTTTTAGCGGAAATGCTTTGCCAGACTGTCACCTATTAGGGTCTTCAGTAAGGTGAAAGTTGAGGTTATTTTTGAGATATGATGAAGTTTACTTCTATGAGGTTACCTTGTTAATTTGAATTTGGATTACCTTGCGTTTAGCGAATTATCAAGGAAAAGAGGCGCATTGGTTAGCTTCAGTCGTAATAAGTTCACGTAGGTTACGTAACATCAGGTCAGCTTTGGTGAGGCTTAATTACATTAGTTTATAGGTGGGACTATGTTGCCTTTCCCAGATGTGATGTTTTCTATGATTAACTTATTTTTCGCGAGTACAAGCTAGGTAACTTAGCTCGATTATTGAGTTTAGGTGGGATGAGGAAAAGCTCCGTTATGGTTCTCGAACAAAAACTCTGCCCAACAAAAAAACATCACTGTGTATTTGGAAGAAGGCATTTTTTAATCATCGCGGTTAATTCTTTCATCACTTGCGAAAATTAAGAAAGTGAGATCTTTTAATTAGTTAGCTTTGATTGGCTAGTTTAAATTACGTTAGTCTGTTGGGCTTGCCTTGTGCTTTGCTTTCCCTTGGGCAATCATTGAATCAGGTATGACAGGATAGGTTGCGTTGTTAGCTTTGCTACGCTCAGCTCACAAAGTATTGAAAGCTGAGGAAGGAAACGTCAGCTTTCGAATTTCAGGGCGGGAGCGCTGAGGGAGGCCTTCCAAATTACGTGTCTCAGTCCTGAAAATTGCTCACAGTTAACGTCGAGTTGCCATCCCCTCGACGTCGCCACCGCCACCTACCCAAGAGCTAGGTTCCAATACGTCACGCAAAGCCGCTATAAATAGCGCGCGATTCTAATTCAATTAGGAAGCGTGAAGCACTCGCCAGGAAATAGTTGATCCAAGCGGTGGAGGTGACGAAGGGCTTTTCGCGATTTTTGGAAGGCTTTTATCGGACTTTCGGTGGGCTTTCTTCAAACCCTAAGAGGCCTTTGACTGTTTTTTTTTTCGCGGGTTTTCGGTGATTCCCTTGCGAGTCTTTGGCGGACTTTTGGCGGGGTTACCGGTGAGCTTTTTACGAGTCCTTACGGGCCTTTTAGCGGGTTTCCTGGTGGGCTTTTTATGAGCCTTGGCTGGCCTTTGACAGGCTTTTCGATAGCTTTTTAGTGGTAGCCTTTGGCTGGCCTTTGGTAAGCTTTTGGTGAACTTTTCGCGTTGCTTTGGCGCGCTATTGGTGGACTTTTTACAAAGCCATAGCAAGCTAGGCCACTGGTGGGCTTTTGGCAAGCCTCTGGCGGGCTTTTGGCAAGCCTCTGGCGGTCTTTTAGTGAGCCTTTACTGAGCCTTTGGCGAGCCTTTTGCGGGCTTTTGGCGGGCTTTCTATGAGCCTTGGCTGACTTTTGACAGGCTTTCGGGCGGCTTTTTAGCGATAGCGTTTGGCTAGCTGCTGGTAAGATTTTGGCGAACTTTTCGCGTGCTCTTGATTGGCTATTGGTGAACTTATTACAAGCCATGGCAGGCTAGGCTTCTGGCGGGCTTTTGGCAAACCTTTGGCGGGCTTTTAGTGAGCCTTTGGCGGGCTTTTAATGGGCCTTTGGCGGGCTTTTGGTGAGCCTTTGGCTGGCTTTTAGTAACTCTTTGGCGGGCTTAGTGAGCCTTTGGCGGGCGTTGAGCCCTTGGCGAGCCTTTTGCGGGCTTCACTATAGACCCGTAGGGTGAATTTTGTTGCGTATGAATTTAAACGATGATTCTGTAGGCTCTCTACAGACTACTGAATGAAGACCAAAGCCAAGTAGACGCAATTGAACCTCGGCGGGGGCTACTTTCACTGATTTACCCCATTCGGTGAGGTTCACTGCCCTGCAAAAAGGTCAAACTTAAGGACTTAAAAGGTTTTGGCGGGCTTTCTACGAGCCCATAGCGGGCTTTTGGTCAACTTCCGGTGGGCTTTAGGCTAGCTTTTGCAGGGCTATAGTGACATACTGACTGGCCCCAGATTGCCGCGTAAATACTAGCGAGGAGCGAGCAAAAAAACAAAATGGCTTGAGCGTCCGTCGGGTCGGGATTCGGAGCGATGCGCCCGCCGAGTCCAGAGACAATCGATACGCACAGCGAGATGCCCGTATCCGCAAAGGGGGAGGCTGCTATAAATAGGGACACGCCACTCGTATTTAGAATCAAGCAGCTGCAGTTTGTAAATATTAGGCTAGAAAAATAGGCGCAACGAGAAGGGAGAGGAGCACAACGGAAACGGATGCTGGAGTTCCGGGAAAGTGAGCAGTGCCTGGAAAAGCGACGCTGGATTGCGGAAAACCTGACGGCGGCTCAGGAGATTCGCGCTGAATTAGGGGATGCAAAGTGCCGGGTATAATTAGCCGTGCACTTCTCGCATGTGACAAAAAAAATAGCTCGTATTGAAACTGACTTGTGGGTGAAAAAATCAAGACAAGTCTTCGTACGGGTATAACAGAGTAAATAAAAAGTCGGTTAAAACGCTTAAGTACTTATTAGCCACAGCTGTTTAAAATTAATTACAACTTAAAATAAATATGCGATCGATCAACTATTAAACCCAACCGCCCAGCGTTGCCGTTCGCAAAAAGAAAAAAAATATTTTAGACGATCTTTCCAGATCAGTAGTGTCACAATTTAAAAAATATAACCCCTCTGGAAGTGTGAAATTTAATAATTTAGGCGTTTCCCAACGCTTAAAATTGCGTATTTTAATGGAAAAAATCCTTCGAATTTCTCTTAAGATAAATTTCATTCCAAATACTTTGGGTGGTTTTGGGTTGAGAAAATACAATAGTCGTAAACTTGGTAAAGTGATAAATAGCAATTGCACTCGTTGAAATCTAAGGATAATTCACCACATCGGCACAACATCGAATCATCCAAAATAATCAAAATATGCTTCATGGACAGAAATTAAGATGTATGGTAGCTAAAACTAAGTCCAATATCCAAAGATTAAACTAATATCCAGATATCCATCACATTAACCCACTACCGCCCAGCGATGCTGTTCGGAAACAGAAAAAAATATTTTGGAGGATCTTTCCAGTTCAGTATTGTCACAATTCAAAAATATCACCCCCTGGAAGCCTGTAATTCAATTATTTAGGCATTTTCCGAAGCTTTAAAGTGCGTATTTTAATAGAAAAGTCCTTCCAACGTCTCTTAAGCTAGATTTTACTTCAAATACTTTGGGCTGTTAAAGATTAAAAAGTAGTAAAATATCCTTACTTATAAGCAACATTGCCAAAATATGTAAAAACAAAGCGTTTATCTACGAATTACCGCCCTGATTAAATGGATTTCAATTGACAAGCCCCAGGATACATTTGACGGCATTACAGAATCTAATTTCCATGTAAAATCGAAGCTCCAGATATAGATGACAAAAACTGGTAGAGAGTGCGGCTTTAGCGATACATTGATATGTTTCCTGGAAATCAATTGGAAACACCCTCCGAATCACCAGATATCCGGTCCCTCATTAGACCACCGATAAGGGTTTGAGGGTCAACTAACCCACTACCGCCCAGCGATGTCGTTCGGGAAAAGAAAAAGTTATTTTAGAGGATCTTTCCAGTTCAGTTTCGTCACACATTGAAAAATATCACCCCTCTGGAAACCTGAAATGAGTAATATATGCATTTTCCAACGCTAAAAATTACGTTTTTAAATAGAAAAAATCCTACCACTTTCTCTTAACTTCCTTTCACTCCAAATACTTTGGGCTGTTTTGGTTTAGGTAAATTCGGATATACATACAACAACAGGTTGACATAAGCCTCGGAAAAAATAAAACGTGATTGCTTCCACACTTCCGTTAATGTTTTTGTCTGTAAAACTTAAGCAGAAAGTTTGATTGAAAAGATAAGACGCCTCTGTGTAATAAAAGCAAGAAAACGGGTCCTAAAACAGTATTTTTCTAAACAAGTGGAGAGATCTTCCAGTCGGGCTCACAAGGTTATATCTACGTGAGCTCGATCTATTACATTAGTAGGCTTTAACTTCAACCCATATCATAATTGCTTAACGGCAACAATCACAAAAGGTTAAGAAAAAAGAAACAGAAAATTAATTCGTGGTTTAGTGGGTAAGTTGGAAAGGTAAGGCAGCTACATGGGTTATTTTTATCTCAACTCCATGGCTTTCAGCGGATTAGCAATTGGACGTTGGTAATCGATGGGCGAGTTACGTCTTCGGCAGAGACTGCCAAGCCCGCCTGGGGGAAAAGCCTCAACCGAATTAAGAGGTTATTTAAGCAGGTGGAATCATTGCGGAAGACATACGGACAGCGAGCACCAACAGGTGGTATAAATTTAAATTTCCGTCTAAGCTGACGTATGAGAATTCATATGAAAGACACATTAAAACCTCTAGAGATGTGAAAAAGTAAAAAACAACTCATCTTTGGCAATTCTTGGAAGATGAAAACGTGCACAATAAATATACTTCAATCTATTTCGCTTTACATCCTTTCCATTACTCTATAATTTATAATTATCTCTTTTCATTCTATTTAAAAATGTACATCGAAAAAAAAGCAAATAATCACGTGCGATCCATTAACATCTCACAAAATTAGCAGAAGTCGGAACAATTTACGATAGCCTGTTAGGCTTTTTATACGCTGTTTCATGCACCGAGTTCGATACCTCCTTGCATGAAGGCCACAATCGAAAAACCCAGTGCTGTAAAGTCATAACTTTCCGCCTGAAAAAGCGCTTCAAGAATTCTGATTTCAACGCTAACAAAAAAAATTCCCAGCATTTTTTCTACCAAGTACAAACTTTACACATCAAAGTAAGCTTCTAACATATAATACACACCGTACTTTGCTCGTAGCCGTAGAAATTAACATTCTAATAGCACTAAAATTTTCGGCCACAAATTTATGACCTTACAGATGTGGGTTTTTCGTTTACTACCTTTCTGCATGGAGGTATCGAGTATGACAAAATGTAATGTTTGTTACAACGAAGAAAAAACAGCGGCTATGCGTTACAAAAGCCAAAGGCCAGTGCCTCCACTGCCACTCGTCATTTTGGCCATCCATCCCAAGAAGGAAACCATAACGAACTTCTGTTGCGTTGGCTGCCTTTGAGTAATGTGCATGTTCAGAGGCACAGCAAGTCGCATTGACTTGGAAGAATACATATTTTATTGCAATAAGATCTCAGACGTAGAGTCACAATCAGCGAGGCTTTAATAATTCTGTTTTACGGAGAGGCGCGCAGCCGTTGCTAAAGTCTCTTGATACCTGTCATGCACTCGCGATGGACGTGAAAGCACTCTAACCAGGAGTAGAATGTCATTACGTCAACGATAGTGAGTTTTGATCTCCAAGAATATTCTTCAGACAATTTTCACGTCTTATCCCCATCAGAACCTTTTATGCGGATTTCAGCGATCTTCTTCATTTTACATGCCCGATGACGTTGCACAAGATATAACCCGCGATGGTAAAAAAACTTGTCACTAACATGTAAGCCATCTTGGAAGAATAATGTATTCCTCCAAGTCGGCACCCTAAAGATCACTTAGGTAAGAACTGGAGCGATCCTAATTCAAGATCTGATGTCTTACTGACAATGAGTAAAATATTTGGAGTAAAAAGCTGAAAAGAAA
>Ga0058701_10001223_pt1 | contig 18052 bp, 12 predicted proteins | sample AgamicOrMae_FD_97039 | JGI IMG/M metagenome (GOLD analysis project Ga0058701, IMG submission 97039) | Agave microbial communities from Guanajuato, Mexico - Or.Ma.e | ecosystem: Host-associated > Plants > Phyllosphere > Phylloplane/Leaf | place: Guanajuato, Mexico | collected 2012-06-04
GTACTGTACAAGATATTTCATAGAAATCTGCTTCATTTTACGAGTGGCGTACTGGAATCAACAAACACTTTGGTGGTTTCGTAGAACCATTTCATTTTAATGGGTTGTTCAAGCCCACATGCAAATATTAATCCAACGCAACCCTAAACTTATTTGAGCAGTATACGCGGGTCACCTCAACCAGCCTCAACTTTAGTGCAAAACATCTGCGGGGACAAACCATATCATCTTGGAAATGAGGTCAAACCCGTAGAACAATGATTGTAGACTTTTTTAAAGACGCAAAGAAACTCTCGTAAATCTTGAACAACGCGACTAGAGAGCGTTCCCTACATAACAGATGCCCTCCTCGACATAAGCGTCGTCTAGCCCTCTGCGACCCTTGCAAGGTGCCTCATTTACGCCGCTGAGGGGGAGGAGAAAGGGAGGTGCAGGTATGGAGAACGACCGCAATACACATAGTCTCGACCGGTAATGTCCTGTAGAGAGTCCAAAGCACAATACAGCCCGGAGAGCGGCTGCTCAGGCGGGCGGCTGCTGAGCAGCCTGCCAGCCGGCCGGCCTCGCAATGGTAATCTAATCCCAAGACTGACACCAGCCCGCTACCGCCGCTGCAGCCACTCTCTCGGTGCGACTATCTTGTCCCCTAATAGCCGCCACGACACAAATTTAGGGACAAATCTCCATAGGCGTACCCTACACAAAAGCGGTGTCCAGCATTTTCAAATTTCACCCAGAAAACACACAAGCGGAGAAAATTTCTCCTTGAACTACGGCGATATACTTTTATTAGGAGAGTACTCCTACATGCCCTCTCATTTCCAAAACAATCCCCTCCTTTACAGGATTATCTCATCGATGTTAGAAAAGCTCTCCCATTTTTTTTTCCCAGGATTAAAAAGATTCGCCTCACTGGCGTTCCACGTTCTATCTCGAGTGTGAGCAGAGGAAGACAGAGGGCACCTAACACAGCTACGAAGCCGAACAGGGCTACTATGATGAAGGCCCAGTGCACCCAACTCGAACCGTATCTAACCACGCTTACTCTGTTATATTAATATGACCCTTACAATATTATGAGTATTTTAAACAGCGCAGAATACAAAAAACTGAGAAATGCTCCCTTTTTTAAACTGAGAATGCGATCCGCCAACAAACAAGAATGTGGGGCAGGGTTTTTTCTTTCCTTAAAAAAAAGAAAAAAAGTTTCGAAAAATTCAGTATTTTTTTGTCTTGCTCTTGATTTTAATTTTAAAAATTGATTTTTCTTCTTCCTTTTGAGTCCATCCTAGTGTAATCTTCAGAATAATACAAGGGTCAACAGTATACAATAACGTGACCTAGATCATGTGAACCAACTCTTCGCCCCCACTAAGCGGCAGAACCTACCGCCAAGGAGACAGCATGAAACTAGTGGATTGTTAATTTAGGTTAACATTGGTTAAAAATCTTGCGCCTCGCTCGGCACAGCTTGACATCAAAAGTTAAAGAACAAGAGGTACGAAACCTCCCACATTCACAGTGTAGCAACTTGCCAAAAGAGCCCAGATTCTCCACGCAACTATACCAACTACACAGAGATACCGAAACAACGCAAACCCTTTCGCTACAGCCAACTTCCGTCAAACTATTCGCCACCTTCAAAAGGATGGCACAGGATTTCAAGGCTAAATACACTTTCCTAGGGGTACATGAGCATGATAACACTCTCAGAATTCCTTGTACAATGCTTCGGATTCAATGAACTGCAATGTAGGCAGTAAAACGTCCCCTTTAGAATACAAACATCCCTGGTCATCTGCAAACGTGCGCCGCTATGCGCAGCGGAGGGTGCTGTGTTTGCTCAACGGTGGCAGCACCACCAACAGACATACTTTCCAGGTCAACTTAGGCACATGCTTTGCTTAGCAATAACTATCAAACAAACTCTCTCTGACCAACACACTCTGTTTCAACAGTTATACCCAGATTTTTTAAAACATTTCAATATGTAAGAATTGTGAAAAGTATTTGCTTGACAAAATGGTGCATTCGTAGTTTAAAACGGATTAGACCTACTTCTTGAATTAAGAAAAGTTGAGGCTTATGTTCTTATTTACATAAATAACGTTCGGATTTTTTCAATGAGAAAAGATGTGCAAAGTTTTGAAATTTTATACAGTCGCTTCTATTTCGTCACCAAGCTTTCGGACTACGAACTTGGTGCCCGCCGTTTGGCGTATCACGGCACAGGGCATTTTTCTAACTTGCAAAATCTGACCTTTGGTTGCAGATCATAGTAACACTTCCCTTTTAGCGGCAAAACTGCCGTCGAGAAGTCACTAGCATCGCACATACTGTTAAAAAGAAATCTTTGAATTTTCAAATCCGGTGATTGGAATTTTTATTCACTTCCCGGTCATGAAATTCCAAAATACTTTTCTTGTAAATTTTCAAAAAAGTTACTTAATTTTCAAATTCGGCTTCGAAAATACGTAACTTTTTGGAAAATTCACAAGGAAAGTATTTTGAAATTTCATAACTGCGGAAGTGTATAAAAAAATCAAATCACCGTATTTGAAAATTCAAAGATTTCGTTTTAACAATACACTTGTTGACGGCCAAGTAGAGAGGTAGCAAAGAGAGGCATTTTATATTATTTTTACATAGTGTCGCCGGAATTGATGAGAAACTTTTCAGATAAAATATTTGCATGAAAAAGTTATCTTGTTCAGTCTTAAGGCAACGAAGGAGTTTTTAATAACGAAACTTAAAGTATTACTTTAAAAATGTGCCTTTTCTTATTTTTTTTACATCTCTCGACTTGGATTGTAACCTTCAAACTCAAAAGTATGAAGAAAGGCAAGATTCTGAAGAAGCTTAACATAGTTAAAATGATATGAACTCGCGTGGAAGTTATTGATTAGGTTAGTAGGATTCGGGCTGCGTGAATATGGGAAAGAGGCGTCACGTGGGTGTGAAACAGGGAAATGTGAAGTATATTCTTTATAAATGATGGCAAGATTCCTAAGATTCGTGGCTATCCACGATTTATTGCTAGTGTCTCCGCCTTCCCTTCTTTACGGTGGGCTTCTTCCAACCCCCTCTTTTTATCCTGGGTTAGAGTAAAAGGGTTTAGGCGCACAGTGCCAAACTAAAACAAGAACGTATCTACTGTCTCTAAAGAATGTAACTGACCGTCCCACCGTAAATTTTAAAGGTTGTGTTTTTATCTGTTTTGTTTGACCAATCATCAAGTCTGACGAAGACTTTAGTAAACGCAAAGTCAGTGTATATGTATAAGAACTCTATAAAAATCTTCGAGTGAAATTCGCTCGTGTTTAAAAACACCGACCATGCCGAAGATGCGAATGAATGAGTTTTCGTTTAAACGAGTGGATTTCACTCAAAATCTTAGAGTAATACAATAAATCCGAGGCAAAGGAAAGGATCGCGGGAATTCCATATTCGCAACACAAACGGCGTTTCTAAAACTAATCCACTGTTTCTTTTTTTTGTGTGTGTGTGTGAATCGGTTTGCGGCTGTGGGCAGGACTAGCCGCCGCCTACTTCTCATGGTCATTAAGTGCAGCAGAGAAAGTTGCCAGCATTCAGCATCTGACTTGGCGGCTAGAAATTTAGGTTACGAATTGGACCACTTTAGGTTACGAGCACGGAAAAAATGCTTTGTTACCTAACAAAACTTTTGATGCATGATTTTTGATATAGACCTAGCAAAACAGAATTACTGTGACGACAATCTCACTTTTGTTACGGCGACGATTTAAATAGTTATGGTCACAATTCACATTGTTATTGTACGAACTTGTCACCAGAGCAAATCTGGTTTGCTGAAGCTATATCATCAAACGATTCCTTGAGTAAGTCATTTTCTCCGTATGTCTTGAGCATCGCTGCACTTAAGTAACTGCATGGAGTCTGGCGATAAAGAGAGGAAATTTCGACCTTTCAAATTAAAAGAGTGCATTCCGATCAAGCATAAAATCAAGAGCCTTCTCGCATTTTTGGAACCGAACAGGCGGCAGCCTTGTTGGTTGAGGACATAACGGTGGTAACTCCATTTCCCCTTGAGAGAAAAGCAGCTGTTTGTCTTGGCCTCACTTTCGGATTTGAGAAAATTTTATTGGGGATCGGAAAAGCGCGGTCCAAGCGCGGGTCCCACACGCTTCGGTGCGATGTGGCGCGGTGCGCTAGTCAAACGCCCTCCACAACTATTGGAATCTAGAGTGCCGAGACAGCAGACTGTGTGCATTAGCATTGCAAAAACGGCCGTGTCCCTGGCCCTAACCCTGGCTTGCCCTGGCCTGTGTTTGTTCTGCACATGGTCGCTTAGGGATGCCCCCCTGGGAGGTTTCCTGCATGGGTCACCATGCCAGACACGCAAAACCTCTCCCTCTCTAGGGTCACCTGTCGAAATGGTGGCCATAGTGGTCAGCCGGTGTCCGGTAGCTGGCCACGTCATCAAGCGCAATACGCCCGAGATTGGCGTGGTCTTAGGTCATGTTCACGGATTACGTCCACCGAGTCACATCGTCAAAGAAAACCGAGGCAAATTGTCTACTTTCGTGTCCATCCAGGTGACAAGGTTTGAGCGTGGGTGAGACCGTCTTTTCTTTTTCGGTAAAAAAAAGTGATTTATCAGTGTATTATGTATTGTGATTTGAATCGACTTTCGTTCCTTCATTTTTAATTCATTTATTTTATAATATTGTTGATTTATAAGGGAATGAAAAAATGGGATTTATAGGGCGAAAACGCGTTTCCATAGTAATCTTGAAAACTGTTCGAGATATCCGAAATTTGGTAGAAATAAAATTGTTTTTTCCTTTTGAGTAAACATCGACCTTTTGATGGCTCCAACAGTTTATGAGACAAGCAAAATCACAAACATCGAAAAAAATCCTCCTCCTTACCCAGATCGAGGAAGTGCCCCCACCGGATCAAAATTACTTTTTAAATGTAGCTTAAAAAAAATATACCACAAAGGTTCTCTGAAAAAATTTAGTGTGATTGGAGGACATTCACAAAAGCTATATCGTATGCTAAAAAAGTGGGACACCCTAACAGATGGACAGACACACTGAGCTGAAAGTCACGAGAGTCTTGTCCATAAAAATCCATTGACCGGAATCAGACCAATCAGCTTTCTTCCATCTTCTAAAAGTGATCTCTCTTAACACTCTAACGCAAAAACTAGGTCACATTAATGAGTTAAAAGAAAAAAAATGAGAGTACGACGAGGTGCGAAGCATTTATGCCATGTTTTATACAGTAAAATCTTTAACGATATCAGAAGTGTAAATCTCGTTCAATGGACCTCGTTCAGTAACGGAACCAATTTTACATGTTAGCCTAATAAAGCTACAAAGCTGTCACCCATCCAAGTACTAACCGCACCCGACGCCGCTTGACGTCGGTGATCGGACGAGAACCGGTATACCCGACGTGGTATGGCCGCGGGCCGAAATCGTACCGACACAAAACATCATAAGGTGAACTACACCGATAGATTTTAGCAATGATTGTTACTTTAAGATATAGAAAATTCCCTATTTCAAAGGTCGTCAGAAGACAGATCTTACTTCCTAAGCAAAAAGGGAACTTACCTCGCAATTGGAATGACTGATGTTGCTTAAATTGAGCCGAAAAAGCCGATCCCTGAAACAGAACGAAAGTCGTGTATTAGTAAATAACACAGGCAGCTCTGGAGTCGGAGAAGCAGATATCATCTCAAAGCCTGTGGCCTTCGTGTTGTCCTGTTTCACCCAAAGGGAATAAAAGCAAATAAAAATTGAACTCTCTGCCATCAGAGAGCGCATGCACTGTGTGCGATCCCGTTTACTGATGAAAATCCCAGGGCATTCTCCGTTGATATATAGAGCGCTGGCTCCACTGCCGAAATATTTATCCTTAAACACGCCGGGGAGATCTTCGTGATACCCAATACAATTCTGATCCATGGCATAAAACAAAGTAGCGGGATTTACGACCCTGTTGACAAACTCTTCTCGTTCGTAAGGAGTCTTGACAGCATGGGCTGCATAGTAGAGGGTGCACTGTAAATTTTAAAGGTGGTTTTATCTCCTGTTTGTGTTCTATCTAAAAGAGTCAAATGAACCAACAGTGCAGATAGGCACAAGGCACGAAAGTTAACCTGATCAACGTAGTCCGTCACCATGCTTAAAGTCGGTTTCTACTGGGGACGAGGAGTTACAGGAAAGACTAACGCCTGTTTTAGGTAGGAATAAGTAAAACAGGGGAAGAGTGTCATTTCGTTATTTTTGAGGATACCTATGAGGATAACCATATCAACGAAGAGCTCTCGAGGAGACCTTTTCATTGGTATGGTTGTTGATAGGTTTTGGTTTATTTTCAATAATAACCAAATTATGCTCACCACCGGTTTTACTTTCATACCCAAAACAGGCAGGCTACTTAAAACGTTCGTAAGTCTTAACTGTGCTGCCGCCGTGAAGTAGGCTTGGTGACTGCCATGCAGAGTGGCATCGGGGCGAGGCACACGGCACCTATACCAACCATAAGCCGCGGCAGGAAGCTTTTGTGTGTAGGTAAGGTTATGCACAATTACTCGCTTTTGTTTCGTTTAGCTTGCAGCGGCGAAGAGTAGAACTCAAGGGTGGAAAATCCGGCCTCTAAAATTTTCGGCGTACCTTGAACGGTATAGAGAGCTTTCGTGCAATGTCAGAGGGAGTGTTTCGTCAATGTTTGTAGTGATGCACGAGAGAACGGGCAAAGCGTTCGAGTGCGGGTTAACTTAATCTGTACACATGGTAGCCTACGTTGTGTTGTCTTAGTGCTTTCTCTAACAGTGCTGCCAATTTTTCTAACTCTCCAGATGTGGTCGTTTGGCTGCAGACATAAATGTGACAAACATGAGCTGAGAACTCGCTCCCTGGGAAGAATCGGATTTAATCAACAATGTAAAAAGTACCTAAGGATCTCAAAAACGGAAGGTCAGCGATAAACTTGGGGCGGCAGCTAGCGTTAGATCAAAGCTTGAGGCTCTTGGCGCATTTCAAATCGGCAAACCTTCATCTCCCCCCCCCCCCCCTACTACGAATGTTGCCAAGTAAGATTTCAAGCTCTTGTTCCCCCTTAAAATTCAAAGCTAGTGTTTTAGAATTAGTCAAAAAAGTGCGTTAGTAAAGTTTTACTAAAAAATAAAAAAACAAATAAAAAATGACGGCCAACTTAGCTAGAAAAGTCACCAGGTTTGCCAGCACACTCATCGGTATCAAAGTAACGACTGGTACTAACACTATGCTAGCAATGTCGTTTTTGTGCTACACAGTAACGTTTACTGGCAAACTTGGTAACACTAGACAAGTTGGGTGTCGCTTATTTGAGTAGATTTTAATAACTTTACTAACGCATTCTTCACCGTGCTAGGTTTAATTCAGGGAAATATTTTTTTAAGTCCAATGTTTCATTCCCCATAGAATGGAGCATTTCTCTATTTGTGAGAACGGAGTAAAACAGGGAGGGAATGTTCTCCAAAACTAGAAGTCCTGCAGGACTTCGCTCTTGAAATAAATGTAGTATATGAAGTAAGTTTTCAAACAAGAGTATCTGCCGATCGACTTGATTTTCCCAAATCCGTTGTTCCGCGCATTTTTCCTTTATCCGCCTCTTCCAAACTGTATATCCACTTAAAAGCGACGCCGTTAGACTCATTATAGCAGTTGAAAACGGTCGTAATCGTTGTAGTAGCATACACCGTTTGGAAATTTAACTCAAACTTTTTGATTTTCAAATCCTCATTCATGTAGGACTTCTACTTTTGGAGATTTTTCGCTCCCCGATTTCATCCTTAAACAGAGAAATGGTCCATTAATCTTCAATCCACGCTCAAAATCACCGTAATCGAAATACGGGACAGAATTTGGGATAAAACTACGATTGTTTTGAGCAGAGTAGCGATAATCCACGAAAAGCTGATCTGGCCAGCGGTCTGTTTCTTTCTAGTTGCGAAGTTTCCTGCCGACGGCGCCAGTCCCCCAACGCAAGTCGATCGCCTACAGACGATGTAAGGAGAAGAGTCGCATTGTGACTCAATGGACACGACACAAGAAGCAAAAATGGTCGGCATGAGCAATCTGTTATCTGCGTAGCCATCTTGCGCTAGCTTTTGTGTTGCTCTACAATTGTATTACCGATCTTGGGTTTAATGGCTTGTTTAGGACGAGGGTAGGCTTATCATGGAATATCTCCGATGAAAGACTGGAAACTACTGCGATTCATGGAATCAATTTAGGTTCGGAACAATACGCGAAGACGTTTATTGGTGGGCAGCGCGTTTTCGCCTCGTTTACTCACAGGATCTTGAGCCATTTCTCTTATCAAACAACAAAATATGTCCACGGTCGACGGCGCATTGGTTCCATAACATTTTGAGGGGGGGGGGGACGATCAACAACCTATGACGTAACTGCTCACTTCAGAAATTTGTATCAGATGAGCACTAAAACTAAATCAAAGTTCAATGGGCGATAATCACTTCTTTACAGTCTGTTAAGAGTACTTTGATTAAAGAAAATATATTAAGGGCAGACTAAATTTTAGAAACAGCATTTTCTTATCTTTTATACACGGAGGAGATGACTGTATTGCCTCAACGAAACGGTTTGCAATAAAACCTCAGCAAACCAGAATTGTTGAGGTGAAAATATGAAGTGTCACAACAATGAGCAGTGTAATGTACTGTTCACTGTTACTACAAAAATTACAGTTGCACGGGAAAAAAGGTTTTGTTACACCAACAAAGTCCTTTGTTAAAATAGGGATAACAAAAATACTTTGTTACAACAACAAAATGTTTAGTTCTATCAACAAAACGTTTGGTTGCTGCAGCAAAATTTTTGGTTGAAGCTACAAAAAAATTGAAGCTACAAAAAAAATAATTTGTTGTCCCTAATTTTGTTGCTGTAACAAAAACCATTTTTTTTCCCGTGTGAGGCCGCGACAAGTGAAATTGTCACTACAAGAATTCGTGTTTGCTGAGGTTAAAAAAACGTTTTGTTGAGGCGACGAAGACACTTTCTCCGTTATTCTATTTTCCAGCAAAGAAGAGAAGACGGAGGCACCGATTTCTCAGCAGCAGCCTTCCGAGAAGTGAGCGGACTCAGGCTTGGCGACACACGAAATAACGGAAGACTGAGTCGTGCAGTACGACGGTGTAGTGCATCGTGACTTATACGTCATTTTTAGATTATTCCATTTAAGATCATCCTTTCTGAACGGGCTAAGAATAAGATCCATCCCGCATAATCAAAAATAAACAAAGAAATATTCTTACAAAAGTTTCAACTGAAATAAAGAGTAGGCTAAGATAGCAGCACTCTCTGCATACTAGGCGTAGATGTGCTAGCTTTTCAGGCCCTATTCAAGATGGCGACCAAGACAACAGCGAATTTGGGCGAACAGAAGACGAGTACAGAACGGAATAGAAGATGATGTGCGGGTAGTAATAATAAAATACTTCTGTTAATACCAATGACAACAATTCTTTTCGTAACTTGTTTTGGTTTAGTATTGTCTTTTCGCGGGCTTTGTTTCAACATCTGATTTTAGGCCAAGACCAACCACAAGTCTGGGCGCACGTGGTACAAAGATAACTTCAGTTCCTATAGAGCTCTCACCGAAAATAATTTATTATCACTAAATTACAAAATACATTTTTCATCCTTTAACAAAAGGAATGGGATGTCTATTCTTTAATTACACAGTATGGATTTTCGGGTAAATAGTTGTACTGAAACTAGCAAAGGAAAGTAATACAAACTTCCGGATAGATACTGTGCGGCATCCGATACAGAGAAGTATTGTTCTCGGCCGCATCCCACGGGAATCACCTGGACCTCGCTGGAATCGATCGAGAGAGTTTCCACTAAGGGTTGAAATGAACTAGCACCATTAATCGTACCAGAATGGACATGTAATCCCACACACAGCGAGAAAATCAAACTCCAACCTACCTCTATTCGTATCCTCCGGGCAACTTAAATGATAAGACTGTTGTGGTTTCGTACTATATTTTAATTTGATGCTTTTTCATGAATGCAGTTTTATTAGGGATCGTTTGAAATTTAATTGCATTTGCGCGTGTTTTCAAGAGTGAAAAATTAAAATGCGGACGGATCGTGAGGCACGGCATCACCGTATTGCTGTGACGTAAAACTAGCGATAAAACCGCAGCTTTCTTCATTTTTTTAAGAACAAGTGTTGGTAAGTAGAAGCGACCTGCTAATATTCGCTAAAAGGAGGACGACTTGACGATTATAACAATCAATTTAGTACTCTCAGGTAAAATCAGAAAACATGGATGAATTATCTAATACTCAATTATGACAACAAAAAAATGCTCATAGGATGTCTCCAACCTAAGACCAGTTAGAGCTAGCAGAATTTCTCTTTTTCCACCCGAAGAGGAGTCCCATCTGCTGATTCATTTCTGCTGCTGCAACAAAGATATTGGAACAAGTCGAATATTTCCAATCCCACCCGACGTGAGAAAAAGCCCTACCTTATATCCAGTTTATTTATACCACTGCGTCCAAGGTCAGAATCATCGAGCCTTTCCGCGATATCACCCGAAGTATGAAGCCCTTGCTCTTAGAGCTAATTACGTACAACCAAAGGTAAAGTGAAAGGCATAAATGGCTGTTCAAAGTCCAAGACCTCCCTGTACGATTCATGCCCTCACTGTGCGCAGAAGAAAGTCGTGTTGGGTAAGCAATTTATTTCCAACTAAGATACTTCAGTCAATCAGACACAAAAGCTGAATAGGTGTTGACGCAGGGAGCCAAAACCTCCAAGAAAAAGAAAAGAAAATCTGTTGACAAACGGCGAGGAAGATCAGGAAGTGGTGTAAGCCAAGGAAACAAACAACAACAGAAGACGGACGGACCGACGGAAGAGGAAGACGAGTCGAACTTTGGTCAACGGAACAATGTTTGTATTTATTTATTTTTCTAATCTTTAACCGCGCTGGCTCCTCATGATCGCAAACAATTGTTGAAGGATGGATTATGGTTGTTAGAGTTATGCGGAAATGTTTTTTCTTTTGGACCAAGAGGCCTTTTCATTGTCATTCGCATCAAAAGTCTTTTCTTTTTTTTATGTGTCATCCCAAACTTGATCCTTCGCTAACCTCCAAATAAAATTTGCTGACAGATAATACAGATAAAGCAGATGCTTTGCGCATGTTAAATGTTTATACTTCAAGTGTTCGTTCTCATAATACTTTTTAGTCAATGTTAAGCGTCCAAAGCAAGTTTCTGAGAAAAATAATATTTAGAATACTCGACATTCTCCACTGTAAACTTAAGATGTTAGTTTTCCATTTCTCTTGTTCTCCGCTTCATCACCACGCCTTTTAGGAACCAAAACTGCAACCGAGTGTGAGGGTTTATGGGAATCGCAGGTTTCGAGTAAGGATCTTTCATCAATATTACCCTAAGACAGACCCGATCGTCTCACTAGGTTACCATTACGCCGTCCTTTGCTATGTATCAGTAGAGTTCGAGTAGCAAATGTTAAACCAATGTAGAACAAAATATTGCAGCAAATTCACTTTTTCGAAATTTACATCGTTCTTGCGCAGACATCGAGGTATGACCGGAAAAATCAATACTTTAAATAAGTTGGATGGGGAAGCCCGTGGAGTCATTACGTCGTGGAGTCAAGAAAAACTAAAAGACCGGTGTCATCCACAGTCACAACGGGCGTATTGAAATGCCCTCATCAAAAACAGCCCAAGCATGGCGTAATGTAAAGAACGGTTAACATCCGGTAATCCCATCAAAAACTCAACAAACCCTTTTATAGCTGATATTTTTCCCCTTGGGTTGGTGACGAGAGTTTCACCGACAAGACAATGCGTTTAGAGCCACAGAAAGTTGCCTAGAGAAGTTGGAAGTAGAGGCCCAGACAGGCTGAACGGCACGGCATGGCATGGCCGAGCGATACGGTCATGCAGCATAGAGAAGCGCGGCGCCGTCGTTCTACGCCCAAGGGAGAAACATACGACCAGTTTAATTGAGTCCGTTCCTATACGGCTATCCAAGTTGATAAGTCCTCCAGTAACCTCTGGAATGGCCGTAGTTTGCGCGTTCCATTGCCCACGACAGGCAATAACCAGATGCATCGACTTTTCTCACTAAGTATGCGGGCCGACGAGGGGAAAACTTTGTCAACGTTGTTTTGAATACCGATGTTGTGGTGTCTATGCGAGCAGAGTACCTAGGGTACGCCGATCCTTCGTTGGAATTCAGATGAATAGAACAGAGGAATTTTGGGTGCAGCGCTGCGTGGAAATCGAGCGTGAAAGAACTCTCCAACGGAACAGTACATTAGCAGTTTATTAACTAACTCGCAATGCAAGAGGTTGCATTACCTCTTGCGTTCATATTTTCGTCGTAAAATAAAGTGAAACACAGGGCACATAAAGTAGCTGAATATTCCGTCACGAAGCCTCATAGAGCTTTCTTGGGGGCGACTGACCTTGCTTTGTGAACCCTTTAAATTTGAAATAGTCATTTTTTGACCAATTTGATTCATTTTTGTTTGACTATTCAATTTAGTCATTTTTAAATTTAGTGTAAAATTGTCAATATTGACTTAGATTTAGCGGTTAAAACAATTCTACTATTTTCAGTATTATTATATTTTATATTTCCAATATTAGTTTGATCTCTGAGTCTAAAATATGTATTTTTTCTAATCTTAATATTCGGCGAGTCCTTTTTAACTATTTAAATGGTCATGTTTGACTAAAAAAAGTCAAAATTGACTCATTGAAATATTAAAATTTTAGCCACTTTATTCAAATTTGACCATTTCCAATGATAAGCTGTAAATGACTAATCGAATACTTAAAAGTGACTAAAGAATAGTCATTTTTGACCCAAAAAAATGTCAAAATTGACTAACTGAAATATGAGAATTTTGGCTACTATTCTTCAGTCAAATTTGAACATTTCACATTTATAGTGATAAATTGGCAATTTTGATTCCCACCGAGCTCAACAGAAAGCTTTTTTTCCAGCAACAGTTAGGAAAACGCGTTACATTCGGTTAGGCTAAAGTCTGCCTCGTTTAGCTGATGTCACGCTCGGCTTTACATAACGTAACGTGGATCACAAACGTCAGAAAATACCACTTCTCAAATTTACCCGCACTTTTTCAAATTTACGCCATGTACTTATCGTCAATATGCGCTTCAAACGAAGTAGCGCTTAAAATTTCGACAAGCAATCATCCATACCAAATCACAAGTAATGTATTGACGTTTAACGTGATTTTAGATTACCTCAAATTCGGTTTAGTATCGACATGCAAACTTAAGCTGCTTCGATTTAAATGAACCCTAGCCAGCTTAATACCAATGTCAGCTCAACGAAGAAATCCCTTAAGTTATGATTGAAAGAAAAGAATGGTCTTCCATTTTACAAAAAGATTGATTAACTTGGCTCCAAAATATTATCCCACATATTTACAGTGCACAAAAATATTTATATAGAAAATGAAGCAAATGCAGAGCGTCCCAAACGAGACATGTAAACCAAAAATAGAGCAGTGCAACCCATGTATCATAAATACATCTCCAAAACGGTGGTGGTAATGACAGAACAACCCCAATACAAGGATCAACACTCCAGATCAACCCTTCACTGTGACACCTTCATTAAACAAATAAATATACCTCATTAAGTTGGGGTGAAAAAAGCTCCTCTGCATTACCCGAAACAAGATGCACCTTGTCCGACGCAACTTCAGCATTAGAGCTATGTAACGACCCCTCAAACCGGTATACTACCGGAAGGGGGCTAATTACTCCACCCTCTAAACATATTCACCATACTTGAATGCAGACCCCGCTTAACAAGGAAATTAATTATCATCCTTGAGTCAACGTCACTCTGTGAGTCATCTACAGATGAAACCAAAAGTCTGTTTTATAATTTTCCCCATTATTAACCCAAATGATTTCCTATTTCTTACAAAGTGCTTTCAAAACCCAAGTTCATTATTTGGTTAAGGGTTTTCTAAACTTGAATAATTGCTTTATAAACACGACTCCTAATTTTCTCATTCTAAGAATTGGAGGTTCCGAGATATATCTCGGAACTCAAAACTATACTTTAGCGAGTGCAATACTTTGACTAGAGTTGAAAATGAGTATTTCAAAGCTTTTTACTGATAACTCACCTTGTAAAATCGATTGAATTTTACTCCAAAACGAATGGGTTTTATTTTACGGCTTCTTGAGGCAATATTTTTGGGGTTGCGTGATATTACTACTTGAAAAATGACGACTAACATGCATCTTTTTTACTCCCTGAACGGAAGTTATCGACAGACTGAAGCTTTTAACTGGATAGCCCATACCTGCGATACACGAATAGTTATAAACTTATGTACTTTTCTCAGCAATTTTGTTTTCTTTTTGTTTTCATTGTTTTCTTTTTGAATTCCAATCTTTGGAACAGTTTTGGTGCGAGCCAGCTGAAGTTAGCATCTCTGACTTTACATTTCTGACCTCTTGCTCTGATTGCGTGAGAAGTATGATCTTTTTCTTTTTTTTTCAAATTTACGCGGTGTACTTATCGTCAATATGCGCTAAAAACTAAGTAGCGCTAAAAATTTCGACAAGCACTCGTCCACGCATACGAGTAATGTATTGTATTGATCTGTAACTTGATTTTAGACTATATCAGATTCGGTTCAAGAGCGACATGCGACTTAAGCTGTTTCGATTCAAATGGTCCTTAGCCAACTTACTGGCAATGTCAGCCCAACGATGAAATCTCTTAATTTACGAATGCAAGAAAACAATGGCCTTTTAATTTCACTAAAAGACCTTTCAGCCAGGATCCAAAATAGTATCCTAATTTTTTTGTGACAAAATATTTTGCTTATCCCCTTAAAAAAAATGAAAAAAAAAACATTCTGGCCACACATCGCTTACGAATATTAGTTTCTTGCAACGCGTTTGTCTGAAGCATAGTAATTAACTTACTCAGGGGTGTTCTAAAACAAAAGAGGAGCGTCAAAATTTCAATTTTCCCGCGCAGAGTTTTCTTAAGAAATAAAACAAGGTGAAACGTACGGTTAGTTTTCTCGCCCCTTAAGAACAATTTGTCACTGGCGAGGCTGAGACTTAGTTTACAGGAGCAGTAAGAGTATAAGTGTTGTATAAACGTGTGACGCAGCATATTTCATTACTGCACTCGTAAATGTAGAGCTTTACGACTCGGAGAGACGGTCGCGGCTAGGCACGGCACGGCATAGCATGGCACGGCACGGCACAACACGGCACAACGGGGCACGGCACAGTTTGGCGACGGCGGAGCAGCGAGGCCTGCTTGAAATCGGACAAAGTAAGACGACTAATTGGAAGAAACAAGCTTGCTGCAAGTAAAAACTTATTTCTGCAATTGCCACTGGACTTATTTTGATTGCTTTACAAGATTTGTGTTTATTCGCCCATCAACACTGGAAAACCATATTCCCTGCCCTCTACCACCTGGATATAATTAATTAATCATCCCGAGAGTAAATTATTTTTTTTTAGTAAACAACACTTATTGTTGGATGACATCTCACCGTTTTTAAATTACGCCCGTGTGCGTCGTTAAGAGTGCTTCTGGGAATTTTCCAGGATATCGTCCTCGTGGATATCCTAGCAGGATATTGGATTACATAAAGATCACCGATAAAAACGAGGAGGTAGGCACCACATTATATGAAAGGTACTGATATTTTTTGCTTTTGTTTCTCGCCTGCCACACTACGCTACAGTTATATTTTGTATCACGCCGTTTGCTTAGTAGGTACATACGTTGAAGTTGAGAGTGTAGCGACAACAAAATATCCCTATAGTAGTGAGCTTCTTTTCGGGAAGATGTACTTTAAAGGGGAACTACATTTGTGGTCTGTTTAACAGAAGTTTAGGAAAGTTTCCTATCGCAACTCGTTCCGATCGGAAAATACGTGATCAGTAAATGATTGGATCCGTTAGAAGTGAACATTAGACATTTCCGGTCGAAATCTCAAGAGGTATGCCAGACATTTCAAAAGCGTTGACCACAAGATCAAACCAGTGGTCTTTATTAGAAGAAGCGCGATCCCTCCAATTAACAAGTAAAACTGTACCTTTAAAAAATTGATCAAATGAAATTGCTTCTTTGAAAAGCTATCCATTATTCAGTGGATAGATTTTTCTAACGTAACCTCTTGCCCGTTTTTTGAGACACTCTTTTTCACTTGATTGTTTTTTCTTAGGAGGGATAACATTAGTTTACCTCCAACACTCTAAGCAGTGTTGACGAAATGCACCGCCTTATCAAGGATGTTTGGCTAGACTTTCACGCTAAAAAATTACTAGTGCAAATTTCTCCTGAAAGTGAATTTTCTGTCCTAAAGCAAATGATTACTACTTCTTTTTTAAGCAAGTACTTTGCCGTAAGAAAAGGCTAGTTTCGTTAAGTTTTGAACTAAGCCGATGCGGGTACAACTAAACAAGATGAAGCTACACAACTAACAAGTATCAACAACGAAAATGAAACGAGATGACGCAGCAAACTACGTATATGCGATTGATGTCCTGTCGTCCGAAAAAAAGAAGAATGTAACGCGGGGGCTGGGCGCAAACACACAAAGGGGTGATCCTCGTCCTGAGTGTGAAACCCCGGGTTTATCAGACGGGGTGTACCAGCCGGGGTGTGGCACCCTTGGTCAGCAGATTTTCACACGTTTACCGCTACACCTGTTAACTCGAGGCCATTTTCGTTTCTCCGAAATTCCGAAATATTTTCAACTCACCCGCAGGCAATTACTCTGTCTTTACCACAGCCCCCCCCCCCCACCAAAAAAGGGAATTTCAAAAAATTGGGGTTACTTTACAATTTGAAAGGATGTTATTTAAGGAATTTATTTGAATCTCCTCGTAGAAAGGGAGAATGCTTTGTTCGGCTGGCATAAACAGATGTTTTTAGATTCAATGCTGCCATAACTGAAAAATGTCAATTGAAACTGCTTAGTATGGAATTAGAAAAATTGTTTTCAAATTGCGTTACATTACAAGTTTACCTAAGGAAATTTACATCAATTTTCATTGTGTGACTTGAAAAGTCGATACTTTTCTAAATGTAGACCATAAACTTTTTACTTATTTATATAATTTTTATTGTGTTCAAATGGTTCTTAAAGGAGAGCTGAGGCATAAAAATCAAACGACTGATTAAAAGGAAAGAAAGCTTGCTGCTGGGAAAAAAAAGCACTTGCCACTCGCCAGTTTTGGATTGTTCTCACAAGAATTTTTATTCGCCCAACTAAACTGGAAAACCATGAAACACATTTGGTGTAATTATTCTTTCGAAATCTAAAAACTGGAAATATATCGCCAAATGCACGTAAGACATTGTCTCAAAACCACAAAAACTACGCGCGAATAGGCCAACAAAATAAAAGACCTTTAGCTTTGCTCCCGTAGATGTAAATCCTAATAAAAACAACCCACCCTTGCTTCTATAATGATTAGTAGAATAGCAACAGTTTACTTAAATACACTAAGACTGTATAACCATAGAAACTGTGCCAACTTGGAACACGCGCCCCCACATTATGTTCGTATTTAATCAAAAGTGACCCAAGAAGAACGCAGGTGTTATATCAAACCATTTCCTTCACGCGTGTAAAAGAATACCAACAAATCAAGTCCACCCTCGCGACATAAAAAAGAGGAGACATTCACTTTATCTTAGTATTGTCTCGCATTCTTAATTAGTTTACCTTTATCCAGGCGCCCTGCTAATTTAGCAGAGCAGAATTAAAATTTTCTCCTAGCAAGACTCGGCAGGTGCAGCGGAAGAGTCTTAAAGACGTGACACAAAAATTCTACAAGATAGGCAAAACTTTATGGGGTTTTTATGGGGCTTGTCACTCTAAGGAGAGAGAGAGAGAGAGAGAGAGAGAGAGAGAGAGAGAGAGAGAGAGAGAGAGAGAGAGAGACATAGACACAGACATCAGA
>Ga0058701_10001225_pt1 | contig 18044 bp, 11 predicted proteins | sample AgamicOrMae_FD_97039 | JGI IMG/M metagenome (GOLD analysis project Ga0058701, IMG submission 97039) | Agave microbial communities from Guanajuato, Mexico - Or.Ma.e | ecosystem: Host-associated > Plants > Phyllosphere > Phylloplane/Leaf | place: Guanajuato, Mexico | collected 2012-06-04
GGGAATTAACATTTTACTGCCGTAAATTTACAGCAAATAGTGGTGGGAAATTACAGAAAAAGTCTGCCTGTAAATAATTGCGGGTGCTTTTGCTGTAAAATCCAAGCATTTTTTTTTACAGTGATAACAAAACCTTTTTTTGCCGTGCAGCCGCAGTTATTACCGGCGCGGAGTAAGCGGTATAAGGCTTGGCGACCGTTAGCTTAGCTTAGTTTTAAGTGGTTTATGCCTCGTCCCGCTAGGTTTAGTGACGAAAGGTATCACACTAGTAGGAAATGCAAATATTGAAAACAAATAGTGTGCTAATGTTTTCAAAAACAGGTTTTGTATGAGCCAAAAACAACACATTCTACTAGTTTAAGCTCGGTCCCTCAACATGCACAATTAATGCGATAAAAAATAGATCTAGAAGGAAGGGGGAGGCGCCTGTGGCCGCTGGCGCCACCAAAGCTGTTAGTGTTTAGCGACTGCGGCTCCATTTGCATAGAGCGCGAAGCGAACAAGCCTTGCCGGTCAACTTACCCGATCAAATTTCAGAGAAAATATCCAAAACCAGTTTGGAAATTAAATTAGGGTTGGAGGTTATCTGTTTAGTCAATTTATTCGCAGTGTTAAACGCCGACTTTTATTGGTTCGATTAACAGCAAGCTGCAAAACAAGTATTTTTCATACTTAAAACATAAATAACACTTGTTGAGATATGTCCTTATCTGTTTTGGGACATTTAAAATGGTTAAGAATGGATTTGGGTTTCGATTCAGACTTTTCAACGGCGCGCTCACACAAAGCCACCTCGTTTGATACGCCTCTTATAGATATGTCTCAAGATCATTGGAATAATAAACCAAAAAGTTTTTTATCTGCGCGCGATCATCACGTCATCATTAACAAGGTTCTAACAAGCTTACCACAGTAATTCCTGACCACAAACAACAAAACAACGCCTAACCCTAATTCGATCGAACGTTCATCTTGGTGTTATTATGCACTAAGATCGGTGCCTATTAATTTATCACGAGTACCTGCACTGCGGCAGTTCGGAATGCTGTTGCCTTATGCAATAAGTCGCTAACACTAGGTTAGTCTGAACGCCCTTGGGCAGTGAATCGATCGAGTGACGTTGGAATTAACGCGTGTTAATGACGAAAAATAAAAGTCATTACGTAGTGGGTATGACCTCACTATGCATGCGCGAGGTAAATTGAACAATCGAACCTTTACTCACATGTAACCTTATTTTACATCAACGCAACTTTCCAAACCTAACCTTACCTTACTTAACCCATAACAGCCCAAAGTATTTGCAGTGTTTAGCTTAAGAGAAATTGGAGCGATTTATTCCATGAAAATAATAAATTTTAAGCTTGGAAAAATGCCCATTTTATTGAATTTCAGGTTTCCAAATGGGTGATATTTTTTTAAATTGTGATAATACAAAACTGAAAAGATCCTCTAAAATATTTTTTTTCTGTTTCCGAACGGCATCGCTGGGCGGTAGTGGGTTAACCTTAACTCTTTCCAACCTAACATAACTCAACCCAATCTCACCTAACCAAAGCCTACTTTATCGTAACCTATATTAAAACCTATAATTAATACTTTTTTGACCAGAAATCAACCGTCGATTCCTGGTAAACTACTTTATCGTAACCTATATTAAAACCTATAATTAATACTTTTTTGACCAGAAATCAACCGTCGATTCCTGGTCATAATTCTAAACTAACCTATTATTAATATCTGATCAGAAATCAACCGTCGATTCCTGGGCATAATTCTTAGTACACAAACGAGTAAGTGACATGGAATTGTACGAAAATGTCCCCATGTAGTTGTTGGAGCAAACATAAGCGCACAGCACGCCGTATGCCTGAAGGCCTGACACTCAATCCATGGAAAAATTATCTTGCAGACTGGACCAGCCGGTCCATGGACGAATTATGAGCAAGTCGCTCCGATCCAGACGTATTATACAAACCGCGGCGTTGCACTCGTTGAATTATTACAGGTGTTTCGCGTAGGCCCGCCATGAACAGCCCAGCTTGGCCCGGAATGTCAGCTAACAACAGGCGAGCGCCGAGGAAAGCGATGCGCAGGTGCCTTGGATGAGTCACTCCGAAAATGATTCACTCGTTATGCTAAAGTGATAAACATTGTGGGGCTTGTTTGCGAGATCGGCATAAGCCTTCCGTAACTAGTTCAAGATGAGTGCTTATTGCTGGACAGGGTGCCTAACCGTTGCCGGCCAATTTCTCTACTACTTGTCGGCACGGCTACCTAAGTTGTTATCACCACGCCTAAAGCCACTTACTGCTGTTGAAAATTAAGCGTCATCAGGCTTATTTCCGAGTGAAGCACAAGGCACCTGGCTTGCGCAGTTATGTCGGTCCTCTTTGTGAAGTAACCAAAAGGTTGAACTCGCGTATACACACAGAGAAAAGTGGGTTAGGAAAGTTTACTTAAAACATGAGAGGACTCTCATGCTTAAAAGCTGCAAAAAGGAGCGACTGCAAACTCGGCTAGGAAACGTTGCCAGATTTGCCAGTAAACGTTACTGTAAACAGTACTGTGTTACAATAACGTTTACTAGCAAACTTGTTAGCGTTTACTAGACAAGTTTGGCTGTCGAACTTTTTAGCTATTTTTACTCAATTTTAGTAAACTTTACTAACAGTTAGCCACTTTTCTCACAACACATTTAGAAAACGTAACATTTAATATTTATTTAGAGTACGTGTTTCTTTCTTTCATATGTTTTCACTAATTACGGACCGCACAGTCAACAACTTAAGTTGCAGTATCGCCGCCTGTCACGCATCAAGCACATTTCAGATTATTCCAATAAGAACTCTTGATTCCTATTAATTGTAAGCCTAAAAACATCTCCCGCTTTGACTTATTCCCGTTTATTCCATCATAAATTTCACATTTTCTCCTCAGCCAAACTCTATAAGTATTCGTGTTTTCACTTCCTCAACCCTGTCAATATCATCTCTTTGACGTAATAATTAAATTAATCTTACCACACATTGGACAGGAAATAAATAAAGCGAGTTGTGACTTCCATTGTTGGTGGGGCCCCCAACTGAGTCGAAGCCGGCACACTCTTTTGTATGAGTGACGACATCCTCTTATATAAATACCTGGCAACCCTGCCCTCCCCTCCCCCGTCCATTTATCCTCGTTGAAACTGATTTGCTTGACAAGCGCGTGATTTTCGGAGTACATCTCATTGAACGGATTAGAATGTCGGTCGTTATGGCTTCATCCGGAGGACTTTGCTGGATGTGGGTCTCGCTCGACGTGTTGACGGAGTGAAGCAGTAGCCGTGGCTACCTCAATTCTAATGAGTGAATACCGGTTCCCGTTTTTGGAGAAGGTTATTGTTTTCGTCACGTTGAGAATAACTTCCTTAGCGATTAGCTAAATCTCTGCAAATATTGTTTTTACGAATTTAATAAGTTTTTGAAAATGCTCAAAAAAAAAGAAAAAAGAAAGAATAAATAAAGAAGAAACTTAAAAAAAAACATAAAAAATGCTTTTAATAATGTTCATCAAGTTTTTTTTCTCACAACTTTATTTCTTCTTCCGCCTCATAGAAAAAATTTCCGCCTTAAATATTCTCTGAGCTTAAGATAACACTCTAGGTATGCGGGAAGAAATTTCTAAGCCACTCAGAAATCTGCTTTATTATCAAACTAATAATTGTATTTTTTATATTGTTGTTTTTTTTAATTTTCGTGTATTTAAAAATAAAATAGTGACAAAAAAACTAAAAAGAAGAAAGTTTTTTGGTGTTTTTTTTTTTAACCATGAAAAATACTTTTAAAAATGTTGATCAATTTTTCTTTTCTCATAAAATGTTTATTAAAAAAAAATGCATTCATGATATTCTTTTGAGCTTAGGTAAAACAATCTCTACAGGTAACTAATTTCTAAGTCATTCAGAAATCTGCTTTCTTGTCATACTAATATACGTATTTTTTTATCGTGTATGTGGATATAAAACAGTGAAAATCAAAAACAAACCTAGAAAAAAAATCCGTAACAGTGTATCTCCAGCCTCGCACCTTTTCCCCTTTTCAGTTGACCCAGCAAACCACAACATTTACCTCAATTTTTCAGCATTTCCGAAAACAAAAGCTCTTCCGGTCCCCTTTTTTTTGGCCAGGCCTCCGTCCCCCAAGGCGGATTCCCCCCCCCCCCAGCGGCACCGCCGCTTCAAAGACATGAGCCCCCAGGAGAGCGCCTCGTACCAGCCGCCTCTCCCGATGACGCCAAACTCTGCAGACATAACTGAAGCACACATGTTGACGGGACGGCGCCAATAGAACTGGGGCATCGATACACAGGCGCCACGGCCTCCCCCCCCCTCCCCCTCCCCGCCGCCGAGGGGGCGGGCGCCACGCAGGGGTGGCGCCTCGACTCCCAGGCGCCTCTGGTCCCCTCTGGTCTGCATGCAACCGACGCTCCGGGGGTGTACCGGCCGGCGTCCGCCCTTCGGTGCATGAGGAGGGTTTGGTCGTAGGGGCGGGAGAGGTGACAAAATAACATGATACCCAAAAATAAGGCATCCAGAAGACAAGATAGCGAATAATACGAATTAAATCGGACGATTTGGATACATATCTGTTCTACCGCGCTAATTTTAAATGTTGCATTCTCTGCTAAGTATAGGTTTTGGGTTACTACGCCGGTTGGAGCGACAACTAAGCGAGGCACACGGCACCTAAGTGTTTTTTTTTCCATCTAATTAAAAGTTGAATTGGAGTAGAAATTTAGAGGCAGAAAATGCAACCTTTCTACTAAAAGAGTGTAAGGGAGAACATGTAAGGCTTGCGTCATTGCAAATTTTGAAAAATTGCACTTTTTTTTACTCCTAGTATCTTGAGTGGTTTAATTTTTCATTACGAGCATTAAGGACATTACAATCACGAAGGTAAGGACAATCTAGGACAGATTAACCTTGGTATAAGGTTAACGAGGGTTAGGTTAATGTAGGTTATGTTTGTTCGCCTTCTTTTCGCTGCTCTCTTAAAAGGTTCGAGTGAAATTCACTCGTTTAAACCAAAAACTCACTCACTCGAAGCTTTGGGAAGGTCAGTTTTTGGTATAAACTAGCGAATTTCACTCGAAGGTCTTTAGAGAGTGAGCCCGATGTTGATTATTCCTCTGCAGCAGTTACTGCAGCGGCATCACCCTTCGTGAATTAGGTTAGGTTAGGTTAAGGGTTCCGTTGATTTTTCCTTGCTGTTGTTCCGCTGGGCTCCTGGATAAAAGGTCGAACACGAAAGGTAGAACATTCCACCTTAATGTGTAGGATGAAAGCGATCTATTAACTCGCAAGCCACCGTTTTAGCACCGCCACCCTCATCAAACACACAAGCCTACTCATTCCGCCGCTTCGCGAAAACAGAAAAGGGTTGCTGGGCCCGGAGTAACTTGAGAATGTTTCCAGTTTCGGTGGCGGTGCCTCCCAAAATAAACTGAAGCGGACACCATTAGGGTTTCACACAACATGTCTCACTTTTATCGGGTTTGGATATCTCCTTCCGGCGATGAATTTCCGGTTAGGTCACACGAAACGGGTTGAGTTGCCAACCCTCCGATCACTATAACGGTTTTGCTCTCCCTTGAAGAAATTTCCTAATAGGGAAAGCTGATCGAAACGACTTCCCTGCCTGTGGACGAAACTATGCTTATGGTTAACATCCCCTACTTATTCAAAAAATGTGTTCGAGTTTCCTGATCGTTTTCGCAGAGGATTTTTGTGTTTATCGTGTTGTTTTTTTGTTGTGATTTGATGTTTCGAAGTATTTTTTTTATGGTTCAGTGATTATTTAAAAATATACAAATATATAACGCTTAGGCTGTAAAATCATCGTAATTTAAGATCATCGTATAAAAATCACTTTGTAAGTTTAGACCAAAAAGTATAAACGAATTTCAACGCCAATCACTACATTCTTAAAAACTAACTTACAGTACACTTCTAGTAAATATAATGTGAAAAGGTTTCCAAACCAAACCAAAGAAAAAAAAAACCTGAACCGACAGCCAACCGAATTTCAGACGATAAGCCGTATTAAAAAGCGCTAATAAAAAAAATTACATTATTACTTTGTTCGCCATACATCACAAAATCTAAATTGATCTTGGGGGTAATTTAACACGAAATTTCGAAGATCTAACACGAAGGAACTGGAAAACGAGAGTTTATTAACTGCAACTTCTAAAACTACAAGCGATCAGAAGAAGGATCAGCTCTCAAAAGAGAGAGCCAAGATAAATGGCATGTTGGACAAGCTCTCGAACGATCACATATGATTCCCAGATGTGTCAGAAAAAGAATTTACATCAAGCGTAGAATGTTAGAAGTGACATTTTGTCCAGATAGTCTGACTTTTTTTATGCGGTGTTTTCGATATTTCTCGATTCAAAGCGATCGTAGGGGATAAAATTTGAAATATTTATGCGAGGAAATCTGTCATCAGTACATGAAATATTTACATTCGAAAATCCTCTCTATTTTCTTGCATCAATATAAATAATTACATTCTTGCTATTGGATACTTTCTTCAGTGGTAACAGCGTCTTTCAAATGATTTCAATAAATAAATTTTGGAGAAAAAAAATATGTACACAAATAAGAGAAGAAGAAGAAAACTGTGAGACTGCCAGGATTTGGATGTGAATCCTTATTTTAGCAGCAAATAAAAAAGAAATATGTAATCCTCTTAAAAATGGACTTGAAAAGTGTTTTCGCGGATGTTTTTCCATTTAATTTTGGAAACAAAACTTCGCAAATTCACGTGCTGAAAAGTTAAAGTCGACTCTTTATAAAGACGTGATATTGATCAAAATTTATTCATTATTGCACGTTTGAGATAAATGACCTGTTAAAACTTTGGTACCTACCCCTTCCTGGGTTGGATTGTTGTAATTCTTTATTACTGTCTAGTTTAAGTAAAATAATTACCAAAGGAATCTTTCAGAAAAAGAATCCACGCAAAAAGAAATTAGTCCAAACAAAGGTACACAAAAACAGAGTTCAAATATTTTGTGGAGATAAGCTATCAAGTCAAGCAGTGTGGCAAAGAAGAAACTGGTGGTACAGTACCTAGAGAGCCTCACAAAGAGAGAGGTGTCAAGTGCTACCGTCACCCTTGTATCCCACCAATCAGCGTTGCTGGTTTCATGCATTCCACCAATCAGCGCACACCGCGGGGAAAAGTCAAGTTGTCGCCTCTCCCCCTTTGAGGATCTCTAGTGATGTCTCCAGGAAAGGCTCTTCAGTGGCTTTAGAAGGCTTAGCCTTCTAAAAACGTTGCTTTCAAGGCTACTTTTAAAGAAGTTGAGAGAGATAAAGTTACGATACGTAGGCCGATAGGTGATCTACATGTTTCATGATAGTAAATACGGATTGCCTAAAAGGGTAAGAAAGTTATTCTTCCATGAGAGCAGTGCGCATTCAAGCAAGCATTCCATCAAAAAACAAAGGCATTTTGACGTAAAATTTCGTGCGGAAGGCTCAGAGAAAGCTTCTGTCATGATTTTTTGTGAACATTGAAATTCAGGATCGAATTAATGTGAAATTGGCATCTCAAAGCGAGTTCCGACGTCTCATAAATCAACGCCCTAATTTATGCACGCGAATCCAAATATTATTCATGATCGGTGCGCCGCGCCAAAATCGGACAGCGATCAATAAAGCTTGTTTCCCCGCATGAGTTTCCAGTTTAAAATAAAGTACGAAAATAGGCCTGCCTGCGACCGATCTGTCCTCGCCTCGACCTAATGTGGCGTACCGACCGATCGCTTCGTACTCGTAACGGGTGCATGCATCACACATCCATATTTTATACTTCATGGTATCCGTGGGAAAGGAGTGTAAGGTAAAGGATAACGCACCTTTCTTCCAAAAACGTCTCATCAAGAGCCTTCCAACTTATAGGCACCCCTCCACAATCCTGATTTTAAGGGTTGAATTAGGCTAAATTCTTTCTTTACTTTGCACGTGTGTCCGTCCTCTATCGTCACCCTAGAATCCAAGGTTCCATTAATCGATATGTGTTTTAATGGATATCCACACAGATCTTCATTTGCTCTCCAGATAATTGGACTTGGATATAAAGGACTATGGATATCCATATTTAAGTATATCCATATTTAATGATTTCCATAATTAAGGATATCGAAGGATATCTGTTTATAGATATCCATATTTAAGGATATTCATGTTTAAGGAAATCCATATTTAAGGATATCCATATTTAAGGATATCCATATGTAAGGATATCCATACTTAATGATTTCCATAATTAAGGATATCGAAGGATATCTATGTTAATAGATATCCGTATTTAAGGATATTCATGTTTAAGGATATCATTTTTAAGGATATCCATATTTAAGGATATTCATATTTAAGAACATCCATGTTTAAGGATGTCCATGTTTATGGAAATTTGTATTTATTGATAAACATACGGTATCCATATTTATGGATATTCCTGTTTATGGATATCCAATCCATGCCGATATCCATATTTATGAATATTCGTGCATTCATCTACGGCGAATCGGACATAAATTTCCATAGCTAACATGGACATCCATATGAATATCCATATGAGCCATGATGCCCAAATCTGGATATTCACATGGATTCTTCGACCTGGGCTGCCCAGAGCAAAGCACAGGGCACGCCTTACCTAACACAAGCGGTTTAAGTCAATCCTCGTGTGAGAAGTTGAGCTAGGTTAGGACACAAAGAGGTAGAAAATAAGGCAGAAGCTCTTTCAAAACGCGTATTTTGAGAGCCCCGTCTCTAGTGAGACCTCCAACGGGCGCGCCTTTTTTCTGCGGCGCCGCACCTGATCCCGGTGCGCCCCGGAGAGGACGACGTCCAGACAGAGCGACGCCGCACGCCGCGGCGTCGTCGGTGCGCCCTGGGACCCCGACCCCGCCCCGCCGCTTCGGAGGTCCCGTCTCACCTCAGACGGCCATGCAACAATGAGTACTCGAGATTGAGTCAATGGCATTGTTGAGATAGCTGGCGCCAAAGATGATGTATGACTGTGATGCAATAGACAGGATGTTTGCCTGATTCCATTTCAGGTCGGGGTGCCTTCAAGTGGACTCAAAGCCTCTCGTCTTCAAACCCATATGAAAAGAATCAAAGTTCTTTGATAGTGTAAGTCCTTGCATCGTTATCCCAAGAAAACTATTAAGCTCAAACAATGAGACATATCCTACGGTGGAACTATTTTTCAGCTTATAACAGGTCCTAAGACTTTAAAAAGCTGAGGTTAAAAATACTGAAAAAGCGTGTGTAGAGCATAGTAAAAGTTTTATAATTTCAAAAAAAAGCACAGGAAATGAATGCACGGACTCCAACTTACATGAAAAACAATTGCTTTCAAATTTTCAAAATCGACTTTAAAGCTGTACCGCTTTTTGTTATTCATTTTTAAATTTAAATTTCTTTTTGCTGTCTTGAAGAAATCTACTGAAAGAAATTGCGATGATGTACGTCGATATTGAACATTGCTCTTGGGTAAAACGTTCAAAATCAGCTAAACGAGAAGACTCATCGCTGAAATTGGTAGATTTATATCGGAACTATATTTTGGGGTATAAGGGAAAATGCTGTCTTAATGCCGCCTGCTTTTCGGTGTCATTAAGGATGCCGCCGAGAAATAAGCGGCATCAGGCTTGGCGACAAAAGGTTTGGTTCTTGGGTTAACTTTGTCTCGCTCGCTCGGCAGAGCTAAGGTGACCAGAAAATATAAATGAAAATGTCCCCTGAAATTCACAGTGTAAGAACTCTCACTGCCCCCTCAACATGCTACGACTTTATATTATCAGGGTTAAAGGAATCATAATTAAGAATATCAGATACAAATATTGTGACAGCTCACGAGGACTGAGTTCGACTAATCGGAACGTTTATCATAGAAAACCGCTTCTGGATTGGTAGAAAAGCACTCTGAAATAAAAATACTTGCAGGTCTACCTGTCAAAACACTCGGACACAGCCCCAGCATTTGTTTGAGTCACAGCTCTCCTGCACGTAAGTAGTTAGTATCAGCATCTCTGATGTCGGATAAAACGCCATGACATAAAAATGGAAGGAGTTTTGACGACAAGTTAAGGTTCATCGTTTTGAAACGCGCTGTAAAGATTGTTTGTTAATGAACTCCCAGCTGGACCGCATGCCAGGCTCGGAGGTTTTACGCCCCGCCCGAGTACGGATGGGACGCAGTGTTGCCAAATTTAGCGACCCCGTCAAATTTAAGCGCGGTCAACATTTTTCGGTCCAGAAACTAAAGACCAACCTCATTTCTGTACTGTTCAGCTGAACATGATATCTGCGGAGTAAATGACTCTTCTTGGCACAAGAAACGTAAAAAATAGCCCAGATGTTCCTAAGGTGGGACACGGGCCTAAAATGGGACAAAACGAATGTGATTGCGCTTGTGTTTCTGTGGTTTTCACAATTATTCCTGTCGTGTTTTATAGCACATACATAAAGCCAGAGGGATACTAAAGTATTGGCCTGCCTCGGGCCCGTTTTGTTTGTTTTTTTTGTTTATTTGTTTTTTTTTGTTTGTTTTTTTCTCTCGCAGTATGCAAAAATTTCTTGTTGCAAGGAAAAAAATTGTAACTGTAAAAAAAAATCTTTGCATCAGAAATCATTTCTGAGATCCTGGAACAAATCACAGCCCCTAAAATCTACGCTCAACCCAGAGCCTACCTACAACTGATTTCACAGCAACTCCAGGAACCATTTCCCTCCATTTTATTATTAATGCCGTCTTGTCAAATGTCACCGAATCTCGCAAAAAAAATGTCTGAGGACCTTTTTTTTCTATTGTCTCTTAGAGGGTCTGCATACCAATCGGGTTCGGCCATTAAGAGCGAGCCATCATTAAGTGGACACTGGATAAAAAGAACATCAAAAAGGCGGTGGAGTATCCGTCCTTCATACTTCCCGCTGAGCGGATCGGAGCGGGGCGCCCGTCTTTGTTTTTATTCGGCCGGAGCTGGAAAAGGAACAAGAATCGACGGTAAACAGTGCGTCGACGTGGACGGGCGCGCAAGCTCACTATGTGAGTGATCCTTATTTCATTATACCTGCCGCTCAAGAGTTACGACCAAACGCACGGGCTTTTATTTGAGTATGGGATCTTCATAATAGAGGGTCATCAACGGTGTTCGAGTGGTCCCGAAGGAACGCAACAGTATATGCACCTCTTGTTGGACTTGCACTTCATTAACCGAGTTGCGGTCCGCGCATGCTTTTCCTGATTTGACGAGAATAGCGTTATTTTTGTTGTAAATTTTAAGTGAAAGTGTTTTGGAACTAGATGGGTAGCTGTCATAAGCGCCAAAGCCGCAAGCGCCAATCCGTAGCCGCTAAACGAGAAAAGTCGCAAACGCCAAAGGTCTTAACCGCAATACTAACCTTGCCTAGCCTAACTTAACCTAACCTAAACTTAACCTCACTTAACCTAACCTAACTTAACCTAACTTGACCTAACCTATACGAGCTTTGGTGTTTGCGACTTTTCACGTTTGGCGGTTACAGACTGAAGCTCGCGGCCGTTGGCGCTTGTGGTTTTTGGCGCTATCGAATGCCCCCCGAACTAGATAAGATTTTGATTTGGGCAATGTTATGATCTCTATCTTTTCAAGTGAAATTCAAACATAAGGGGTAGATTTTCGTCATCGCGTTGCGATTTGCGTGTCAGGAGAAATGGGTTTTGGCCCATTTGCGCGACCCTTTCACAGTAAAAACAAAACCCCTGGTTTGGGAAATGCTGTACCTGTTTTGGGTGTGAAACCAAAACGGGGTCGCGACAAAAGTTGTGGCAAATTTGCGGAAAATGCACTTTAGGATATCGCGTAAATGGCTCTTGCGCACTTGTGTGATGTCGCGGACATAAAACGCGTCGGTCAGAAAAAAAGAGAAAAAAAGATAAAATGCGCAAATGGGTTTTGCGAAGCATGACTTCAAGATATTGGTCTGTTGTAAAGAGCTTATGGAAAAGATTGGTGATATGCTCGCTGAAATAAGTCGGTCTATGCTGCTCTGAGGGAAGAAAAACAAAAGGAATATCGAAAGGCAAACAGTGGGAGGCAGCCATGATGGTCACGTGACCACCGCGCTTTTAGTCGAAAGAAATTAATGGCTTGGGTATGCGCGCTCGTGGTGGTATCACGAACACAGTCACGGGTATTCTGACATTTAATTGCCTGGTAAGAATATGGCTTAGCCAGCACTTGCCTTCGATGAGGTTCCAATTTCCAAAATAACATCTCCCATAACTCAAGAATCGTCCACTCAAACCAGAGAAAATGGGCACTCGATCAAGTTCTACCTCGCATTTTTAAAAGGTCGGTTCTATTCGCACGACTATGTTAACACTAAAGACATGTGCGCACGGAAACCAACCTAATGCATTTTAAATGGGAGGTGACTTGAACGCACGGAAACCAACATAATACATTTTAAATGGGGCAGCGTGCGAATAGGCACTTCGTTTTTTAAAAGGTTACTTTGTGTTGCGCCTCTCGTCGTCAAGCCGAGCAGTCAGATCGGAGTGAGGAAACAGGCATCTAACTTAATTTAATGGGACCAATCATGCCACGCCAAGGTATAGGTGCCTAGTGCCACGGTCCTCTACCGCTCTGCTTGGCAGTCGCCGAACCAAACGACGGCTGCAAGGTGGGGCCTAAGAGAAGTGAGGGGCTTTTGTCTTTGCGACCTAAATCAACCTAAACTATAACACTTCAATTTTCGATATTTAAGACTAGTACGGTCTATAGAGTCCTGGAGAGTTAGGAGGCGCGAATGGCGACCCTTGCTATGGGCCCAGAAGGGCCCGATATTCTTTGCGGGAAAACGGGACTCAACATATGACATTTCATTTGCGTCTCTCTACTTTTCGGAGCTCTAGCACGGTTCTGCCTTGAGGAACACCACAATGAACCAATCAGGGGGTAGCCTTGCCGTCGAGCATCGCCAGTTGCCGCTCTCTGATATCGCCAAGAGGTTATCGCGGTTTCACCATTAGGCACTTTCGCACGATATTTTTATTTTCTCTCAAAGGAAGAGATATAAAATTAACAGCTTTCAAACTCTCATCAATCCTCACACCATTAACTCCACCAAACATTCCAATCTGATCGAGAGACAGAAATATCAACACAGCGCCGCGTTTCCGCACGTAATGAAGACTGGAGGACCTCTGATAAAAACCACTTAAAAGCGTTATCAAACAAGTTGTAAACCGTTCCCACGGAGGAGTTGAGTGCTCCAATGAGGAGCAAAGTGAATTCGTGGATGCCCGCGGAGAGGCTGCGTCCCGGCGCGGGAGATGACTCATTTGCTCAGTGCTCGCCGAGTTGAGGCATCCATTACTCAGACCAATCCTCTCAAAACTGCGCCGTCGACGTTGATGCTATCGATTTCGGCACGCACTCGTCGACAGAATAGATCGACAACCCGTCGAAACTCATGACTTCATGTCTTCCAATGAAAGCCTGCGCAGAGCGTCCGTCCGAAAATAGTATTAAGATGTACGAGGGTCATTTAGGAGTCGCCTTTAGGACCAGGTTAGGTTACATTAAGAGCCATGCGCTTCCATTTACTAGCGAGAGAAGAAATATCACACGAGGTAGAAAAGAAAATGCAACTCTAAGAATTATAGGTGTGAGAGTTCCTGACTCACAACCCTTCAGCATTTCTTACATCTACCACCTGTCCTTCGCGAATTGAGTTCGAACAGCCGAGAGCAACGGAAGTAAGGCCTCTCCTTAGGCGCCATTTAAAAATGGCGCCACGAATTCGATGGGTGCGCCAGCGCGGCAGGTGCGACAGAGCGAAATCGACGGCCGCCTGAAAAACACCAGGTGTGATGCGAGCACCTAGAAGCCTCTTAAAAAGTTACTTTATGCGCAGCGAAATTCAATATCCTTACAGCTATTGTCATTGATTCGCAATTTGGCAGAGATACTGACCGAAACTCGTTTCGCCTGATTCTCGTCGACACGCGGTAATAACTTCATCTCATTGCTCCGTCTCTCTTGGAAGAGTAATGTGGGTCTAATTCAAGTGAGATGCCATTTCAACAAGTTGCTGCGAACTCGGCCCACGCCGGATCAACTGATTTACTCCATGATATTTTCTTTTTTTTTCCCCGATCTTACACCGTCAATTTTATATTCCACCTTTTCGGATTCACCTTGCGCCCTAGAGCGAGGCAACAGCCACAAGGTTCTTCATAAACTTAACTCGGGTTAACCTAACCTAAAAGGTGTCAAGCTTTGATCCGAATACTCCTGGGCGCGGCAGTTACTGACAAGTAAGCAAATAGACAGCCTAACGGAGCGGTTGTGAAGCGAAGCACGGTCCCACGGTCCCTTATCGAACTAATCGATCCTAGTTTAACCTAGATTGACCTAACCTACGTGGTTGAACGTCGTTAATCCTTAAAAATATAACGAAAGCTTGAACACAGGGAGGAGAATCTACCAAACTGATATTGACTGAGGAAAGATTTTGATGAGTGCTTATTTCGCGTCATCATGATGACTAACTCATCTCTTATGGGCGTACTTGGAGGTCCTAGGTCCTGGATCTAGGATGGAGGTCTAGGTCCTAGGTCTTGGATGGAGGCTAGAGGTCAAAGTTCAAAATGTATTGTTTTAGCCGTGTGTTAAAGAAGACTAAATACAATCTGGAAGACTTAGGAGGGGTGGTTTTTATTTCAAATGTCTTGAGCTTCCTGGTCTGTATTTGGCATATGAGTAAAACTAACATCACGTGATCTTTGGGGACTGTAGTTAACTCAAGGAATGGGAGGTCTCTCTCTCTCTCTCTCTGAATACTGGCTTTGTTTTGACTTCAGAGTTTTCGCGCGCTCAAGTCACCCTTCTTTTGACATAATTTTCTTTCAAAAACTGAGTCGACTGATCGAATCCAATGAATCGATAAAGAACGTGTATTGAAGGTATGTTAGTGTTTAAAGGCTCTTTTTCTCAATCCAACAATAGTGGCAAAGATATTTGAAAAATAGTGGATTCGAATCAAAACGAATCGACAAGAATTTCAGCTCAAGTTAATTAAGGTAACGTGGATTAAGAACCGTTGGAGTCTTTGATTGAAAGTCTGTTCTAATGTCACTTTGCAAATTTCCGTCAATTTTCATTTTGGTCAAGCGAAGAACAAATGAAGGTCGAGAGCGCCTCATGGGAACAAATGACAAATAACGACCACCGACACGAGATCTTGATCTTTGTTCCTTCCCTAAGCCGACCACATTGTTCTGTTATACCTTTACCTATTTTTCTTTATCTAAGGAATTCATCGTCGGTGGGATTCGGTTGAAAATGAGACTTACGGCGAATAAGTAATAAATACTAACAATAATAACCGGTACATTGAAGATGACTTAAGGAGAGAGATAAAAATAGATCTGGTCGTTAATAAAATTCATTTATTATGTCATGGAGTTTTCGCAAATTAGTAATTGAGGTACGGTGGGAAATCGTAAACGGATCTAGAAAGCGAGACACGTAACCTGAACAAATCTAACGTTCCGTTGCGTAGCTTGAAGTCCGCTTATAAACCTCTAAGGCAGTTATTATACCCCTGAAAATGCGAGGAAGAAAGTCTTACAAAAGTTAGGTTATACTATTTTAAAGGTAGGATTTTCGCGCGATAGTCCTCCTGGTTAAAACTCCCACTACATCTTGAAGAATAACAACCACCTAGGTTAGGTGAACCTAAGTCAGTTTAACTTTGGTGTGGTTAACATAGATTAACCTAAGTTACCTTAACCTATATTAGTTAAACCAAGGTTTGTTAAAACAAAGCTATCTAGGATTGGTTGTCCTAAGTTAGCTGTTTAAACAAGGTTTATGGTTAACCTAGTTTCAGTCAACTCACTATGGGTTATAAGGTCTTAAAATAGGTTAGGTTAAAGTAGGTCCGCTGTCGTTCCGCGCGGCTTGGCCGTCAAAGGTGGACAATTCAACCTCTTTTACAATTCCTTTTAAAACCTTTTTTTTTTTTTTACTCGAGAGTCGGTTTTAGGAAAAGAAAAACTCAATTGGGAATTCGTGGGGAAAAAATGAGGGATGATGAGAGTCCGAAAGAGTAAAATTACCGCCGGCAAGACGATGACACGTTCTGTGCGTCAATCAGACGTAATCAAGTCTCATCATGTGGCGCCGCCGCGGAGCCGCCGGGGAGCCGCCGGGGAGCCGCCGGGGAAGAAAAAAGGAAAGTCGCATCTGCTGTCGACGCTGGCGCCCTCACGACAGTGGTCCCCTAATCACATCTGCTCAATGAAAAGGTCGCCGCGTAGAGGACAGCTGCTCGACACACCTTTGTAAGTCCGTGTTTGCTTACATGATAAAACTTTCGGGGGACTTCAGCGGCTGGATACGCCGAGCCGATCATATTAAAACTCATTTCATGTCTATGCCACCCGGTGGAGTGCCAAAAAGGCGCGCGTGTGTAGATCTACGCAGAAAACTTAAAATATTGATTTAGCCACCCACCTTTCTAGCTAAGCATAGATTAGGGTGACGCAAAAAACGACCTAACCTGACTTGAGGGCTGCCGCGTGGCTGCATATTTCTCGGAGTAAATGGTTAGGGTTGGCGATGATAGATATTATACGCTGGATGTTAAAAATGCGCCCCGAGTCGAAAAATAAGTCTCGTTTCAAGACCTGGTGTAACTTCGTTCGATGCAGGCCTGTTCAGGAACGAGAGCCCATTTAAAAACTGTTTACAAAACTAATAAGGCCCATTCGGCCTATTTCGGGACCAAAAAACCTGGTTTTGCACCTTCCAGACAAATAAGGCCCAAAAAAGGCCTTATGGGACTTAAAATTAGACCTGTTTGCCCTCTTACGGCCCGTTCCGGCCTTGTGGGTCCAACGTCAAGGGGTCGAACAGGCCCATCAGACCCAAGGCAGGCCTTTGCGGACCTACAGAATAAGGCCTTGCAGGCAGAGAAAAGGACTTAGGACACGGAATGCAATGCTAGGTCCACGAAAGCTCTTTTAGTACTAAAATCAGGGCGTACAGGCCCCCAAAAAAGGACTTATTTTTCGACTCGGGGCAGCTTTTAGTGTTTGATGAGATGCACGTAAGCGTTTACACGCGCTCGCTCTCGTGTTATAGGCCTGTCAGCACCGCGGGGTTTTAAGTGGGCGCCCCGACGTGGACCCTAACCGAGCCAGTGCGCTCCCGTGAGAGCCCCTCCGCCGCGCCGGCGTGGCCTGCGAGGCCGGCGACGGGGTCCCGCAGGAGTCCCTCCCGACACATGCCTCCAATCATCGGCACGCAGCTAAACAAAGCCGCCTGAGAAAACGAGTTCATCCGAAGAGTTCGTGAAGCAGAACGGTCCTCATCACAAACCTCGTATGCCGCCGTGCCGCCCTTGTATGCCGCTTTGTCCGCAAACTCGCATGAGGGTGAAACGGACTGTAGCGGAGCCTAGCGGAGCGGCGGGCACTGCCTGCTACAAATGACAGGAAGCCATTCGGCGGGCGGTTCGTCTTTGCGAAAAGAAGGAAGGCACCTCTGCGTAATTGCGGCGAGATGGCGCCACGCGCCACGCCCATCTCACCGCCCCCCTCGCCTCGGCGATTTGCCTCACCGCCTCGCAACTTGACGATGCCGATTCGCTCTACAAAGACGGCTTCGACTTAAGTCATACTGTATTAACGTCCAGTCACCAAATCGAGCACAGCGAGGCGCAAACAACTTGACCTACTTTTACTTTTTTTTTTTGCCCCGTCTTGTCCTCATCCTTGTTACCCCCTCATGACACTCACTTCCACTACTGCAGGGCTGCCACCGACCTAATTGCTCGAAAAATATGAAAAATATGACTGAAAATTCGAAAAATATGACTAAAATATGACCTAAAAATAAGAATTAAATATGACGATAATTTCTTTTAGAAATCGTCTTGACAGTGGAAGTTGGATGAGAAAACGGTAAGAAGCAGACCGATA
>Ga0058701_10001227_pt1 | contig 18020 bp, 9 predicted proteins | sample AgamicOrMae_FD_97039 | JGI IMG/M metagenome (GOLD analysis project Ga0058701, IMG submission 97039) | Agave microbial communities from Guanajuato, Mexico - Or.Ma.e | ecosystem: Host-associated > Plants > Phyllosphere > Phylloplane/Leaf | place: Guanajuato, Mexico | collected 2012-06-04
AAACTTAAAACTCCGCAGTATTCTCTCTCTTTCGGGCGTCCTCCATTCTCCCCTCATTCTCTCCGATTTCTCGTCGCCTCCGTTCTGTTTATCTGGTTCGCTCTCTCTCGCCCTCGCGATTTTATATCAGTATATCTCTCTCGGATTCTATCATTTGGGCCCCTCACACTCCGTGCCTCACCTCCCCTGTCTCACATCCCATCTGTCTGTCCACCAGAGCGTTCTCTCTCCGTCCATGGCGTCTCTGTCGCTCTCACGGCCCCTTACGTTCGTACCGACGCTCGCTCTGTCGGCAGCGGTGCGGCGGCGGTCTCTCTCGACTTTATCCCAACCGCTAGCGGAGCCCGGCCCAGCCGTGACGCCGTCGGACGTCACGATAATTTCGTCACAGCCCAAGGCCCTCCGGTCATGGGGACCGAACATAGCCGAACTTAGACGAAATTTAATGTCTCTTCAATCGCCGCTCACATTCAATATTCAATGTGCAATATCAATTAGCCACAATTAACACTTAAACTTTCATTTCCAAAAAAGAGCGCATTCTTACAAAACTGAAGACCCCATTTCGGGCCCCTTTCGGAACATTCCTTATTTCTCATTATTAGGCGCTTGCGTTCATTTCTTTGCGCACTGGGCAAAAGAGGGCAGCGAATGCCTTCCTTCGCGCCAAGTGTCCCTTACTGTTGGCGCTATGCGCGAGAGGCTAGCGCGAGTGCGCCTAGCGAGCAAGTGCGCCCACTTCGCTCCTCTGTGGCTGGAGGAGCTTCGCTTCGCCTTGCTATGTTTATTGTTGCTCCAAGCACTGTTGCGCTCACCGCCTTTGTCATTTCGTGCGCTGCGCCACGGCGCGCCTTTGGAGCGACTAGCTCGCCTGAGCCTCTACCGAGCCGCTCATTACTGCGCCAATCTTCCCCTAAATTCGGCTTACAGTGGACAGAAAAGAAAATGGCATTATCTTGAGGAACTAACATGTCCACCAAATGAGACAGGAGACGGAAATAAAGAGAGCTTCGTGCATTTTCATGAAACATTTTTCCCTCCAAATCAATTCAAGCCAAAGATAGCAGCCCCCCCTCTTTTCTTAAAATGGGGAAAAAGTTCCATTTGGGTCTAAATTTGGGATAAAGTAGCGAATTTTAGTAGCGGCGTTGCGCAGGCTAGTGGCGCGACGGCGACGCGGGCAGGCGCCAGGAGTAGAGGCCAGGCCCGACCAGAGACGAGTATTGCCGGCCGAACAGTGCAACAATCCCCATCGAGAAGCCAAAGGTGCAGCATGTGTTTGCCTTCTTGCAAGAGAATAGCGGGCACGTCAAAGTGTACCGCCAGCAAGGCAGGCCGCCAGCCAGGCGGGTCCGTCCGCAATGGCGGGTGAGTCGAACCGAGCCGGGTTGCGGCGAGCCGAGCCGAAGTCTGCCGACGAGTCCCGAGCTCTCGCGCCCGCCCGATGTGGCGGCGAAAAGGGACGGAAATGGCCGACAGCTCACGCTGCTGCGCTGCCACCGCGACGGCCGCGTAGAGGAGAAGGGAAATTCCAGCTTACTGATGGCCGAAGCAGTGTAGTTAGCGCGACGAGAGAGAACGCAGCGACGAGCGCACGTCCGCTCGGAGTACGGAGGCGTTAAACTTGTGTCCCCTGTGTCACAAAGTGCTCAAGTGTATTGTGCTGCAATGGTGTCGATGGTGCTGCGCCGACCCATATCTGCCTACTGACTCATCCTGGACATGTGGTCTGACGTTCAGGTAAGATGGCACTCGCCGCACCGCCACGCCGCCGCGTCGACGGCGGTCGACGGCCACCCCGAACGGACTGTCACCACCTACCCACCGGCCGTACTGTCACATGGGTGACACGACCCACAAGTATCGACAACGCAGTGTGTGCTGTGCAAAAAGTGCTGTGACTCCATGTGACAACCCACCCAAGTGCGTTTGCGGTGGCAAGGTGGCAATTCAGTGGACCTGGCCACTTTAACGCGTGATGTGTGCGACCTGTCATGCCGAAAGCACGCACGCGTTCAATTGTGGCGCGTCAACAAACGTCATGTTAGGAGGGAGGGGGAGGGGCATAGTCGGTATACAATCGTCCCTCGGGCAGGCATCGCGGACAGGGGAGGAGAGGGGTCTGTTATGGTCTTTCACAAACCTCCCTCGTGGGGTGCCATCACACAAGAAAGTCTCCACACATCCTTTCACTGCTCCATGCTCCACCTGAACTTTTCTTCGCAAGCTTTCTCGTCTTCTCCTCAAAATTGCCGAATATTACCTTGCACCGAGTGTCATCTACATTACTGACTAAAACCGTACTCTTACATGACTGACATTCATAGATCCTGCAAATCCCAACAAAAGTTGTACTTAAAACGGCTGTCAAAAGCACGAACTCCTTCTAAGGCGAAGGTAGCGCGCGGTTGCCTACTCAGTACACACTGGTAGTGCTGGTTGCCTACCGCATGGTGCGCCAGCAACGTAAACCTATTTTCTCATTCGTTTGACACTCGAAATTTTTAATACAAGGTGGGTCGTTCGGAGCATCCCTCAGTTAGGATGACCTACGTCATACGTCAGTTCGAAATTCCAGTGAGGAGGTATCAACTTTTTTGAATGCTAAAACTTCACAGAAAAACTGATATTCTTGATATCATTTAAAGAAACCGTTCCTCTAAGTAAGTCTAAATTCTGCCCGGTGAAAGCGATCAAGAAGTAGGGGCACGGTTGTTAACACTTAACTATTTTTTAAATTATTATTTTTTTGGTATTTGACACTGCCTCAAAACCTACATATCATCTATACTTGTCTCTGAAAATACTTTCAAACCATGAGGTATTTGTTTCCGCTTAGAAGCAGTCCATGTGAACTATATACTTTTGTGCCCTAAAACCGCGAGTAACCCTCGCTAGTATCCCTGTGCCATCTACTACTATAGCTATAAATAACTAAACCGCCTTCTTACTCGAAAGGCAGTGTAAACACTATCAATAAATCTTTTATGATATACTCTTCCATCGGCGGGAATATGTCTTGAATGCACATTTGTAAAGCCTCATTTAACTATATTAAACAAATTTCTCTTTACTTTTTTTGAAAGCGTTGTCAAACGGTCAAGTAAACTTAGCGATATACTGTAAGCGGATTTCTTGGTTAGGTTTCCAATTTTGTTCATCTTCACTCTTTTCAAAATTAACTATTTTGATAAAATTTACATATACAGCGCCTTGTTTTCAGTTTTTTCCGCCTTGTCGACGTGAACAAAGTCTTCTTTTGGGGGGAGAATCTAAAAGGCTCTGAAAAGAAAAAACGCGGGTTCCCTTCCTCCCCTGTCTACCTGTAGAGGTAAGGAATCCACCTTTGACAAGCTGCTCCCCCCACTCCCTCCCTATCCCGCCCACGACTGACGGGCTGCCTGCTCGGCGGCCGCACCGGGCGGTCGGTCGCCTCGGTCTTGCCGAGCTCGCGTTTGCCCGGCCGGGCGGGCAGAGGCGGATAGGGTCGGGACTCCTACGCCTGGCCTGGCTTGGCCGAAGCGAACGCCTGGAAATTCACCCTCACCCTCCTCACTTGCCCCCTTCCTTATGCGCTGTCTAATCCCGACATTTTGAACGATTTACTTTTGTACACTCTACAGAACTTAAATATACATTTTTTGAGTAAAACATAGCCACCACCAAGTGTGAAGGCTCACCAAGGACCATGGTCCACCAAGGAAGTCACGCGTTTGTGCGATAGCTCGAAAACGCTATGTAGGTAGGGCTTGTATATATACGATTACCATTAAAGTACCCCATTGAAGATCATGCTCTATCGTCTTGCCACATTTAAAGCTGCTGGGCTACCTCTACTAGATCTACCCTATTTAACTTTTATTAAATGCAGTAGTCGCAGGTATGCTAAAAATAAATCTCCTTGCGTTATAAACTTAGGTCGACATAAGCCCGAATTCAACTCAAAAACGAGCAGCAAGGTGATCCGAAGTGACTGTCGTAAAATCCCGATTTTTGGAGGCCTTGTTAAAGATTAATGTCTTATTGCGATTACTTTAAAGTCAACTCCATTAACTTGGCGATAATGTCGATTAAAATTACTCTGTATGTCAGAAGTTTCACTCAAGTCACGAGAGAGCACTTGCTGAGGCATACATAATCCTCTGAAGGCGGGTCGGCGTTGTCTTCGTTCCCCGGGGTCCTCGGCGCTCCCCGGGTCCGTTCCCGGGTGCCGTCGCGCCGACAAAGGAAGAAAGGATTGGGAACCCTCGTCATCGGCCACGTCAGCTGGGGAAAAAACGAGGCTCGAAAAGAGCTTCGCCGCCACGACCGACAGATGACTACCCTAAGCCTTCCTTTACCTGCCTGAGCCCTTCTTTCAAAGTCCCGCGTCTCAAAATAAGACCCATTTTGGTTTAGCCATTGTCTCGTTTACTGACTTGGAACACTTTCTGGATCGGGAGTCAGTACTGATATTCTCCATCACCTGACACTGCTCGAATCATATTCTAAATTAGATCTGTTGAAGTTTGTCTCATTTTCGACTGTAGGTAGTAGACTCGCGACCGGCCCGTTCCACGGGACGTGTAAAAACAAGTTGTTTCAAAACCCTTGAAATATTCTGTGTCTGTTACGAAGGGTCTACAATATCATTTCAAGTCTTAAAAATCCACCCGGTCTTGCTTGCGGACGAGTTCAGGAGTTCCAAAAACACGCTTAGCGACGAAAATATGAAATAACGAGCTTTTTAAAGCTAGTTATTGTTATTTAGTCGGTGACACCCCCATTTTACTTTTTCTAATCATTTTCCCCGTTGAAAAGGGCCTAGGTTTTGAAGAAAATTCGAATCACTCAAACATACCGTAAACCTAAAAAAATATATAAACCAAAAGATGCGTTTTTCCATAAGAACACGGTACAATGCAATCCTGTTCATTTCAAATTGAGTTCGGTGACAGTGAGTTTTCTTGTAAGAAATGGATTTGGCATGTCCTAAAGAGCAAGCCTCTGAATTTGGGAGTGATTGAGATCACTCGACTAATGTCGAGTCTACTACCTTAGGACATTGCCCATGTTCGGGGGGCATTTTGGTACAATTTCGATAATTCGTCGCTCTTCAAGTCAGAAGTTCTCCTATTGACCCTTCCCAGTTCAGATGGAGGGTAAGAACGTCGATAATCATCCAACACCCAGCACGGCACATTCAAATCCGAATTCAGCTTTTGTCTCTACTTCAGGGATGAAGTGTGACCGCAAGATACATTAAATGTTTTCATAAGGCAACAATGTTCCAGTACACAGATTCAAATATGCGCAGCTGAAATTTTTGTCGTTTAAGAATCAATTACTTTTTTGGGCTTGCCTCATGTCCTTTTCTGCCTCCCAGCATAGCCTCCCTGTGGAGCAAAAGCTAGTCTTACTTTTACGAAACAGTCCCAATTGTACAGTTCTAATGACTAAACCATATTACATATTTGGATGGGTTTCTATAAGATACAGTAACGAAAGCTATGGCGAGTCGGAGAAACGAAGGGCCAATCATTGCTCACTGTTTCTCAACCGCGTGAGTTTTCCCGAACCCCCAAAAAATCAGGTTTTACACATTGGATTGAAACAAAACGCAAACCCTTTCGTTTTTGCAATTATCAACCCTACACTATGAAGGTATTGTCTGGGCAAGTGAACTACTTGGGGGAAAGGAGGCTGCGTCAAAAGTTAAGGGCGGTAAGAAAATTTCGATTGTAAAGATTTGAGCAAGCCCGCTACGTAACGAAACGAAGTGAGCTTTTGCAACGGCCATGCTTGGCCGAACGTATTTGCAACGCCTGGCGTTTCACCGCCGCACAGCGCTGCTCTGCTGTTCTGTGCTTGCTGATAAAATTCGGACCGAGAATCTTATCTTTGCTCCGCGACGAAGCGACTGACTTTCCACAGAATGATAAACGTCTTCAATAAACACCAATTACATCATGTGCCCACTTATTAATTCGAAGGCAGGCAATACCAATGGTTCGATTATACTGCACAGCGTAGTTTACGCCCACAGATGCGAAAAATGTCATTAACTTTGGTCCCATTTGGAGAGGCGGGCGTTCAAATGGTTGTCAAGTCGTTAGTCTTAAATTGTGATGTGTAGTCTGGTTTTAATAAATATTCTCCCGATATTGGGCTTCTTTACGCTCTGAGATGCCCTCAAAGTCTTTTGGACTTGTAGGGCGGCTTTCAAGCCTGCTGGAGAACGCAGTCCCCCAAAGGTTGCCTGACCTGACAATACTCCTTGTGTATGTTCTAGTAACCTACTATCGCTGCACTGGTTGCCTACTTTCGAACTGTTCTTCGGGGAAAGGATTCGCCCCCTCAGGGGCTGTCGTCTTGCAACGTGCCCTATTTTATGTTACTCTTTGATCCCCCTTCCACGACCGTGGCCTACAGCGCAGATTTACTCCTTAAATCAAAGTCCGTCCGTGTTATACCCCTAAACCCCTCCCAGTAAAATGAGCGGTAGTACATGGATGGTTCCTTAAGCGGTCGCAAGCCCCCTCTCCTTTTATAGAGTAACAAAATCCTGAGAGTACAAAATAATAATTCTCCCGTCCCTGAGTAGCATTCTCGGCTAGGTATGCCGAAGTAGGTCCTATTACTCTAAATAAGATACATCAATAATACAACCACCACCACCAGTTACGTTACTGCTAGTTATTCAACGTGTGAGAGTGCCATATTTATAAGGGTTAGTTGCCTTACCAACCTGGGCCATCTTAAGTGCACGTGTTCCACATCATAGCTCTTCAAAGAATCAGCGCCCGGTTAAATGTGAGAGGAATAGCCCAACATAGAGTCCAGTATTTACAGAAGAGAACGTAACGACCCGCCGGCTTTTATTGTAGATAAACATAAGAAAGTAGTGAGTGAGATGTCGTGTGCCGGCTGCAAGGCGCGAGCGGACCTTATTATGACGTCACTATCGCGCTAAGCGCCCGTCATGCGTGACCCAGTGATGCGGAAACGTAGGCGACTTGACCTGTCTATACTGTTTTATGTACCAGGGATCCACAGTCGTGATGAGTATCAGCAAGGGGGAGGGGAGCCTCACTGCATCACGATTTTACGACACCTGTAATTGGCTCATGTCTCCACGAGCACGTGCTTTTTTTACTGGATATACTCTCGAGAGTTAACTTTTGGGACAGCTAATGTTGCTCGTTCGCGGGGAGTTTTGCCAATGCCTGCTCTCTCGTCTAAAGAGCGGCGTCCACTTGCGTAAAGGAAGGTTATTCTAAGGAGAGGCTATACTGGAAACTGGAGAACAGAGGTTTTGTGCAGTTATCCCGAAGGAAATCGGAAAACTGCAGCATCACAGTAAAACCGAAACATGTTTCAGGGAGTTCTATGAGTTACTTGTTTTAAGTGTGAAACTAAAACGGGGGTTGTACGTATCAGGGTTATTTCCGAAGAAAGGCAAATATTCAGTCAGATCAATGGTAAGCTTTCACTGAGACCAATTATATGGCTGAAAACACACTTAACTCGAAAAATAACGCAAATATGTATTACCCCAGTTTAAGTTTCTCACCCAAAACATATGAATTATTCCCCGAAACGGATGTTTCGTTTTTACTTTGATATATTTAACGTATCTTTGAATTAAATCAACAGCCCTGCCAACTACAGTGCAGTCTTTCTCCTCGTCCGTTAAATTGACATGTAATGAAATTTAATGTATTTGTTCATAATCTTATATTAATCGGACCCTCCTTTTTGAAAAAATGTCCGGCCAGCAATAACAGATCTTAAAAAGCCTTTTATTGATAGTGTGGCTTATAATTGTCGCTTGCATAGCTCTCTCATATAGGGTACCTATAAGGAGAGCTGTTGTAAACCTTTGTGGCCGTGGCAATATGTCAACTCAAAGTCAATTTTTAAAATAATTTATCGGGGATTTCAGACGGGCAGCTAGCACCGAAACCCAATATCTTGAACACTGTAACAAAGACCTAATCCAGGAATGTTGACCTGTTTTGGGTATGCAAATTAAACGGGGGTAGTATATATTTTCTTTCTTTTTTTTCAAAATAGACCTCTGAGCCACATCAATAGAAAGCTTCCGCCGAGAGCTTTTGAATAAATGGATGAGTATAGGTCTATATTGAAAAATTATCAAAATACATCCTACCCTCATTTAATTTTTACACCCTGAACTGGTATGAACTCCCCAAAACAGGTGTTTCGTGTTTAAATGAACAAGTTTTATTGAATTTTGTACCGCTAAAATAGTAGTAACGAGAAGAGCGCATTATCCGCGCCGCGACGGCAATCGACATCAACTGATCGACTCTTTCGGTCGGTTCGGTTCGACTCGCCCTGTTGGGCTGCGTGGCGTTGGGCCCGGGTGGCCATGGCAACCATGCGCTGCTGCCCTCTACCGGAACATAAGCGAAACACTGACAAGCCCGCGAAAGATTACAACAGGTTGCAATAAACCGTTCTAATCGGAAGACACTCGTCGAAGTTGACCCGAAAATGCGCGTTACTTTTCGCTCTCAACGAAAGGAAGAAAGAAAAAAATGCAAGGGGACGTCGGCTTTGGTAAAAATTTTATTCGGTGTTATCACGTCTGTTGAAGAATATGTGGAGAAGTATGGGAATCAAAAGTCATTTCAAAAGGGGTACGAATGGCGACGTACAGTTGGTTGTTATATAACCTCATCTATAGTCGCAGCTCGCAGCCTTGTATGAAAGCGTTGTGAAGGTCCTCTGTTGAATCAAGGAGTGACGCCATTTCCCAGGCAGGCAACCAACGAGCAGCTCGGGAAAAAAATAAAGAATACCTCGACGTCTGGGTCGATACTATCGATTGCTTGGTTTATGTCACGGTCAAATATTTATCGGGTTAGAACGGGCCATGTTTCGGTTCGATATTATTGCTAAATTAAATGAAGGAACCTAGAGTGTCAGACAGCGAGCCAGTATCTTATCGGCACGTTACGGGGACGTTATCGCTGTGACGTGTCCATGTGCGCTTGCGGACCGACAGGCCCGCCGACGGCGCCTTCGGTGCTCGTTTTTCAACGCCGCTGCGCAACTATCGCACCAGAGCGGCGACGGCTGTGCCGCTAAATTTAAACTATCTGGCGCGGTGCCGGTGAGACGTCATCGGGGAGGGTCTGTTCGTGGCGCGAACCGAAATAGTGGTGCGCCATAACAGAGAACGCCATTTCTAGTTATCCACGCTATAACGCGATTTTCTTTGGGTTCCAGGTGAGAACGACTTGAAGTTATGGTGGAGTCTACGCCGATGAGAGACGCCGCCACCATGGGAGGAGTCTCCGATCCCCAAACGGTAATCACCATATGCAACCGGCTCTACGCCGGTGCACAGCCTGTTGCCTAGCAAAGACTATTATTAACCCATTCTACTGATGAGTAAAGTAATCATGAAAATATTTAACTGAAAAGAATTATGTGAAAAGCTTCTAAAAATAAGTCCAGAGGTTGACGGCTTTTTTATTTAGTGGGCTTTAGATATTATGAAATTTTGCACTAGTACTCCCAATTCTAGGGTCTTATCTCAATGTTAAACCAAGCTGCTGAGAGGAAAATTTACTCTTATTCTGCGCACTTCAATATATTGGTGGGCAATTTCTTTTTTCTTCCTTTCTACCTCTTTTCTTCTCTTCTTTTGCTATTCTTGTTTTGAAAATTTGGTTGTTGGGTCTTCTTTTGGCGAGCAGTCAGGTTGGTGAAGCAGGCCTGGCCGTGTCCCTGGGTTGGGTAGAAGCAGACGTAGCGAGGCGAAGCGGCGGGCAGCGAGCACAGCCGTCGGCTCGGCAGCGCGCCGACCAATCGCGAAAGAGCTTACTTCCGAGGCTGCCGCCACACCGCTCTCCGCACCGCACCGCGCGCATGCTTCTTACCTGTCTCCCCACCGGCAACGTTCTCCCGACAACGGCAGGCAGGCAGCTGCAGCCATAGGCATTGCCTCTACTCGTGTGGGTCAGCTCAGCTCTTCCACGGCCGCCTTGCCACTTCGGATCCGTGGGCTAGCCGCCTGTTGCTTCCATGCGAATCACCTCTGAAAAAATAGATATATACCGGCTTTCACAATTTGCTAGTCTAGTGCTTTTTAAAAGAAAATTGCTTGAATTCAAATTTTCTACACGAGAACTTACCTTTATGTGAGCTTTCTTTGTGTTTTCGGAAATCATATTGAGAGAAAAAAAGTGGCTGTAATTGCAATACTTGCGCCAGTCCATTAGCTGTCCAAAAATTGTCGTATATGGTGGTTGGAACTGTTTCTGAAAAGCATCTTCCCTCCTTCAGGAGACTATAACAGACTGTTATGGTCTCCTGCCTCCTTATGGGTTGGTTTTCACGGTGATAGAGCCTCTCTTTTTGGATTGGGTTTTGATATTAATTTTTCGATGATCCATCTATATAAAATAATAAAAAATATGGCTATATAAGCCTGAAAAACAATGACAAACTCTTTAAATACCGTAGAACTCACATAAGACATGAAGATTTTTCTCCGGTAGCCGCCTGTCGTAAACCACCGGAATATCTTCTGCGGTAGGGTCGGGGTCAGTTCAAAGAATACGTCCAGTCAGCTAATTTATCAAAATAAGTCCGCACGGTACGGCCAGGATAACGCCAACACTGAATTGCGGCGAGCTTCGAGGGAACCGGGCGGAAGGATACGGAGGTAGAAGGTTTACCGGCACGTTTAGGCGCCGGCCGGATTGCAGTGTTATGACAGATTCCTTTGGAGACTGAGTTGGTCGATCAGCTGTTTGTTCACACGCTTAATCGCTGGAAGGGGGAACGCAACTGGAGGGGAGGGAGCCTTAAAATGAGCCGCGACTTCCAATCGGACGGCGAGTGCCGCGAAGCGCTTTAGTCCATTAATCAAGAGCAAGCATCGACCTTGCAGCCTCACTCGCCACTACACATCTCTTCATGGATCAGCTGTCCATCAGCTGACTTTAGGACCGAAACGGCAAACAACGCGTTCCCGTTTCGCACGCGCTCTTTCAAGTCAACTAGTGCTTGGGACAGACAATGCGCGCTTAAACTGCCTTATGAAATTCACTTGTTTCAGGTCAAAATTTTTCGTTGGGGTTGACATTACTAGGTCTGGGAGTGAAAAGTCTTTCTTTAATTCACTTGTTTCGGATCATCATTTCTCGTTGGGGTTGATATTACTACAAGGTCTGGGATTGGGAAATATTTGGTTTTCAAACACTCAAGCTGTAATCATATACTATCTTGATTGGAAATCGCTAGAAACGGAGAGCTATTTATTGGAGGATTTGCCGTAGACTAGAGTAATGTCGAATTTTCTTTCCTATGGGGTAACGAGGGGAATTAGTTGTATAGATATGGAAATCGATGGCTTCAAATGAAACTGTACTCGTTGAAAATGCACGTACAAGAATGTGCTAATTCCTGTAGTTACAGATTGCAAGTAGTACAGTTCTGAAACAGCTTTTTCAATTAGTACAGCTTCATTTGAAGCCATCGACATAATGATCGCTCAGAATTTTACTAAAATAGGATTGACTTATCCTCCACTTTCAGGTCTATCGAATTGTCACAAATACTATTCTCTACTCAGCCCAGATCTTAAATACCGACGTGGAAATAACACTTCTTAAAAATGTCTAGGTCGGTATCAGAATTTTCGTAGTTATCCCACACAACGTTGACTATTTGGAAAGTATGTTAAACTTTTCGCTGACCTATTTTTTGTCAACTACTCAAATACTTTTATTTAGTCCTAAAAAAAGAAGTTAATTTTTGTTACTGAATTTAACTTGTCTTCGTGCCTGTCGATACTCGTGGAAAAGTCTCGTTAAGGAAACCTTGGTTCGAGACCCGGAACTGTCCCGAGCCAAACCTGCCTAGCCAGTTGCTTGTTCACTGGCAATTTCCACACGAGCGCTCGTTGCCTGGAGAGAGAGAGACAGAGACAGGGGAGAGGAGAAGAGAGAGCCTTAGTCAGCAATAGATTAGACAGAGAGAGAGAGAGCTATACGGAAAGAGGGAGAAGGAGCTATACCCCCTCCAAGCCGTCATGCTTCTCTCTCAGCCTGCCTGTGCTGCCGCCGCAGTGCAGAAGGGCGAACTATCGAAGCCCCATGCTCAATTTTTTGTCCCCAGACCGGCGGGGCCAGGCCGGGTCCAGAGACGAAGTCAGAGCCGGGCCGTTCCTTTGGTTTACGGCAGAGGGCCCAAAAATACACTTGCTACCACGCAAGCGAGTCCTTCTCTCTTTTTAGATATTTAGTAAGTTATTAACCTAAAAATAAGAAAAATTAACAATGATACCATACAATTCCAAAGTTTCAGAAAATCTCACCTAAAAAGTTTCTACCTGATTCAATTCAAAACTTTACTGATCATTAGCAAAGAAAAAAAAGTACATAAAAAATGTGTTATATACCGGTGACACTAAATAGGTCGAACTAAAAAAAAAGATCCGTATAAATTACAGTAAGAAACCGCCACTTGCTTTGGAAATTTCGACAGGATTTTGTCGGGCACATACAAAATTCATCACTCTGGGCATCAAAAGCTGTTTTCAATCCACTGCAAGAAGTGAAGAGCTGAAAAGAGACCTTCCTCCGTACTAGTCTATTTTGATTAAATGCCGACATCACTTTAAGCTGAAACTTGAAAAATAATAATAATAACAGGCAATTGTTATTAAAGGAAAAAATCTATAGCTAATACTTGGAAGCTATTCTGCATTTCTTGGAAAGACAATGCAGCGGTCTTTCCACGATTCTTCACGACAGGTTTCAAACATTTCTCAATAAAATGTATCGCGGAGCTGTGAAGCTATTATTTGGCATTACATGGTTATTTCTTCAATGCAGAGGGAACAGGCCAGATACGAGGAGACGGAGATTACCACAGAACCCTCAGCGACGGCGCTGTCGTGCAATAGGCAACCAGTGTAAGTCGCGACGTCCGCGTCGGGCGTGTTGCATAACCCGTTCCTGGAAGGGGTTCCACTGACCAACAATTTCAGATCAAACAATCAGTAACGTTGTGTTCCAGACACGTAAGGGGGAAAAATTTCCTAAGGGAGCTGCAAAGCCCCTCTAGAAGAACAGTATGTTACTATAAAAGAAGATAATTCAACTTGAGTTTCACTGACCAGCCCTGTTTACACCTTTTGCTTCATCTCCAAAGTTCGTTTTGTAGGTGACATATTTCCATTTTAGTCGGCAACCTTTACTGATATAAGCTTGGAAACTATCCTGGCAAGCAATGTTTCGTGGAACCAAAATTAAAAAATCGTTGGGGAATACTTTTAAAAACCATACAACATATTTACAACATACGACGGCGTATTGTAACCATTACAACACACCGTCAACAGTTCCAGCTAAAGATTTATCTCGAGGGCCACTAGTTCCCTCTAGAGTAATGATTTTTGAAGGTGGTTTCCATCTCCAGAATTATATCTGCAAGATTATTGAGATTTACGCGCCAGTTTAGATTGCAGTTTTTCAGGATCACTGTTTTTATGAGGTATAATCCTCGTATGCGGATTCTTCAAAATTTTTATCCGTAATGCATATTATCTGAAAACATTGCTCTAAGTTTCTTACCGATTTTTTTTCCAAACAATGTGAGAAGCCTGATCGAAACAGCATATCTTTCAGCCCATTTATCGTGGCTTCCCCTCTACATCTTAATCACGCAATTTTTTCTTCTCAAAACGGATATTTTGCTTGTTTACCAAGTTACTTTCCCAACCCTATGAATTTTCGCGCAGGCTGATATATCCTCCAGTTTAGCAGGTTACTTTCTTAACCCTTTGAATTTTCGCGCAGGCTGATATATTTTCCAACTTAAGCATGTTACTTTCCCAATCCTATGAATTTTCGCGCAGGCTGATATATCTTCCAGTTTAGCAGGTTACTTTCTTAACCCTATGAAATTTTGCGCAGGCTGATATATTTTCCAGCTTAGCAGGTTACTTTCCCAACCCTATGAATTTTCCCGCAGGCTGATATGTCTTCCAGCTTAGCAGGTTACTTTCCCAACCCTATGAATTTTCGCGCAGGCTTATATATCTTCCAGCCTAGCAGGTTAGTTTCTTAACCCTATGAAACTTCGCGCAGGCTGATACATTTTCCAGCTTAGCATGTTACTCTCCCAACCCTATGAATTTTCGCGTAGGCTGATATATCTTCCAGCTTAGCAGTTTACTTTCCTAACCCTCTGAATTTCCGCGCAGGCTGATATATTTGACGTAACGAGTAATTCAGTCTGAACTCATAACTTTTTTTTTCATTCTTGTACGATTGTCGTGTGCAATTTTTGCGTGGAAGAATCAAGGCCGCGTGCGCTGTGGTGCCGAGTTAGAGGCGGCGAGACGACGCAGCGCGCCGTGGCGGCGGAGGGCGAGCGGAGGGTCTATGGTGCGCACGTGCACGTAGGGACACTGCCTTCCCTTCTTCCGAATCAAGGGGGAAATATTTTCAATGTCAGTCACAAGATTGATAATTCTCAGGACAGTGCAACAGGAGACATCAACGTGACCTGTTTCTTCCACTAGATCAAAATTGTCTAAACTCCGACTCTTCTTCGAGTTTAAGGTGTCAGCACAGGATTTGCATCTGCACGGCAAGGAAGCTTTTGAGAAAAAAAATCGAGTCTTGGAATTTCTTTCTAGGAAGTTTGAGTCCGTCGCCCCTTTTCTGACATAGGTTTTCTTAACCATTATTTGCTTATTATTTATTTTTATGAAAATTGTTCGAGCAAGGCGAAGTTTTCGGGAGAATTGGGTGAATTTTGAAGGGTTTTAGTTATCGAGTTGCGTATCAAACTCTTTTGGGCGACTCGTAGAATTAGTCTTACTTTTGAAAGTGTCTTAAGAATTCAATTCCAATTTTAGGTGTGTGAAATGTTTGAGTAACTATAGGTTGTAGGAAAAGGAACAACTTCAGTTATTTGAGACTCTTTAAGTAAAATTTGGGTATATTTCGACAGTTTGATCGTAGCTCAGAGAAATAATTGGGATATCTTCTGCAAATAATTCAAAATAAAAATAATCAACATATTTCTCATATTTTCATAATAAAGAGATTCAAAATATTTCAGAGGAGGTGTAGCCCCTCTTCTTTCTTAAAAGCGATGCGCTTTTGTCTTGATCTTAATCTTGAAAAAAAAAGTTTTTTGAGTATTTGGACTCTTAGGACCGAATATTTTTCCTCCTCTATCTCCAAGAAAGGACCTCGGGTTCACATAGAGGCGTTCTCCATCTTAATAAATCTATAAACCTAGTGGTTTCTTATGAGCTAGTGCCCAAGCTTTTGGTTGGAGGTATTTTAAGGTATAAGCCAGGTTCGCGACTATCGAAATTTGACTCGACTTCGGAGCGAATAAATTTGGTTTCGGAAGGCGGCTCGAAATCGGCGCCTAATGAGACTCCTAGGACGTCGTCGGGCAGCCCGACTCGGGCTCCAGGAACCGTTTCGGGAAAGGAAACGAAAATTTTTGTTCGTCCGGAGTGACGGCGGGAGTCGCTCCTCCTCGCCGACCCGCAGCTCAGCTCAGCGCCATTTGTCTTGCCTGCGTTCCCGTCCCCTCTCTCGCTTGCTCGCGCCGGGCTCCCCTTCGTAACCGTCCCTTCTCTCTCTTCCCCTCCCGTCCGTCGCTCCTAAATGGAATAGGGACGCGCGCGGTGCGGCGAGGAGCGGAGCAGCGGAGACGGAGACGAGGACGCCGCCGAGCCGAGCCGGCCGGGAAAGAGAGAGCTGGTCGGGTAGGCAGGAGGCCGGAGTTGCTCGTTCGTTCGCTCGCTCCTTGCTCCAAAATAGAATACTCCTCTCAGCCAACAGCTGCCCGCCTCTACCCAGCTCAACAGACTTACAAAATTTTCACTTAATCGAAGTAAAAGCACCTTATTTTTAATTTTTTTTAGGTTAACTTCTGAGACTTTGCCATATAAAGCTTCCCTCTCTGAAAAATAAATTTTGTTCTAGTTCATTACCAACCACTACCCCCTGCCAAAAAAAAAACAAAAACAAAAAAAACAAAAAAAACAACAACAATATCTTTTGTTCTACTTGACTTTTTAAAGTCCACTTTGTAAACCAGACAGCATATCATGAATTTGCTCAAGCCACATACCTCAAGAGATAATCTCAGAACGAAAAGCCTAACATGGTGAAAGATGAGAGATTTTTCATGAATTCATGGACCAACCTCTCACTTTAAAACGCTCAATGCTCTCAAGTTAATTATGTTTGCCTCTTTTTTCGATTTATTTTTCAAATTGGGAGAACTGTTGAAAAAAATCTGAAATTGTCATTCGCGGTTTGCATATATAACCTAAAGTACCTTCATTATTTAACTTAGCACAAGAAAAGCCACACGTTGCACAGCGCAACAGAAAAAAGATTCAACTTAAGATTGTTTACATTAACACATGATGTGCTCAAAGAATTTTAGCTTAATCAGAAACATAAAAGACAACAGCAACCTCGGATGAAAAGGATCTCAATTCCGATTTCCGTAGATTGTTTCACAAGCGTTCTACCAAAATAAATTGTTGATAAAGACAAGAAATTGTTGATATAAACCTCGGAAAAGAATATTGTGAAGCCCGGATACAAGCATACAGTTTAAAACGACGTCCCAATAAAGGTGGATCCCTTACTTGCCCGCGTAATCAATTGGCTCGCTGCTTGAAACGTTCTACTGTTATTTTTGTGGGTGTCTCGTAAAAGTAATCTACTTTTCATGCCTAGAAGTTGGTTAAACCAAATTTAGACTAAAATAAAAGAATTCAGCGCATGAAGGCTTCATTTGCCAAGCTCTGCATAGTTTAACTTTCAAATCGATAAATCTGCTATTTGTTAAATTATCAACGATGAAAAATGGATTACTTTCAAAATATCACCTGTTTAAAGGTGACGACAAGTGAACCCCTTTGATTGTGGCTCTCGACATCATGCAAATCTCCAATGAAAAACTAGTAATTGCCTTGCAAAATGCTTTTTTTCTTTTTTTTTCGGCGAGCCATCGGCAGAGCTGGTTAGATATCCGGAAGTAAACAAACAAAACGACTTATTGACGAATGCTCTCACTTTTTAGTCACATCTTCGTTCCCAATGTAAAAGGGCGATTTGAATCGGACCTATTCCACCCGAAGTAAATTTCAAAATTTTAAACCAATGCGTTAAGAAAGTCTCTTTTTTTTCTTTCAAATATTTTTTTTTGGGGGGGGGGAGAGGGCAGACCCTACGAGGCTTTTGGTTTGATGAGCTGATATTAAGCTTTGCCTTTTTCGGAAACCCTCCCGTCGATGAAAACCTTCGAGGTAGGCCTACTTCAGAGGAAGGTTTCCAAAGAACCTCCGATAGTTCCAGTCTGAGCACTTGTTCCGGACTTTAAATAAAAGTAGGCGTTCTTGGACGGAGCTGAAGCAAGCTAAGAGGGGGAAGTCCACGACGCAACGGTACGCTATCCCAGTCCGCCGACGGCCCGGCCGGCCATGCGGCCATGTCTGCCGCTATCTCCCTCTGGTTCGCAGAGCTCCGAGCTCGGCACGCCAGCGCGTCTTTGTTGCGACACGGGAGGCGGCCGGAGCGCTCGCTCGCAACCAGAAAAACGCACTTCTCTCTCGCTCTCTCACCGTCTCGTACGATCTCACTCGTTACCAAATTTTGCCCTGGTTTTTGAGCCAAATTTCCACTTAGCATTTGCAAGTTACGCTAAGTGGGGTCTTTTTACCGTTGTAGGTTACGCTACAACGTGCTCTTCTTATGAAAATCACTGTTTAGAAATTCACAACTTTGGTACTTTTAAATATATGTTTAAATCTCGATTAAGATGATAAAGGGTTGAAAATAAGCCGAAAGATGCTTTACTGCAAGGGGCATATAATGTGCGAAGTAAGAGACCGGATGCAAGCAGTGGTGTTTTTCCACGGGCTCGGGCGGCACGGTATGCCAGACGGTGTTCGTGCCTGGCAGGCGGTCGCTCAGCCGGGAGTCGGCCGGGCGGGCCGGGGCCAGGGC
>Ga0058701_10001228_pt1 | contig 18007 bp, 12 predicted proteins | sample AgamicOrMae_FD_97039 | JGI IMG/M metagenome (GOLD analysis project Ga0058701, IMG submission 97039) | Agave microbial communities from Guanajuato, Mexico - Or.Ma.e | ecosystem: Host-associated > Plants > Phyllosphere > Phylloplane/Leaf | place: Guanajuato, Mexico | collected 2012-06-04
ACAGGATAATATCCCGTGTTAGGCCGAGTTTCCGCACATTCTATTTCAGAGCGACTTTTCTATTGGAAAACATGCGTCAATGTTTCTTGTTTCAGTAGTTTATCAATCTTACAAACGTTCCAGAATAAACAACTGTGTAATGAACTCAGAACCGTTGAAAACATTTAAGTATTAGCGCGGGAAATAATCCGCACTTCCTGCTGCAGTGATGTATAAATTCTAAAATCGGGATTCAAGTAAGGGATTGGTTGTGAATAAAAACGTAATTACCAGCTCCTCAGTGCCAGCAACTCAATAAGCCAGCGAATTTATTGCTTTCTTATAGGATACCGCCTCGTTGGTAATTGTAGAAGAAACGTCGTTGAAGAGCTTTTCTCGTAAAAATGGAAAAAGACTTTTAGTTATAAATGTTGCATTACCTTTAGTGTTCAACCCTGACCTAACTCCTGTATAAGGATTAACTACTAAAAGTATCAATCGCGTCAGTTCCAACCCTCGGTTTAAAGGTCTGACTTCCATCCTATGTTATTAATACTGGTTAAACCTTTCAACTGAGAAAAGTACATTGGTAAAGTTTACTAAGAAATTATTAAAAAAGCGACCGCCAACTCGGCTAGTAAACGTTACCAGGTTTACAAGTGAGCGTTACTGTAAACAGTACTGTGTAACGGTAACGTTGAAACCTGTTAGCGGTTACTAACCAAGTTTGGCTGTCGCACTTTTTAGTTATTTTAACTAATTTTTGGTAAACTTTACTAACCCACTTTTCTCAGTGATTACAGTATGAGAATTAGCAACATAAAACCACATAAGTTAGATAGGTCTAGGTGGCCTACGACAAACTCCACTATCAGTATGCTCGGTATGGTGACCGTCAGAATAGGTTACCGAAAGGTTCAGTTAAGTTCATGAAAGTGTATTCTGCCTCGCTCCACTGTAGGTCCGCTCGGCTTGGCGATGAAAGGTCGAATAACCGAGGGAACACTTCTTTTGACGTAAAGTTCAATGTTTTGAATCTATACTGCATTTATGTATTTTATTGCACCCCAGGTGCTCTACGTATGCCTCTAATATCGCTCCTTTTGGCTTGGCCTAAGAAAAAAGTGGAATATCCAAGTAAAAGAAAATACAGACGTTTAAGACTGACAGTGTGTTGCTTTAAATTACCAATATGAATTGAAAGAAAATGCATGTACATTACAACGGTAGTTAGAGCACTCTTTAGAGTTAAGTGACTAAATGAGTTTATAATAGCCGGTCTTTAAGCGCCACTAGAGAGGTGCTATGATAGTCGCAGTCGGCCTATTTATGCACTAATGACAACGGTTTCATCCAACGGATCGCAAAAAAAGCAAAACATTTAATACAATAACAAGAGACAGCATATGCCATTTCAAACGAAAATCAAATCGGATTAAGTTTTTGGAATACACTTGAAAATAAACTCAACTGTCACAGACTGCTTTACATTTTTTATTTTCAGTTTTTCTTTTCTTTTACGTGTAAGAATTTTTTAAAATGAAAATCATAAATCATTTCACGTTTACTTCACGTCAATCGATGAGAGCGAGCGACAAGCCATGAGTAGGGTAAGATATTAACACAAGATTTACACTTTCAGTTGTAAAGGCTGTATGTGATATGTGTTTTGGTATTCCACCCTGTTTCACACTCATCACATTGTGAGAAATAACAGCACAAAACCTCGTATGCAACTTAGGTCAAGTTGAGATGAATACGTTATCCGAGCGACAACCTCGCTCGTTTTGATGACCGTTTGATTAGGCTAAGTTTAGGTTAAGTGCCACACTACTAGCTCGCTATGGTCACGCTCGGAGCGGAAAAAATAGAACACAAGAGGTGGAAAATTTTATTTTTAAGTATAAAGTAAACATTTATGGAACAACACGGCTCAGAATCGCGTGTCAGAGAGATAGAAAAAATGGACACGGTAAGGTAAGTTCTTATACACAAATACAGTTTGTGCTTCAGAAGGTTTTACGTAAAAAAAAGTTTTTCATAGGCTTATTTTTGATTCAGAACTATAATTTTCTCTCCATTTCCATGATAATTCCAGGCGTCGCGTCGGATTCATAGATAGATAATAGCTTCGTAATGAACAAGGCCCTCGACCAAAGAAAAAACAGTCGGAAATACCTAGTTATTACTCTTAAGAAACAGTCGTACCAATTTCGGAGGGTACCTAGCAACCAACCACATGGTACTTTTGTCAAAGGTATTTCCGTGTAAATGGTCCAATGAGCTCATCTGCTACCGCTCAGGCTACCGGCCACCAACCCTTTAGTCCTACCACAAAGCAGGATGGAATTACCCTCATGTGATTCTGACCCCAGGCATAATGTACGTTTGGGCGAGATGAAACTTAATGGCTCTTTAAGAGGATTCAAATTAAAAGCGGGATTATTAACTGCGGCTCTGAGAAGATAACTTAATTTTTGGTGGGTTTTGGAGACCCTTGGAAATTCGTGAGAATTATCCAATTTTAAGGTTTTGTTTTGACTCGTTTGTCCTTATGCAATGTGAAGCGCCTGTCACAATGACCTGATCATTAGCAGATCCACATTCTTGCACTTCATTGACTAAGACTTAACGGACTCCCTGGAAAATCTTTTTAAGCGTTAGAGTAAATTTACAATGGAGGCATCAAAACAAAGGCAACGGTTAAACGCATGATTGGAAACATTGAATTTATACCACAATCTGATTATCACTCGTTCAGACGAAATTTAAGTCCTACCAGTCATAAGAAAGCTTTCCTGGCCCTCTTTAGATGATAACTTCAGATGATCAAAATAGTGTATAAATATAAACCTTCTTTTTTTTAAATGGCAAAAGAAACGTCTTTTACGCTCAGCCGCTTGACAATAAAATTTCGCGTTTGAACACAAAATAAATTTTCGTTTTAGATGAAAGGACATCCACAATTTCACGAATGATTTACGCCGTATTAAGTAGGGAAAATCTCACCGGAAGCATTTAAAAACTAACGATGCAAACTATCTCATTACGAAATAAATTATTTAAGTCAGGCGCTGCTCTTTGAGACCTTCACATAAACAAGCCCCCTAAAATAAAGCAAAAATATCGCCCTAAAAAAATAAATATCCCCAAACCGATTCAGCTAGTCGCCCGACCCAGACCAGCGAAACATCTTCAGCTTCTCTGGCCATCTTCCAACCAGTTGACCAGAAATAGAAGATCGTAAAAAACGATAATTTATTTCCAAGATAATTTTCAAAGCCAAGAAATAGTTTTCTTAGTAATTTGAACAAATTTTCAATCCAAAACTTAAAGAGACAGACTGGGCATTAGTCTATGATTTCGGTGGTTCCACTTTAATATATTCGTGTCCTCAGAAGACACCGACAGTCCCCGAGTCCTTTACGAAACGACCCACGTCTAATAACAGGTAATCAAACCTTCGCAAGTGGCACATGGAGTAAGTGCTATCCCTCGACTAGGAAACGGCGGCAAATTCAGGTCACAGCAAAAATTATTTCATATATCAACGATGGAACCGATTCAGAAAATTACGTCACGTTTTAACCCTTCATTCTCAAACCATCCAACAAGACATCTTTCGTCTTTATTCGTACGATTCTGAGAAGCCTAATTGAAATGAACCAAACAAGCTAAATAGTTCCAAAAACCTTCACCTGTTGAACAGTAAGTCACAACTTGATTTCTAGATTATAGTTTGTAAAAGTAAATCCTCTTTTGCTACATTCTCACGGTCAGAATTCAAAGACTGATAAAAGTACACTAGAAAAGTCCTGTTGATATGAAAGAACGCACCCTCACAAACGAGACAATAACAAATGAATGTGGCTGATACAATACGATACAAATTATTATCTAAACTGAAAGCCGCTGTTTTCTTTTTTTTGTTGTTTTTTTCACTTTAAAAAAAATTGCTTTGAGGAATCCCAATTTTCCGTTTGGGGTATGTCAAATAACACAGAATACGTCCTACAATGATTGGTTTTGAGATTAGTTATGATGAAACAGATCAAATAGAATTTATTCGTGGAACACTCTCGCAGAATCGACAAAAATCGCTAGATTTTTTTTTATTTGTTCAGGAACAAACCTAAATACTAGTTTTTCTTGTTCCTCTATAGTTTCCACTCACAAGAACAGGGATTCAAATGTATACGACATTGATAGGAGGACCCAAGAACATAACTGAAATCAATTAGTTGCAGATTGCACAACCTTTGTTTTTCTAAATCTAACCCAAAAACAATAAGGTCGATGCATCTACAGAAGTTTATTCGCTCACTAAAATACGCTAGACTTATTGGAAGCTTAGGTAAGGTAATTTGCATCTGAGATTACGTTATCAAAATCTACATTTCATAAAAAAAAAGGTAGCCACAAATCTAGCAACAAAATAATTTCGCCGTTCACATCAAACCGAACAATAATTACATTAAAAACTCTTATATTCCATTCAACCTCGTTTATGGCTAACAAATCCAAGCTCAATTAAAACCTCACCGCGACAAAAGGAATGTTTGAGTATTTCAACAGGTTAGCCTTCCCAAGAGCCACAATTCCGTGCGCTTAAAATAAAAGGGTCAGTAATGAAAGGGTCGAAATCAGTTCCAGTGACCTAGTGAATCGAAGGGCGGCGGCGCTCGGTGTCCGAGGGCCGAAGGGTTGCGCCTACAAAATCGATGGCGCTCAAAATATTTGGTCGCCGATGAAGGGCCCTAGTTGGGGCTGATGCCCGTTCAGGCCCGGTTAGGCGAGGCCCTCGGCCGGCGCCTGGGCTCGGGCACGCCTGCGAGACCGGGGTTGCGCTCTCGGGCCGTCTGGCGGCGCCAAGGTCGCTTTGCCGCGCCTCCTAACCAAATTATACGGATGTTGGAGGTGAAGGGGGTAAGGGAACTGAGCAGACGTCCCGCTGCTGGAGCGAGATATTTTTACGTACGCAAATTATGATATCGGTTGTCTAGGCCAGTGGAACCTGTAATCATATTATGAGGGATCGGGTGGGGAACGACCGAGTTGAGACCATGTGCTGTCCGGAGATGCGAAGCTTTGAATCTAACTTTCATTGCTGGAGAGATGCTCTAAAACATCGATTACTTACGCTTAAAGGCATTGGTTACTTCCTAATGTTGTTGGAAATATGGACGAAGTTTATTTTTAAGTACGCCTAAAAGCGGGTCTTCTTTCTTCGATTTTTTACGATTTCCGAATCCAAAAGGTCGGCATAGACTCCAATTGGGAATTTCCAGTTTAAAATGAGTACTCTTGGTTTCCGCTTGAGTGGAAACCCCACGTCGTGTCCCCTTCAATAAGTTTATTTTTTTATAAATTTACGTTGGAAATACCATTAAAATGACCTGACTGAGCACGAGGTACTCCGTATTTAAATGCACTAGCATTACCAAAACGAATTTCGAAAAAAATGGGGTGCGACATGACTTATGATCTCAACTGTAAATTGAAAAGATTTTCATCGTGAAACAAATATTTGCTCAAGATCTAGAGAGGCCTCTATTGAAAATAAAACTGATTTCAATGACTTGACGGTGCAGAGTCAAACTCAATATCAGAAGTTAATCTTTAATGATGAAATAAAAGAAAGTGTTAGGGTGTTAGCTGCATCAAGAGTGAACATTCCTCGTCTCTCGTAAAACCCACTTTACATACAATTTCAACATTTTCCGTGCTATCACTCTCAACGCGCAAAGAAGCAATCTAAACATGCAGCCAATTTTGGCCATTTGCCCCCTAAATCAGCACAATAACGACATATTAGCGTGCCGCCCACTCGTAGGTCGACGCATGGCTCGGGGGAGGGGGAGGGCAAGGTAGCCAGTGTTCAACATTATAGCCGGACCGTTAAATTAGTCACTATTATCAAAAAGCGACTTAAAAACGGGAGGGGGGCCGAAATGCGCCCCAGGAGCCTAAAGACACGGGAGCTGTATTACCACACGCCATGGCTTAACTCTTATTCCCCCCACGCTAAAATAATAATTCTCGCCTCAGAGGACGGGGGAGGGAAAGAGTGTTCCAGACGCTAGCTAGTTGAGAAGGTCTTTAAACCGGTTGCGAATTATTCTAGGGATTAGATTGTGTTGTGCTAATACAATTGTGTTAATTAAGTTTCTGTTACTTTTGTATCTTTGTATATACTGTAGCTGCGGAAAATGTACAAGTCGGGCTGCCACAAAGTCGCTACAGCTGATAAGGCGCCACGCCAGCCGAGTCAAAAGGGGAAATTATGTATTCTGGGAACGGGAAATGACATTGCGGGGCCAATGTTTTCCAAACACGTTCACGGGCCCAATATTAGGAATTTCAGTGACTTAAATTCACTTATGGATTTTGATCGACCGCTTTTTTTCCTTTTTTTCGTGAAGCCTGATCATTATTTTTTTTCAAAATTATTTTTTCTTTCTGTTATTTGTATTTTGTCTATTCAAATCAAGAAAGCTAGAATTTTTAGTGGCTCAAAACTGCCCTTACCACTATTATGAAGGAGTATATCTCCATGTTAAATGAAAGTAATACGAACAGCCCGAAGTGTTGGTTATTAATTTTTGACCAGAGCTTTATCTAAAGAATAATTAGAGAATTATTGATTTTCACCTTTGATCAAACGACACAAAACATACGGAAAAATAACCAAGACATTCAACTGCATAATCAAACTAAACTATTGCCAACTCGAAAATGAAATGGGTCTTCATGATTAAAAATTATAAACCATAGCATTTTGATGAAATAAACTAATGCAAAAAAAATCTAGCTCAATTGAAGAGCCATTTTTATACGGAAGAGGAAAAAGGATTAACACCCGATCTAAAAGTAGCAGATTTTGCCCTTGCTTTCTATTTCGACCTTTAAACTTGAAACTCTTGGCTATAGCATCTACTTGGAGAAATATCGTTTTCGTGTCACTCTTCTGTTCTCAGAATACAAACAAGGCACTGCCTATTTACAGGGGCCGGATACGACTTGCAAAATCGATAATGGCCATCAAGCAAACATTTTGTTGCAATAATAATTCTAGGCTTCGAAAGGTTTACCAAGAACTTTGCATAAATCCGTTCAGAGTGGACGCTGCTGCTTGGGGATCATTTTATTTTCGATGCGAACTATTCAGGGCTACCTTCAGAATAATTTAAGATAATTTTTCCCTGAATTAAAACATAGATGACTAATTTATTATCAACTCTGATCAATGAATAATGAAGCATGTAATATGGAAATGTTTCACTCAAATGTCAAAAGGCTGAATGAAGATTTTAACATCACAATATTAATGCATAAAAAAATTTAATGCCTACTTAAATGGATCATTAAATAAAAAAATAAAAAAAAAACTCAGGACAAAGTGGAAATGTAAGTGGAAAACACTAGGCGAAAACGTCACGGGGAAAAATTTCAAAAATACTACTCTACTGCGATTTTCGAGCAAAAATACGAAGTAGAAGTTTTTCAGTGAAGGAAACTAGTTGCAGGGAATTACGAATGAATAAAACTGCAGTTAGGGATTCTAGCACATTTTTTTTAAAAGACACGTGATATTTGAGACTGCAGATCCTCGGAAAATCATAGCATATATTCTAAATCAGCGCCTTAAAGCTTTTTTTTTTCAAACGCAGGATTGAGAAAAAATTTCGTTTAATTTTCAGATGACTCTTAAACTTATCCCCGTTTAAATAGCTTGTCAAATAGGTTTCCTCTGATTTGTATTAATGGGAAATCCTGCGGCTGAATTTTCGGATGAACCACTCTAAAACAAAAACAGCAGTTCCGGCTGCAAGAGCTGAAGGCTTATGGCCGTACATAATCCCAAGTACAAGTGTCACCAAAGGTCTAGAAACTCGCGGTTCCGTGGCCCTAGCACAGGCTAATTAACTTGTTCACCATCACCTAATATTGCCTTACAGAAGCCGGGTTGGCATAACAATGGAAGTGTCCTTAGCAGACGGTGGCGCCGCGCCGGTGCGGGTGCTGCCTCTGTGGGGCGGATGGCGCCCCAGCCAAGAAAGTCATACTCCCCATGAATTCCGAGTCCCCGTGCCCTATTCACCACTAATACACGACATCCATTTTATCGGCAATGTTCTGCCGGCGCTCCCGTAATGACTAATAGACCTCAAATATTTCATACGTTACACAGTAGGAAAAGGGATTCTAGCAACAATAACTTTGGTCTAGAAAACGCTAGGCGAGCTCGATAGGCTGACTAATCAAAAACACAAGCCACACGGAGAAAATGACTTCGATGCCTCAACCAAACGTTTGGTTAATATAGCCTGCTCAGCGAACCAGAATTGTTGTGGTGAGAATTTTACTTGTGACGGCAACAACTGTAATTATTGTGGTAGCAATTTCATATTGTTGTAACAATAGAAAAAGATTTAAATAGAGTGGAAATGGCCAGGCTGTTACGACAGCAAGAGGAAAATTGAACCATGCAAAATGATGTAATAATAACGAACCTTATTCTATGGTGAAGAGATGTTTGGCGTATTTGTTCCTGAAGCGATTTCAAGGGTAAGCTTTCCTGTGAACAAAGAGAAAGTAACAAAATAGGTTACTTGCTTCTCCATGAAGAATGCAGTTTTCCAATCGAAGCAGTATTCCTCTTTATTCTCATTGAATACTCGCACGAAGGCTCTCGCTAAGAATAAATAAATCCTTATTATCACTTCGTTTAATATAAGTTCGTTTACAACAACTTTACAAGTCCCAAAATCTCTTCGCACAACTATTCGGCGGAACTTTTGCATATTTTGTTTAAAACCAAGTTTCGCAATCGCTAGATTAAAAATGCCTTGTGCCTCGCTCCACTGCTCTTAACGACGAAAGACATACTCATAGGAGGTAGCCAATGACATCTTTGAATCTTGAGGTGTAATTTTAATGGGATGACCCTTGGCGACAATAGCCGTGAGATCGCTTTCACAATCAATGATTGGCAAAAAGGTTTAAAAATACTTCACCACATTAAAAGTCTAATAAAAAGGCAGAGCGAAATTAAATGGGTTCCCATGGGGCCCAGGTAGCTTTTGGGATTTAGTCATGTGTTGCATTTGGCACCGCGGAAAAAAAGAAAAAAAAAACGCGTTTCAAATGTTATGACTCATCTGATTAAAGGCAACGGATCTTTGCCTTTACGACGACGCTCGCTCGCTCACATGTGACCCACTCCAAAGCCCAATGACACGCTCACTCATCGGGTACCGAACGCTGATACAAAAAGCTCAGCGACCGAGTGTTTCCCCCCGATCATCTTCCGAGCCCTAAAAACCCGGTTCTGAGCTATAGCCATTTAAGATCCTTTCTTTTTTTCCAGAAAAAAAATGTTGGCGCAAAAATAAAATTAAGTTGATTGGCCCGAACCTCATGAGTTTCAAAGGGATTATTATAAGAAGGATAAATTTCCTCGATACTAGGAGGAAATGTACATTAGACAAATAGAGTAGCAAAGTTCACGGAATGGAAGAGTTACAAGCCAAACCAAGACATGTAAAAATTTTCCTGAGATATTCTCCGATTTCGAGATTTTTAAGATTTATAAAAATAAATACTACCGTTTCTCAGTACTACTACGGTCATGATTAGTGTTCTTTGCTTCACTGGATGCCTCTCCCGAATTTAGGAATTCTCACTCTATACTCATTTTTTAAAGATATAATCTTCTAAGAGAAATATTCTTTGTTTTAGAAAATTTTTATGGCCGAAAAGCAGTTAATTCACAGAAATGCATCTAAGCGTCTACGCATAATACGAATCGGATTATTCATTTTTTTAATATATATTTTTTTACACCTTCCAAACTTTTTGTTCATAATAGCTTGGATTCTCCACGTGTGCTTTGATTCGGTTGAACCTTTCATTACATGATGATAATTAACGATGTGCGATCACGTATGTTAGGTGAGGTTAACCAAAGCTAAGTCAATTTTAGTGAGATAGCCTAACTTAGATAATTTGACTTGTCATGCTCCGCCGTCACTCCTCTCACATAACTTATGGACGAAGAATAGGACAAATGAGGTAAAAAATCTAACCTGAGGAAAAAGATATTTCGATGTAAAGGATATTACCTCTACAAATCAAAGAAACACTCAAATGATACCTCATATATTGCGAGATATCTAACAAATGCAACAATGATTTCATTAAAAGAAATTGGTTTTCATGTGGGGGGATATGGTATTGTAGCTTTCCCAATTCGAAATGGCAACCGATTTCCCATTCTTTTCTTTTTTTCTTTTTTTTGCACTTGTAGGGATATGTGCACTTTTTTCTGAGGGTCTGAGGGCACAAAAAAAAAGAAAAAACGGACGTAATTTTGCGAAGATTGTGATAAAATTCTGGCGGACCGCCAAAAGAGCTTGCTATTCGCAAATCGATGAGAAGCATTTAGCAATTAAGCATTTACGCCCACGGGTCCCAATCAATCCGGCAAAATTTACTGTTCTTACCAAACATGGAAAGCAAAGGAAGAAAGAATCGAAGTGCGGCCAATCTGACCAGACAGCAGTCATGCACAATAAAACACTGTCAAATAGGAACACGTTTAAGGTAGCAGAGATATTTGCGCTAATCGGGACGCTGAAAATGAGTTCATTTCGGTAATTAAAGGCAATCAGAATGCGTGTTGCTGCCCGCTCCTTATTTAATAACTTCGGTGACACCCTCTACACTCTGATGGCGTGCCATTAAGATACATTGAAATAGAATCTAAAGCAAAAGACGGCTTCTGCAGGAGGCGAGTGATCAAATTTCGCCATTATTCCACACGAAAAAATTCTACATATCGTATATATTAAATACGTTAAGGCTGCTTTCATATCCTGAAATTCCCTGTAAAAATCAAATAAACAAAAACATTGCAAACATGATCCTACAATATTGCAAAAAGGACATTTAAGAGTTGATATTGGTTCTATAGAGTTTCGAGTAAACTGACGAGAAGTTCAAAGAAACGACTTCGGAAAAAGTCATTTTATCTGTCTCGATTAAATTTTTCGTTAGTTTGACAAGACATTTTCTGACCTTATGTCTGCGAAATAATATGTTCTTAGCTGTAGATGGCATACGGGAAATTGTTAAAAACTAACTAAAGCAGAGGAATTAATAGAAAATACATAAGTTACATGAGCAGTTAGAGGCAAAATCTGAACTTCCTTGCTGAAAGTTCTAGTAAGTGATGAAACTCGCCCCCAGAATGCAATCAGGGAAAACCCAGCAAGAAGTAGATAAGTTCATTTAAGGATCTGATAGAAATTCAAGATTACTACAAGCAAACGAGGCGTTTTCCCGGGCATTCGGAAGGCGTTACAGCAGGGCTGGACCTTTTACGCGCAGTGCAAAAAATTGCACAGAAACGGCAGAAGTCAATCGAGCATACAGCCTTACAATTTCCACTTGGTCTATTCCCTGGGCACACGCTCCAAAAAAGAGAAAAAATGGCGGGTGAAAAGCAGTGGCGTCTAGCCACAAATCCCATCTGTTCCCAATTTTTCTCCTTGTTTATTTCCTTTATCTCGAAAAGCACAGATTTGATTGTGGACAGGAGAGAGGAGGTGGGAGGCAGAGAGAAAATAGCGGGAGTAAAGCGGACGACAAAGATGGCATCGGCCGACAAGGAAATCAACTCAGCAGGTGGTCCTCAAATTCACTCCTTTTCCTGGGTTGGTGAGAATTTCACAGTATTCGATGTCTGAATATTCCCATTAAACTACGACTGCGATGTTCAATTAGCCTATGTGTCGTTTTCAAAGTACCAAAAGATCAGGATACAAGAGAACGAGCATCTAAGTAACTAAAAGCCCTCAGGCACCAATCTTGTCTCGCTTAACATGGTTTTACACTCGCTTGACATATGATTTTTTTAACGTAATCTTTATACAAGTAATTTCACAAAAAAGCTTAAAGATAACAGAATTTTGCGCGGGCTTGAAGGTCATATTGCTGCTCGTCGATCTACTTTTAGTATAAAAAAATGAGGTATCATACGAAGAATTGCTTGCAAATTCGTTCACAGCAAGTGAGTACTACTACTCGAATTATGGGTTAGTTTATCTCTGTCCACGGCATTACTCGCGTCTCAAAAGATGAAGGCGCGACAGCTTCAACGACTTTAGGTCAAAAACTCTCAGCCAATCAGCAGCTGAAACGAAGCCCGTCATTCGCTAGCTATGAGGCCCTCTAAGGAAGGGATTTGGTGGTTCACTTTCTATGTGTTTCAGTGGACTAATTACAGCAAAGCGCAACATAGGAGAGTGGTCGAGAGCTATCGTGAGAGCCGAAGAAATATTCATGATATGCAATTTATTGTACTTTCCCAAATATAGCGTGATCCATACCAATTAGGCCACTTTAGAGCAGTGATTTTGAATAGATGCAGCTGCCATTTTATCAATCAAAAAGTCGATATCGGTTAGATTTCGAACACGTTACGCGCACCCAAGGCTTCAACTATCAAATTGATAGCTTTTACACCCATTCATCAACTTTAGGAAAGTAATTTAATCTCAAGCGACATCTCAACGTCGACGTAATAACTGGTAGTTGTGAACGCTATGGATTAGTTGGAGGAAATTGCAGGATCCAATCACTATTATGAATGATTTATAAAGCTCGATTTCAAAGCGAGCCGACAGAGAGATTTCACCACCCACACGGAAAACAAAAACAGACTATTTTTTAGACTGCAAGAATTTTGTCCTAGAATTCGAAGAACTGAATTCAGATTCAACGATTTTGGTTGCTCCAAACACTCTTAAAATGATTTCGTGGATTTAAAAAATATTCTCCGCCAAAAAATCTTTATAAAATTGATACAACTGATCTTCCCTTGAAGAAGAAGAGAAAGAAAGGTAGAAAAATACAGTAATAAGGGCAAGGGGAGATAAAAGAAAAGTGAGGAAGAAATAGAAAGGACAGAATTAACAAGACATGGCGAACATTGTACAGAAATGTAGAATCCGATAAAAATTCGAATTCACCAAGCACGTAAACTCATTTAAATGACACCGAAGGAGAAAGAAGGGGAAATAATATATACATTTAGCAGTCTATGTATTAAATAACAATGTTTCACGATGCAACAAATTGTCCAGATAAAGCAAATTAATGCCTCCTAAGAGACCCACGCAGTACTTTAATGCGGAAGTCTTACTCATAAGCCAGCAGGCTATTTCCTATTTTTATAAGCATATTCATAAGCTCGTTTTCACATTGTAGGTCTCACAGGTTCTCCGTGCGCTTGATATTGTTTAGCTTTCTTTTACTACTACTACTTTTTATAGGTTATCAACTTCAGAGAACTCATTTCCATAGCCGCACCTACCTCCTGGCAAACAAGAATATAATGTTGAACTGTCCTTCAGACCCATAAAATTTTTGATACCAAATTAGCTTTAGGACATAACCTGTTAGAGTATAACTGGGTGATGTCAAAGCTGCAAATACCACAAAATGTGCAGCATTAATCCACTCAAAACATTTCAAACTGGCGGAAAATGAGAGAAGAAATGTGGTCGGGTGTAAAAGCGAAAAAAAAGAAACCTGCTCGAATATGCTGTGGGCGGATTCGAATCCAGGATGAGTTCGTCCAATAACACGTTCCAAAGGTGGCCGACTTTCATATGGGTGGCCTTATCCTTTATTTTCGAAATAAAACTTCGGAAGGGCGTTCGCGCTCGACATTCTACTCACACGCTTTTTATCAAGAGGGCTGAAATTACGACGTCACTCCTGGAAAAACTGACGCAAAACAGTTTAAGAAGCACATTTCTGGCCAGAGGATGTTGCGATTCGCATCAGCAATAATGACAACTGATAACAACGAGTCAATCAAAACCTTTAGCCAGTTTTTTTCCCAAAATGTTGGTTAGGTGAAATTTGTTTATATTATTTGTTTCCGTTACTAATTGTGGGGTTTGAAATAGCATTAGAACTGATACAGTGCTCGGAGCTCCGTTGGTGCAAGCTAAAAAGGTTATTCTCCTAGGAGAGGATTATAACTCACGATGACATATGCCAATAACCAGGTTTCCCTGATCCAAGCTCCCATAATGATATCCGTCAGGATACAAATATGTATATCCTTGCATAAAAGGATACTCCTGCATTTTACGACATACATGTACATACAGTATCCATGAATATGTCGATGGTACACCTATCGAAATAATATCATGAAGACCCATCCAAATTTCTGCACATCGGTATCTATGCACTCATATTACTGCATGAATAACCCTAAAAACATGGACAATGGACAGCAATGCAGGAGTTCCAGTAAACAAATATGCATTAAGCCAATGCCTAATAATTCGTGATATCGTGAAATTAAATGAGGATGTCCCTGATGCGATGTTGGCAGCCAGATTATAAACGCATCAACGCCCAGCAAATGCCTCAAAAATATTGTAGGTTAAATTAATATTCACTCGTCCAAGAACGGGTAGATGCGTTTCCATAGGAATGCTGGACCCAAAGAATGTTTTCAGAAAAAATGTAATGCAAACGACGACGAATTTCCAAAGTTGAATATGCAAATTTCTGTCGTGAAAGCTTAGAAAATAGGAGGCCAAACAATTGAAATTTCATTGGTAGTAAATTTGTTCTTCAACGATTGGCCGCTATGTTGAGAATGTTTTGTGCGAATTCCTTAGTGCTCCAGCTGCCCTGACCTTATTGCTAATTCCATTGAAAGTGAATGGGCCATTTGCAATTTGATTTTCAAAGAAACTCGCGTTGCTTTGTGCAACAGCATTCTAGTTTTCCCGAACAGCGGAATTCAGAGCATCCAATAAAGTACCTCATTTTATTCTTTTCCCTTTTAAAACTGGGACCAACAGAACAGTACGTGTTTTAGCGCTAATCTGAACATGTGGAGAACTAGAGGTCGAAAATGTACAAAAATTCGCACTTATTGCAGACAGTTGGCGGTGGGAAATTAGCGATTAGCCTGAATCCACGTCTCTACTGAAATCACAGATATTGCTGGGGATACCAATTCAGTAAGCATCGTCGCAGTGAGTCGCACGAGTTCTACAGGCTAAGATCTTGATTTCAGTCGGCTTATTTTTACTGCTGCTTTTAGGACCTAGTGTGCCAAAGGTGTGTCATCTGGTTGCGATGGATTTCGGCAATTACATGAGATGTTGCGCTCATCCAAAGTGCAAGGAATGGGACATTCCACAATGGAGAAGTCGGTGGTGAATCGCAAACAACTAAAGCATGACGTGAAAATTTCATTCACACAGGATAAGCCAGTCACAGACATTGTAGCAAGTAGCAAAACGAGAAAATACCCTGAAAGTAACAAGGCAGTGGAATCGTCCTCTCATCACAAATGGAGTGAAGCGGGAAGGCAGCAACTGGGCAGGCTGTGCAACCGGCCGGCCGGCTTAGCCGCGCCTTCTAATACTTCTTCTTTTTTGGTCGACGTACACGCTATTTAGAGCGGGCCGGCTCGCGGCCTCAGGCCATACCAATTACTCGAGCCGGCAGCCTCCGTCCAGGTTCATGAGTGCCTGGCCAGTGGCTGCTGCACCGTCGCCACGTGCGTGCGGTGCATGCTGTTTACTTAGGCATTGCGCTCTTGATGCCTCCGGCTGCAAGCCTTCAGGAGATGTCCTTTCAAATTCACCTTTTCTACAACTCAAACATGGTGCTTGGGAGTTCAAAATTGCCCATCACACGGAAATTTCAAAAACTTGATTGTGCACTTGTTTGTTCCACCTTTTGAGCAGAGCAAGCACTTAGGCTCATCTAACATAACCTTGCGCGATTGTATGTCGTCTTCACTCGGTTGAACCTGTGTCGGGATTACAGAGTTGAAGAAACAAACCTTTCAAAAATGAGAATGAGGAAATCTCAACTGTTTCTTATTTGAAAAAAAATCCATGGGAGCAAACTCGACGTAATCTTGGACCACAACGCAACTATATCGATGAGGTCAGCTCTCGGTCACAGTAATAGGATATATCTATTTATGATTGAAGTTATTTCTATATCGCGGAAAATAATATACTTCATGTAGACGTACAAGGTAGAGCGAATCTTTAACCCGAGAAGCTTAACAGTGAGTAAAGGTGACAAAGTTTTGAGACAAAATACAACTTCATTATACATTACCAAAGTTTCAATGACGTGGGGGATGAGAAGGGCGAGTTCTTGGCTGGCTTCTCCGGAAGGACATCGAAAACGATTGGAAGCGATGGAATTCTTGAAAAAGTGACCAGGTTGCCCCAAAAACGTCCGATTACGATTGTTATGTAAGGTAAAAAGTCCGGAATGGGAAAAGTGGGCGTGGACGGTGCTCCGACTTTCTTCAGCGGCCTTGATACTACTTTTCGTAGGTCCATGTCAATTCTTGACAGTTAAGACGGAAACAAGTTTACTTCGTCGCTTCATCAAACTGGGAAAGATTTTTTCTCCTTCTTCTTTATTTTTTCATATTAAATAGTTTCTTGCTGTTTTGCTCATACGCGAACAGCATTATTCAAAGTTACTTCAAATCTCTTCTAGCTTCAACATGTGTTCCGTTCGCAATGCTTTTATATTGTCAGAGATTCTGATCGTAGACGGGTTATTATAGCCTGCTGATTGCGCAGAAGTAGGTTGTACTTGGGTGCCCAAATACGTCAGGGTATTTCAATAAAAGGTCGAATAATCAACTATCATTTCTTGACAAAATACATGACATCTCAAGGTTCCTGTAAGTGGCGCACTGAAGATCAAGATGAGAGTACAGTCAATGATGATGTCTCAGTTGATGATTCTTGATGTAATCTTGATGTTCCTGACAGTAACATTTTGTGTCTCGGATCACAAGGCTCAAACTTCCCAGGAGAAAAGGCCTGGGATGTCTCACCACATATTTATTTGTTGAAGCCAGTTGCCCTCAAGAATGTCGCTGATTTCCTCAATTTTCTCACCTCCTATTAAAGACATAAATCAATGTTTTTCGACTTATAATCACATTTTCTAAACGCCCATCCCGAGCCAGTAATTATAATCAGGTTAAACGTTTAGGTATAACTTAAGCATTTTGCATAAAATTTGACTTATAACGGGCGAGCGCTTATCGCGATATTGGCCGTCTCCTTCAATTGACGCTTACTTTGAGTGCGGAACCCAAGCTGACACGTTTCTGGAAAAAAAAATCAGTCCGGCGAATCTCAAAGCCAAATCAAGGATATCCTGCCGAAAATGATAATAGGCCCGATAAGAAATCCGTACGTGGGCCCGTCGCAATGTTTATGCAATGAAACTTGCCGTGATCCAGTTATTCAAGAAAAAAGGCCGCGACTTAATTCTAGCAGGTCACAGCCTCGAGGCACGTTGCTTGCGCACTGTGTGAGAAATCCCCACCAATAATTCAAATCTCACGGTTTTTCGCCGATCTGATTATTGGCCGGCCTCAAAATGTTCCCAGATTGGCACACAACTCGTATTCATTACCCTAAGTGAACTTGGGAGTAGCATTGTTCAGGTTTACACTGACACACAGGTGGCTATTGGACACTACTAGTCTCACAGTACAAGTACACTTTGCACTTTTCTACTCTCAGGCCTTGCTCCACATTCGTATTTTTACACTTCCCAGACACTAAAATCAAGATTAAGTTTGACGGAAAAGGCTATAAACATAGTGAGAGTGGGAACAAGTTGCTTCAATTAAGACCTTCAATTAAACCGCGAGGAACAGTTCTTTTCAAAAGCCCTTTACCTATTTAAAAAAAATACCTAGCCAACTTTTTTAAGAAATCAGCCTGGTTCAATATCATGAACTACCAAAACATTAAGCCGTTTATATAATCATCCCTCTTTGTTGCGTTGTTCTGATGAAATATTTGCCTCCCAGAAAAAAAGAGAAAATAAACCAATTTCGAGTGTTCTTGATACATTGGGTGACGGTAAGGTAGATTCTAAGGCCTAGAGGTGTAGCCGTTGGGAGAAATGTCTGCTATTGGAGAAGGCATGA
>Ga0058701_10001230_pt1 | contig 17997 bp, 8 predicted proteins | sample AgamicOrMae_FD_97039 | JGI IMG/M metagenome (GOLD analysis project Ga0058701, IMG submission 97039) | Agave microbial communities from Guanajuato, Mexico - Or.Ma.e | ecosystem: Host-associated > Plants > Phyllosphere > Phylloplane/Leaf | place: Guanajuato, Mexico | collected 2012-06-04
ATATATATTTGGCCGATTCTTTGAAATAATAATTTCTTCATTATGCATAAGTTATAGATTAGTTGAAAAAGTAAAAGCAACATGCTTTGTTTATTTCCATACTCATAATACGACATGTGAAATGGTTTGTTTGATATCAAAACTTTTCCACGAAAATAAATCGCTTGTCCCTTAGTTCTTGGCGATTCTTCAATAAACTAAAACACATGTCAAGAGTGCTAATTTGACCAAGGCTTAACCTATGCAGCCCATGCGTTAGTAAGGCATTAATTCTTAAAATATTATTTTTAAAGAAGTAATTCCGAAAAAAATTAAATTAAATTTAAAAAATACCTCTCGACTACACAGAGATGGCTATTTTATGTAAGTTCAATCCCTCCAATAAAAATCGATGAAGCAAAAGCATTAGTTTGAACAACGAACAACGTAAAAGCGGGCGTTTCAACAATCGTCCAACTCTGCTGTAATTGACAATGGCGATTGTCCTATTATTGAAACGCACTCTGACACTTGGTCGATTGTTCAAGTCAGCAGTTTTACATTGTTGATTTTTATTTGTAGGGATGAAGCTTTTAAGTAAACTAGTAACGTAATACAGGACAATTAGGATCAAATATACTAGTATATTCGAAGTTTCAAGAAGATTTGTTTATGAAAAGGTCCTATCAAAGTCTACCTTTTGATTTCAGTCGTAAACGCCGACCTCAAAACAAAAGTAGAGTAAATTGTGCGGTTCAAAGATCATTTGAATGAAGAATGGTAGGACTGCATTAATGATATACATTTCAGTCTTCTTCAAAGACATCTTGAAACGATCGAAGGACAGACCGGCCTAATGAGCCAATGAGCTGTTTCCGATTAAAGGAAGACCTTGTCCTCGAGATTTGACATCTTTCTGAAAGCTACCGTCATTTTAGGCCTTTCCATGACTCCCCTGAAATAGTCTCGTAGAATTCGCGCGCCTTGTCCAGTTTTGAGTTCATTTGTGATGGAAATGACTTTTAATTTGAGAGCGCCCACCATTCAGCCTGTCCAACGAGGGGCTGGGGAAGAGGGTGCAAACCGACAACCGTGTTCTAGAATTAAGGAGGTATGCCAGGTGTGTTGCTATTCAAGTTAAGCATAAACTTTCCTTTCTTTTCTTTTTGCGGATGAAAAGACACTGTTACATAATATTATCTTTCCAAATATTAACAATTTTTCAGTTTCTGGCTGGCAGAAAAACACATTTTGGTTTTCAAAGTGACTAATAAATTAAAAAATTGATGTTTTTTTGAAAAAAATCCTGTGATTTATAGTCGATTTTCAAGGTTTTTCTATTAAACAATTTTTTAAAACTATGTTAGGTGAAGTTTTCTTGCCTCGTAATTAAAATCCGTTGATAAGCATTTAAAAGGATTTTTTTAGGTAAGTTATCTTTGGTTTCCAAACTAATCGCATAAGCGTGTACTTGAACACTGACCGGACATGACGTGCAATCTATTTCGTTGTAAAGTTGGAGTTAAAAATAAAAATTAAAAATTTAAAAAAAATGGAAAAATAAATAAATAAAAAAGACCAACACGGTGATAACAAGATGACAGTAGGCCGTAGTATCATGTGGATAGCGTCTTGAACTTGAAGTGCACATAGAATTAAGACGGAATCAACTCTTTCATTTTTGTGCGCCATACTTCCTCAAAAGAAAAATTCTAAAGATCTTTGTAGCGTTAGGGGAGCAAACATTGCCAGCGCGTTTGCAACTCATGACAGCTATTTCAAACGTCACCACGTTAGGAAGAAAGTTCAGACATTTTCTGCGTGTTCGTACAACTGAAATATGCGTCGTTATTTATTTACGTGTACGCATAAATACACGTCCAGTCTCCAAAACTAGGTCGCTTTTATTTTTTTGTTGCACAAGTTTTGCTGAAATGGACTGAATTGATCCCATGCGTACACACGTTCCTAGACATAAAGATTATTTTCTGGTAAAAATAAAAATAATGATCATAAAAATACTTGAAAATATAACCATGTCTTTTTTTCCTGAAATCAACTGATAACAGTTTGAAAAATCCTGTACGTTTTAAAGATTGTTCATAAGTTTCATGCAATTTATATTGTTAGCCAATTTATGACGAATAAGAATGAAACGTAATTTTAGATTTAAAATAAATAAGAAAACTCTCCTCGCTTAAATTTCTGTTAAGTCATTAAAAAAAATATTTTAGTGGTCGAGTTAATTTAGTCGTATTTACGCGTCGAGTTCCGGGCAAACTCGACGCGCATCTATTTCACTGCGAAACCGAACACATTATTTAAAAGTCATTCAAAAGGACATGACTCGGCCCACCGTGTCTTTTCCTAAATTCTGAAAATTCAGAGGAAACTTTAGTCGTCCAGAACTATTTACAACAGGTCGAGAACGTGCTTGAACATTGCATTTCGTCATTTTTTTTCAAAACGCTCATTCGTCATTATTAACGTTAAATTTATTCATCCAATTTTTATTAAAAAATACGGTATATGCAATAGATTAAAATTAATAAAGGATGAAAGAAATTAAAGAAATGAATTAAAAATAAGGGAATAGAGATGTCAAAAGATGTGAGTTACGGGCATACAAGAGCACTCGCATGGATTTATACATTCGTCGTGGAGGGGATTGGCGTAACCTTAACTATCACTTAGGTGACCGACGGGGCCGACGGCGAGAGTGGCGCAGCGCACCCCAGCAGAGACGTCCGCGCCGCCAGTCGGAGTCACGCCTTCCCCGGGACACAACGCGCCAGCTTACGGAAGTGTTACAGCCTTGCAGCCTCCTCTCTTTTCGCTACCATCCCTACAAGTCTCTCTCTTCATCTCAAAGTATCTGATTCAGCTGTCTTACCCATGTTAGCGCTAACTGCATGTATCCGCTTACCTGCAAAACGAGAATTAATATTTTTATGGGGAACACTGATAGCTAGAAGTAGTATTTTCTATCTTCCGAGTTGTACAACATTTGACATTAAAAGATTTCAGTGCTTAAATGGAAAATGTTTTAATGGGGTAAGATTTTTGCCAAAAAATCGTAAAAAGTGTAGACAAACTTTATGTGTTGGTTTGTTTAGTTATTTTAAGAATCGCTGTGATCGGTGAAAAATGTTCAAACTCAAGACGCATAACATACGTTCGAGTGTACACTGCACAAATATATTGTCACGCTTGATTTTGGCGTAGAGGCTCTTGTACAGGGTGCTCAACGTAATACCCAGCTGTCGAACGGGGTGACCTACCCAAGGGCAACAATATTGCGCTTGAACAAACCACCTACGTTGCAAAAACTCAAGGAAAACAACGTTTCGGGTTTATCTCGCATTTATTAGAAACAGAGATTTTGCTTGTCTTGAGGGCAGGCAATATCCTGCCTTATTGTCACGATTGCATTAGAGAACAAGAAAACTTGTTCAAGTACAGGTCTAGGGGGTACAGCATGTTCCCCTGATTGGGTTGGCAACGAGAAATACGATTTATATATATTCGTATAAACATTTACTGATCAATAACTGGAAGTATGTATGTTTTCCTGAAATTGGGCGATTAACTTCCTCTAACCTCAAACCGTTTAACAGGGCATTTCGACAAAATTGCATTTTGAGCACTGGTCCGACAGCAACGAAAACCGGCAGAAGCTATGAAGCTGCGCAAAAATTCATTTGTCCACGTAAGGGAACGCCCTTTCATGCTCGGACGGAATTTAAGGCCGAAAAAGGGATTAACACAACATTACACTCCGCCTCCGCTTAAAATTCAACTACTCCCCCAGGGAATATCCGTGCCCCGCTCCCTCCCAGTCAGCACAATTTACAGCATATAACCGCCTGTTTACCTGTCCTTATAAATCGTGCCGAGTTTTTCAGACATACCTACCTTTTCATTACCCTTTGCAAATGATTGCGTTGGGACGACTTCAAGGAGGGCGCAGATAAGGAAGGAGGAGGGGTTTTTCGAGCTGAACAAAAATTAGCCGGCCCAACAGGGGCCCATTAAATCTTGCCTAAAAATTAGTTCTCTGCGCTGACAACAACGTCGTATAGATGTCTTGTCCTTCGTTACTGTTCCTTTAAACGCATATCAAAACCATAAATTTTGGGCCTTTTTGTCTGGACACCGGTAAAGGCGGATTCCTTCACAGGTGACAACTCAATGCCTCCAATAAAAAATCAGGAATCAATCAGGGGCGTATTTTAAAAATCAACCATATGAACGCATTAACTTGAAAAAAAAAATCAACAGCTTTTCTCATATATTGCAATTGATCGATTTTTGAAACGTACACTTTCAGTGAACGATTTTTATAACACGCCCTTCTACTCGATCGGTTTTTCGTTGGAGAGATCTTCTTCATAAAAATCCCAACATTTTTCCAAAATTTGATTTTGCGAATACAGAAGGAGCTTATATTTTACTGACATGTTTTTGATATTTTGTTACAAACACGCGCACTTACTCATAATTGACGTTAGATGAACACGATCTTGTGTTCAGGACCTTCGATTGATCTATAATGTGCATGAACATGGTTTATTGTCTATTGTTCATCGTCTAATGTACCATCTGGCGTTCGTGGTCTAATGACACACTGGGGATAACGCTTTCATGCTCATCATAACGTTCATCTTTCACGTTGCATCTTCCGATGTTCATCTTCCGATGTTCATCTTCCGATGTTCATCTTCTGATGTTCATCTTCTAATGTTCACCGTTTGAGGTTTATGATCTGATGTTCATGAACTGATATTTATAGTCTGATCTTCATCGTCTGTTGTTTATGGTCTGATGCTCATCATCTGATGTTCACCGTTTAACGTTCATCGTCTCATGTTCATCTTCTCGGGTCATCGTCTAATGTTCAACGTCGAATGTGGGACCGAAGAAAAGAACTCGCCGATCACTGGCAGGAAACACATTACGACGTTTAGAACTGCCCCGACCAAATATTTTAAAGGTCTATCCTCCAATGTTTACAAACAGGAGGAGTATCTTCATTCACGGACCAGAGCGCGCTCACTCGCGAATTGACTTCGTCAAAACTGTTGGGAGAAACGATACGTTTGTTTGTGACGCACCGAAAGCGGCACAAGGCGTGCGATGAGGCGCGCCGAACCGAGCGCCGAGGTTAGGCGTTTAGCTGGCTGCTTAAAAAATAATTACAAAGGGAGCGGGATTCGCCACAAAGGCGCTTGCGAAAAATGAAATTAATTTATCTTTTAGCTGAGAGCACCTTTAATGATATCATTTAGCCGACGTAGCTTTCCCATTGCAAATGCCTCAACAGTTCCGCGTATGTTGGGATTCAATTTAAGGATTAGAGTGTATCCCATATTGTTAGCAGACGAGAGCGTGCGCCTACACCCATCATTTTAGAAGTTATATCACCTACGTGCACCTCTTGGATGTATTTTCAATGAAGTCATTTATACGTTTTCAAAATATTCGTGATCAAAATAGATTTCCGCTATTATGCACAAATGATTTTTCGACAATCAATAACTTCATCGGTTTTCTTTTCTTTTTTTCTTTTTTTTTTCAAAAATCAAAATGTATTACAAAATCTCTGCAAAATAATGTTTCATTCGTTAACGCACAAAAATCATTATCTACAGAGTTTAACGCCTAATAACTTCATCGGTTTACTTTTTTTTGGTAAAAATCAAAATGTATCACAAAATCTCTGCTTTCATTCGTTAACGCAAAAAGAATCATTATCTCCAAAGTTTAACGCCTGTTGGGTGCAGTTGCAGTAACATATATTCAATATTCCTTCAAAACAATTTAAAATTTAACCCGTTTCCACATTAAAAAACAAAGATTCAAAACCCCATTATTACGATATTATTATTTTTACATTCAACACTACCAGTGGTCTGAAATTACAGAGTAATATTTGAGTCTCGTTAAAGTAACTTAACAAAAGTAAAAACAACCAATATATCACCACAATTTGCGCAAAAGCGTTTTCTGCTGCAACACCAATTAAATTACAAGTTTGCTGGAGAACTATTTCTCCTGTGATAAGTACCAGAGGTTGAGAATGCCGACAACTTTGGATAAAAGAAATTGTTAAATCAAGTAACAAAAAGAGAGGAAAAAAGTCAGGACGCGGATGCACAACTATTTGTAGAGAAAACAAAGCGCACTCGGCTTAAGAAGAAAAGTTTGTGTCCTTAAAGGGCCCCTGCACCCTTTTCCTTTTTCTTCACTCGCGAAACAGACAAGGGAAAATATTTTCCGAGTGACGTGAAATTGGTAAAAGAAAGCGGCAAGATGTTCAACAACAGTAAAAATTACTCTCTCAAACAAGTATACTGGCACCCCTTTCTACTTGTAGCCTACATCAATGGGAAACAATGTCTAAAAAAGAAACCTAAAATTTATACGATTTTCCAGAATTGATTTTTAAACGCTTACAAGTAGTCATTATACCTGTAAAGCCTCGGTAAATCAGTGTGTAAATGTAAATTTCTTTTAACCTGATAGCTAATCACGCTAGCTGAAGGCATCCTTTTCTAAAACTGGCATACAGATGAGTACAGAAACATTTCCGATGTCAAAATGTGTTGTATTTAGATATACGATTATGAGGAAATGTCAATAATGAGCCCTGGGTTGTCATCAAAATTTTGAGTATATAAGGTCAGTTACCGATCGAAAGTCCTTCATCTGAAATCAAAGATATATCTCCACTATTTACTACGCACCGCAATTCTCGGTCTCACCTTTTGATAGCTATAAAAAATTGAATGCACAAAAATACATTTTATTGAGAAGGTTGGATCCCTAAACTGAGATGGGAATTATTACAAAAAATCAGTCTTACTAATTTAAACTTGGGGGAAAAAGGAAACAGTTACTAAATAGTAAACAATAAAATACAGAATTCGGGGTTCCATTCCCGTACCGAAGAAGTTTTTTTCAGATCAAAGGAAGTTTCAAAACATACTTTATTCTTTGAAAAGTTTCACTTTATTTGATATACGGTAGTTTTTTTCTGATCGCGAAGAATAAGAAAGCGTGGGAGAAAGCTCTGCTCACCGCAAAATCATTTGATGTTCGATGAATGAATGCTTTTAATAAAAGCAGGGCTCTCTTTAGGTCAGTGCATGGAGCAAAGTCGGAGAGACGCGTGGGGCCCTTTAAGCCCGTGTTTCTAGCAGAAAAAGGGTTTTATATTCGTGCTTTATTAATGCCAGGATTAGTCTTGACCGGGATAAATCATTGCAGATTCGCTGCATACGAAAAATGGGAAATGGCTTTTTGCTGACAATGGTAATGATATACAGACGCAGACGGGCTATTCTATTTCCTATAGCGAAACGATATTGCACGAGTGCCTTTACTTTAATTGCGACCGTTTAATTAGAAATGGGGAGCGCTTTAGATTGAACATGTTTGATAAAAGACATTGCATTGAGAAATCCAATAATGAATCGAAAAATAACAAGAATAGAGTTTTTAAGAGACGATACGTCTGGTTAGATTAGTTTGAAGGTAAGCTTGCAAGGTCATGCTTTATGGGGGAAAAAGCATTTCAGGTGTTGGATTTAGAGTCTAATTTGGTAAAAGCTTTGTTAAGTTTATCTTGGTTAGGTACCGTACCACGTGAGTTGCAAGCCCTTAAGGATTTTCTGAAAAGACGATACAACCTGCTCGACATGAGTGCCATGCGTGATGCCTACTACGGCCTAGATTCCTGGCTTTTCAGCCTGTAGTGGACAACACGCGTGGCACTCGTGTCGAGCAGGTTGTATCGTCATTTCAGAAAATCCTCAGGGGCTCGCAACTCACACGGTACATCGAAATCAACAAATATTCGCTCAAAAGTTCAGATGACAGCTGGAACCCATTGGCAAATCGTGATTCTTTATAGCAGTGGAGTAAAACTAACTGGAAAAAAAGATTTGGTTTACGAGTAGCCTAAATTACGCTGACAAGTTCGGCTGGGCAAAGAAAGACTAAATTACGCTTCCCTAAGTTAGGTTGGAATACGCGATTCTTTAGTACGAGTTACGCCAGCTTTGCCATGCTTAGTTCAGTTAGGCGACGTTAAGCTTATAGACGGACATCTTTTGAGGAACTTCTATATTGAAGAACTCTTCAGCGAAAGAACTTCTTGCATCCGGAATGAGCGTCTAGCAGCACGGTATTTGAAGAGAATGAAGATGAAGAGGGTGTCATTGAAACGTTTGTAAAGTTTGGCGACGCAGACATACTTAAGCTTTTAAAAATATTCTTGCAGCGTTTGTAAATATTTGCGGTGGTTGGCTTAGGTAGCACGTCCGTCTGTCTGCAGACGCAAGCCCCGCATCCAAACTCAATCTCCCTCTTGGTCTCATTTCAAATACGCTTTTGGAGACTCGGGTGGCCTAAGCTCTGCGCACTTCGCGCGCAAGCCAGCCCTTGCTCGTTGGAGTGCATCTTCATCAAACGCAAAATGGACCTGAATTCTTGTGTTATCATTTTCGCGAGGAGAAAGCCGCGGAAAATAGCATGACACGATGAATACCACCCCCTTCGCCGAACGGATTTGAAAATAACAGCACTCAAGGTAATAGTAATAAAAAATACGTTTGGGTTTATACCGCAAACCTCCAGGGTGTAAATTTAATTTAATATAAATATAAGATGTTGAGTTTTCAATCGAAATGGACGTAGAGAGCACTTAAATTTTATAATAAAAACAAATTAAAGATTTTAAGCTAAAAATGTGTAAAGATGGTATTTTGAAAATCGCAAAACTTCTACTTTTGGCGAGTTTGTTTTTGTCCATTTTAAATAAAGGCGTAACTATACAGGGTTAAATGACCTATTTTTGGCGCGAGTTAACATCCGCAAAGAGATGGGAACAGTCGATCGGGATGAAATGGATTAAGTCAGGTTTGTTAAAGCCTTATGAAATGGAAGGCTCCCGGATCACTTCCCACTAGGAATAATTGACAAGTCTGCCATGAAAATTTACCAAAAAGCGTATTAAACCTGTCCAGCCACCAAATCTCGGGCGGGTATAGCGCAACGCAAAGCATAGATGGAGCTGCCCTAACCAGGTGCGGTGATACCCAAAACTAGTAATGGGTAACATAAAATAGGTATATTTTGATCACAGATCACTTTTGATAGCTGAAGTTGTGTTGAATGGTGCAAGCTGCATTTTCATATTCAATGTTTTTTCCTTAACTCACCGGTAGAGAAGGCATATATGTCTTTGATTAGACCTACCAACTTCCTAGCATTACACAGACATGAAACACCCAGGTTAACACCACAAACTATCACTACAAAAGTTTCACATAACAGAGTCTCGTCTTTCTCAAAATATAATTCAATTTTAAAGTTAAAATGAGAGAAGAGCACGCTACGAGGGACTGTGCAGCGCTGTGCAACGCTGTGGGATGATTTTCCGCGCCACGCGCCCTTTCTTTTTGCCGACCCCAGTCGCCTTTTGTGGTTGCGAAAGACATAATGCTACCACGTTTTGTTTTGATGACGTCGTCGCGAGCAGCCGCCCGTCCGCCCACCCGCCCGCTCGCCAAGCGTGAATTTAATTTTTACATCGGTTTATCTCGGGGCACGGATTTAGCCGGAAATGTCCTCAAGGACCTCATCATCCTTCGTCCTCGTAAAAAGCTCAACGCCCGTCCAACCAAACATGTGCTCTGCTCTTTTCTCCAGGGATTGCCCAGCATTTGACCCAATTACGCCAATTGCTCATTATTTTGAGACGAATTCGGATTCAGAAAAGACGTTTCCGCGTTAGGAATATCATTCGGTTGCACGGACCTTTCTTTCTATCTTGTTTATTCTACCTTCTCTTTTTTACCACAGAGTAATTCTTTTCCCTGCCACAAACCTCGCTTCGTTTCCTTTCTCCCACCGAGGAACAGCAAAGGCATTACAGCCTATCCCGTTGACAGTCAATGCACAAAGATCTTCCCCTACCTCTGAAACTATACCCGTTTTCTTCTTCTCCGTTAGAAACGATTCCAAGATAAATTGCTATGGGTAAGGTTTCTCCCCCACCACCACATCAACCCTCGATTTCCCCTTCCCCACAATCGGCTGACAAGTGAGGCAAAACAGGTTGCCTTGATTGGCCGCTAAAGGCACAACCGCCGGCAAACTACTACCCCCTCCACCGATGTTAGCCTCGTTTCCCTCTCCCCCACCAACATCGTGTAGATACCCGTTCTCCGCACTACTAACAGGAAAGGCGGCTCTGTCCAGTTTCGTCGCGATACATCTCCAGCTTACAAACGACTATCTGCTTTCAAATTTTAATTTCCGTAGTTTCATCTCTTTCCTCCATAAACTCTATTGTGTTGGTTTTCTCCTTTCTTCAACTTACCATCGAGTATGAAAAGAAAAATTCCTAGAAAACCACAACTTTAATCCTGTAAAGAATAAAAACCACAACCCCGTTTTCACTCAGACAAAACCCGTCGGCGCCTTTCCAACAACCGCACCCTTTTTCCCTAATCGTCTCTTTTATCAGCGAGATCGACATTTCTGTCTACTTGAATGATCATTTTCGGCCTTTTCATCTTTGGTACGACTCGCTCTGCACTACAGACTATGTCATCTATGCCAGACAAGCGACCTGCCTTCCCTCCTCGTCCCCCTGGAAAAACGGACGCGGAATATTAAGCTTACCCCTTCACGCCCGTCCTCGACCTCTACGTCATAGTCAACGGAACGTCCAGTCCAACCGGCGACACAGGCCAGCTCATTCACCAACGATTTCGGAGCCAGCTACCAACATTCGTCCTCAAAATGTACAGTCAATATCAAAAGTTGTACAGTCAGTCTTAAAAGGTGCTCTCCCGTTCTTGTACGCAGCAAGGTGGTGCGCAATGTATTTTTTCAAGACAACCATTCTCCCTTGATCAAAGTAAACATGTTTTGAACATCAAAGATGGAAAGTTTCAAATAAATAGAGCCAGGACATATGATAACATCACACCCGAAAATGCAAGTTACGATTACGATATGACTTGGAATGTTCATTAAAATACGATTCAATTTTTTTATTGGAGGGACAGTTTAACCGACTCAATCCTACTGAGGCGTGATTGGATAATAAGAAGAATTTCACAAAGAACAGACTTAGAAATAGGGTAATCAAATCAAAGATGGTATGAGTTTGGACATTAGACGTAACCTACACTAGTAGTATAAAGTTCGTTCAATGATAGAAGTATCATGGAGAAATATTATGCGGAGATAATTAGTTCCGTTTCCAAGGCAGCGATCTTTAAATTGACATCCAAATGAATTATAGGGTTTTAGTTTCTAATCCGAGTGCACAGGTGTTCTAATGACATTTTGGCAAAAAATCTATGGTCACACAGAGCTTCAATTTTACAAACTCGTCACAAAGTACACAAAATAACAACAGAGCAGACGACGGTGACTAGTCTCCTATCGCATAGGAAAACAGGCTCCGCCAATCCACGCTAGGTTAACTCTTAGAAAACGTACTGTACGTCCATATTGGATTAGTCAATAATTAATATAACACTGTTGCCAGTTTGGTAATCAGTAATCAGTCTGGGTAAAATACATATCACAGTATGTTCGTAAGTCTCATTTCTTTGCACGACAATTTTTTTTATATCATTTTTGTTTTTGGCTTTCCTTGATAGACCAGAGCGCACACTCTCCCAGGTGCCGACTTTTTCGATGGCTGCTACAACGAGCAAAAGGTCAACCAGTATGGGACGAAGTCGACAATACGAGCACTTCAGGCTGACATTTGGACTAACTACAGGTTCGCTACCATTCTTTCAAAGAAGGTCGGGCAGCTGATTCAAATTTCTGACAAAATTTTATTGACCTGTGTGAAAATAACAAGCATCGTCTTGGCGACAGCTGCAGAGCAGAGAAAGTCGAAAGGACACAAGCACACGCGAAGTCTCCATCATAACACGTCTTGCGTGTGTTGTAGCGGCGTCCACCCGAAGGGGATCAAGTCACTTGGAAGATAAGGAAAAAGAAAAGGGACACAGCAAATCCTATGGCTATTCGAGGCACATCTGTTTTCCAAACATTGTGCACTTGAGTTTATTCCGTGTAACTTGAGAACGCGAGCCAGCAGAGCCCGGGTCGCTAGTAGATAAGGCGCTTCCAAAAGTTACGGGATAGAGATTCAATATGGCCGAGGAACAAAGACACACATGCTGTGTAGCAAGATTTACGGCTCTCTCCACCAAAACTTGCAGCATATAACACTTTTAATGACCACCGCTTTGCTCTGAATCAGTACTTTTCCGTGTCAATGGGTACGAACAGGAGGAGCGGCTAGAGAACACCTAATCGGATGCCATTACGCCATCTTGCGAGATTCCCCGAATAGTAAGTTACCCGCTCACAATTTCCACGAAGAGCAAAGCGATTTTCTGAAACATTTCCACGGTGAAAACCAAACTAATCACTGCAAAAACAAATGCTTAATTCAAGTATGGTTCCTGGTGTTACTTTAAGTTGCAACATTTTTAAGTTGAGAAAATCTTGTTTTAAGTACAGGATATAATGCTTAATCAAGCGAGGCATATGACCGAGTTTCAGCGGTAATTCGAACTGAAAACTTAAATCAAGTATCAAAGCGACTTAATTTAAGTCCATATTTTGACTTAATGTAAGTTCGATTAAGTACTCACCTAAAAAGCAAAAAATATTATTTTAGGCCATTTTAAGCTATTTATATCGTTAAAAATCCGTCTACAATACACATATTGGTTGCAGAGTTTGGCTTCACTGCAATTTTGGATAGAGTAGAGAATTTATTGAGTGTAATATCACTGAGATTCGAACCACTGAACTCGTAACCCATATACATTAACAGGATCCTCCGGCGTATAGCTTTGTGACATGATTCCGCGTTGAGAGGCAAATAGGAATTAATTCTTTGCTCCGTTTCTTTTGCTAGCGCATCACCGCGGAAGAACATTTTCGCTCTCAAGGATCAATTAATTAGAGGAAGTAACGGGCGTTGCTGGTAGAGGCTAATGAGGTACCTGCGTAATAAATTTCGCAGCATCTTTCCTGTCAAGTGCCTCTTATAAGAAAATCAACAAAGCCAAACCTACAAAAATATCAAAAATCTAATGAACATGAAACGCAGCAAGTGTTTTTCACATTCACTAGCACATATATCCGACCGTTTGTGTGGCAGAATAACCAGATACAAACTACGATTAATTTAGCTTTTTGCCTTCCCCGAATTGGAGAGGAAAGGTGGGGGACCAATATGCCCGGCAGTAAGTGCTCGCCAAGTCTCCTCCAATAATCACGGACCGGACGAACCCGTCCTAACTCGGTATCCGTGCTTCGGATTGGCAGAAACAGGGTTGAGGTGCGGGTAGGGGCATGGAGCCCGAGGTCTCGTCATTTTTCTATCGCAGTCGTCGCAAACTGTCCGAATTAATCCTCTCCTCTTTCCAGATATAGATTTACTGTCATTACTGTCGAGTTACAGCTCCTTGTGTCTCTCCATTGTTATAACGCGTTACTGCTCTGCATTTGGTTGGTTGGCATAGCGCAGCCGGGTTACGTTTCAACATCGCAACCGATTTTATTTCTACACGAGTCTAAGGTGGAAGGCACCGGGGGGCATACCATAGCGCCAAAAACCATAAGCGCCAACGCCGTAAGCGCCAGTCCGTAACCGCCAAACGAGAAAAGTCGCAAACGTCAAAGTTCGTATTGGTTTGGTTAGGTCAAGTTAGGTTAAGTTAGGTTAGGTAAGGTTAGTATTCCGGTTAAGACCTTTGGCGTTAGCGACTTTTCTCGTTTGGCGGTTACTGATTGGCGCTTGCGGCGTTGGCGCTTGCGGTTTTTAGCGCTTATGACAGCTACCCGAAGGCACCGTATATCCAACGGCAGGATAGCGACAGCGGTTTGATTGGATATCCTACGCTTCGATCCACTCGAAAGAGAGACGGAAGGAGATAGAAAAGGTAACTTTTCAGATTTACTCGCTGGAGATGCTGGGCGGGGAAAGTTGCGAATATTCGGAACATGATTGATAGTACGAACAACACAAGTCGTTCCGACATGGGGTTATTGTACAGAGGGTTTAGCGTAGTTCAGGTAGTACGCGCAATAGTTGGGGTTATTGATACGAGATTGTAGTGAAGGGGTGCAATACATTAAGCAAGAGCATACTGATTCCGTAGTGATCATCTGTCGCCCTTTGCGCTGGGTTATACATTTTCTGAAAAGGCGATCTCCCCTCGAAACTGTCTTTTTGTTAATAGGAAAGTCTTGGCAAGGACACAGCGTCTTTAACATCTGTTCCCCGACGCAGGCCTGACAACACCATACGATCTAAGCTCACAATTAGATAAAGTAAACCGGGCTAATTCGTTCTAATTTCGAAGATTAAAATTCTTATTAGGGACAAAAAAATAATCACCGCCTGAATCACAAAGTTGGTTGGCACAGCGCGCCAAAATTTCTCATCCCCGATCCAAACGAGTACGGAGATGATAAAACCAGATTGGCTGTCATCATGAATGGCTGCTAAGTTAATTAAAATAACGAAATAACACACAGCTTCGTTTGAAAACGGACGGTTCTGGGCCATGATTTTGCTCGCCGCTTTGCAAATACTGTGCGGTTTATTTGCCACGTCATATGCAGTGAAATACGACGTGATAACTTAATGCTGGTTCAGGGCCTTGAACGCGTGGGCAGTCGCATATGTATCCAAAAGTAATCCATAGACTGTCGCGAAGCTGGTCACCGCTTTCCAATACATTTGAGGCAAAATTGGTGTTCCCTTCGGGAGTGTATGTCCCTGTCCCGCGGGACGCGGCCCCGCATCTTGCACTACAGCCGCTTCGGCCCTCATAAAGGCGAAATATTTTACATCCTGTAAAAATGATAATAACACCGCAACATGGGTAAAAAGAAGAAGTAATGAAACGAACGCACAACGGGGAGTCCCGCGGGGACCAAGTCAAAACGAGATGGAGGTTGGCTGGGAGGAAAGAGGGGGGGAGGGGGCGAAGGGGACCTCGTCCACTTGCAGTGTGAGGTCGTGTACGTGACATGGATGGACCTGGCACCGAACTGCCTGCGCCGCGGTTTCATGTAAAAAGCCCCGTCTTATTTTCCGGCCGGAATAAAAGCGCTCGCTGTTTATTTGAAAGCTTGAATTTTCTGCCTCTTGTGTTAACATGCGTTGCCGAGCTGTGCACAGCGACAGCGGAACGAGGCTAACAGCATATAACCTTTTAAAAGTTAAGTTAACCTAAGTCACCAAATATCAGTCAACCTAACCTAATACCAGTTAACCTAAACTGAAAGACCTAATATACGTTGACAACGTATGAGTTAATTGAACTTATGTAACCTATCTTAAGCTAGCAAAACCTAAAATAGAACTAATTTAGGTTAGGTTAACTTTGGTTAATCTTACCTAGGTAGATCTAATACAAGTAGTAACAAAACCTGACATAAATTAGGTTCTCCTTTAACCTAAACAAAATTAACCTAATGTAACTTAATATAACGTAACCTACAATAACCTTATATGACTTGATATATAAATTCACCGGTTATAACCTAAATTAACCGAATATCACCTAAATTCACAAAATATAGCCTCAAACGAATATTAAATTCACCGAATATAACCTAAATTAACGAAATATAACCTAAATTAACCGAATATAACCTCATATTACCCTAAGTGATCTCTGCCGTCGAGAGGAAATAGGCATCAGCCATAGAGGCAGCCACACAGAACAATATATAGAAGCGAAGAACAATGGAATTTCAGACGGAGCGAGGCACAGGGCACGTTACTTCACATAAGTAACCATGAACGTTTATAGAGGAACTGCTGATCAAAATGTATATCTTGAAAGGCGGATCCAGGGAGGAACAAAGGGGGGAGAAGTTCCACTTTTAAGACTATGAGTATCGGGAGGCAAATTTACGCAAGGACGAAAGTTCTAAATGACGGTAACATATTGCCACCACGCAGCATCAATACCCGACACTTGACCCACTTCTTTTGTTTCTCGAGCTCGCAGCCGCCCAACAGAGCCCCACAACGTCTTTCTCAAAATTCGAGGCACTAATATCGAGCATGCCTTATTTCATTTTAAAACAAAGCCAATCATGTTTGAATACCACACCACTGCTCCAATTCAGTCGGAATCTTCACGTTTTAGCGAAAGAGAGAAAATGTCCTGTACTGTAAATTTCAGATGTTTCATCTTACATCTTCAATGATCCACCTTTCGTGACCAAACTGAGAGGAGCTATTTTCCCTATGTAAATTGACCCAATCTATTGGAGGTCAAGCCTTATTCAGCTTACCTTTCGGCAGCATAAACTGCCAACGAGAAAAATAAGCGGCAGCAGGTTTGAAGATAGCCGAATAAAGCAGAGAATTCTAATTAAAAATTTACGAAACTTTTCATGAAGAAAGAGGAAGAAATTTTCTTTATTAAAAGTTCTTATTTCAATTGAGACTTCAGATTTAAGAGTTAAGAGTGGGGGATTCCGTGTTGTGGACCAAAGTCCTTTTGAGGCAAATTCATTCCTCATTCAGGTAGAAAAACATCTACTTTTAAGACAAATATCCTAAGATATTTAAGAAGATTTCTATTTTGATTCAACAATTTTTCTTCGAAAATTCTTTAATTTGATTGAATCCTATTTTTCTCCGATATTTTTAGCACTTTTCAGCGATTTTAGACTTGGTAAGTCGCAACCAAACACTAGTTCCAAAGCCAGCCACAACAAAGCTGGTCCTACAGAGATAGTTTAAAGTTAGTGAACTTCAGTCCTGCAGTCTTGAATCCCAACAACAATTGTCTAAAATAAAAGCAGGCAAGGGCAGTCATGCGGCTGCCCCTGTGCTACAGACGTCTGCCGCCCTTTGAAGCCCTACCTCAAGGAAAACACTTGGAAGGGATGCGGAAATACTAGAAGAAAGAGAAAAATCATTAAGGAGCTTTGACAAACGTGCCAGTAGTCTCCTTTCAAATCCGTGTCTGTCATTGGCTACGATAAAGAAACGTTCCGAAAGACTTAATCCAAGCCGCTCTGTTTCTCCCTTTCATTGGTCGGAGTATAAAAGCACACTTTTGTTACATAATTTATGTTGCACAATGTACCAAAGAGGTGGACTGATTTTAGCGAAGGCAATACCTTAGGTATGGAGGGGACACTACACGCTGGTTTAGGATTTTGAGGTTAGAAACCTTGTTTTACCTAGACGTCTCACCTCACCCCGCTCTGACACGGGATGAGGGGACGAGCCTACTCCCAGACAAGCCACACCAGACGGGTGCCAGCCTCTTCAATCATGATCTTTTTTTAAAAATCCAGTTCCCCACATTGATCATCCCTTCAGTCTAGAGCGTTGAAGCCGAGCTTCCGAGAATTTATCTGAATGTCAAACACTAAAATTTTCCTTTTTGGTACCATTTAGATTCGAATGGAGTTTTCGTCGTACCTCTTTGGAGCTGCAGAATCAATTCAGTGACTACCAACCTCGCGCAAGAGAACAACCCTTTCCTAAAAGCTGACTTACACTTTTTTAAGAGGAGAAATACAAAGAGCTTGAAATTTTTCAGCGCATATATCTTTTACTTCTTTACATTTTTTTCCTTGGAAATAAATAAACAAATAAAAACTAAAAAAATAAAAAATAATTAAAATAAATACGAAAAGTAAAAAAGTGCATACGTCATATTATAAAAAAAGGAATTAGGTTAGAGAATTATTGTTATACATTCTCCAAATTTAGACCACAAAAATACTCAAAAAACAATTGTTTTTGTTAAAAAAACGATTTCACCAGTTTAAGACGTAAAAGAATGCTATGAACACATTGTAATACAGTCGACTCCGCTTAATGTGGACGCCGGATAATGTGGACAGTCGCTTAATGTGGACGATTTTCGTCCGCCCGAATCAAATAGGCCTTTTGTGTACAAAATTACCCCGCTTATTGTG
>Ga0058701_10001231_pt1 | contig 17983 bp, 10 predicted proteins | sample AgamicOrMae_FD_97039 | JGI IMG/M metagenome (GOLD analysis project Ga0058701, IMG submission 97039) | Agave microbial communities from Guanajuato, Mexico - Or.Ma.e | ecosystem: Host-associated > Plants > Phyllosphere > Phylloplane/Leaf | place: Guanajuato, Mexico | collected 2012-06-04
CCACTTCGCGGCTGAAGTCACTACCGCCGAGAAATAAAAAGTTATGTTAACGAAGGCCAAGTTTGGTCAGGTCACGTGTCTTATGCCTCCTACCACAGGCACTCTGCTTGTGACGACGAATGGTGGAATCCAAAAGGTGGAAAACTCCATCGTTGAAATCGTCAACTTGGTTTCTATCAAATGCGTTCACGATTCTCCTCGATTTATGCCCCTATAATTTCAGTTTGCAAACAGGACTTTTCCTCTGAAGGTACTGATCTCCGATAAACCCCTTTGATGTCTTCCTTTTTGTTCTCTATGTATAGCTAGATATTCTCTGTTTAGCTGAGTACACAAATCGGCTGGAAATCATCTGAAATGCTGTCTTTGGCGCTTTTGTTAACGATGCATAGATAGAAAGGAAAGCTTTTTCTTTTCTGGCCGATCTGTGGACGGTATTTCGAAGACGAGACTGTTTCAATATCGCCGTATTTCGCTACTCCATCAAATTTTATCACGGCTAACTTTCAACCCGGCAAGATAACCTTGTTAAATAATGCCTCATTGTCAGCTTGAGAGCCATGCAAAACATGTGACACATGCAAGGTTATCTTAAATGGTTTATGAGTTATCCGCGATTAAAAGTGATGGGTCACGATTTGTGACAAGGCTCGTTTTGCTTGCATTGAAGCCAAGCGTAGGCCAGCAGGGAGCAGGTAGGCTTACAAATCGACTGACCTCGCCTTCTTCACTGACTGACGCCGCCCTCTTCACAGACTGGCGTACAACATACACGCCGACTTACAAAGCTTAAGTGAAGATCACAAAATCGGTGAAGATCACGTCATGATCTTCATAGCCAACTTACTTTGGCTTCCAGATTCGCTAATATTTACTGACATCATCACCGTACGCCTCCTTCACCCATCATTTTCTTGTCGTTTCAGGGTTGTTGCGCACTTGGAAAACCTGTAAAAATAAAAGATTAATTTCCCTGGAAAAGCCATGGGAAAATCATAGGTAATTGGATATTTTTCCCTGGAAAACATTATTTTGTTCGTAAAAAGTGATGATTTTACGTCGATAGTCGTTCATTCATTAATTTTCTCGTTAATTGTTGTTTTCTCAACAAAGAATGTTAAAATTGAGTGACCATTGCGTATCATAACAAACGTGTAGACTTTAAATACCGGTTATCCCGTCATACTCAAAAATCTCATTTTTTGTTATTTTTTTTACAAACGGCATGCCACTTATATCTTGGGAAATAAATTTTTGGCCCTGGAAAAGCTGGAAAAATAAAGGAATTTCGTTTTGGCCAACGCGCAACAACCCTGTGGCATTACTTGCTGACTGACCTTTTTACATGGTACGGTTATTTATTGACATGATCACGTCGACTTAAATCTATTACTATAGATCTTATTGAATGGGTAAGCGTTTTTAAAAATAACTTCAGGCGTGATTTTTCTCAAGGAATTTCTTTTGGCCGCGCTGTACAGTACTGGTCAATAGTGTGGACTCACCGTTCTCCCTTCGTAGAAATTAAACCATCCGAAATCAGCTGACCTCATTCGTCTGAGACGAAAACTAGAAATTCATTCTTGATAATGTGTCGGCGATTTATTTTATTTGGGTTCTAAATAACGTCTCTAGCATACTTTGAGCGGCGTGAACTTATTCTTGGGTCAGTTTGTCAAAAAAGTCGTTGCATTACCTTGTTTTTTTTTTTAAGAAACCCTTTTTTGGGGTTAAAAGTGTGGTTTTCGTGGAAGCATACAATTATTTTTTTTATTATTATCATATTTATTTATTTTTTTTCACAAAGGGCCAAACATCAACGTAGGGCTTACCTTTAACGGGGTTCTGTATACGTCCGAATTTGGTTTTAGCTTATCGAATATCGTACGTTGAAGGGAAATAATGAGTCCATGCTTTTGGCTGGTGCTGTATTGAAAGAGTTTTAGTTTCACTTTTGAGCGTGTGAAAACGGAGCGTTACATAGCTTAAGGAATCAGCTTCGTGTGCTAAATAGCGCGTAGAGAATAGTTAAGTCGGAAATCGGAAATGTTGGCACCTTTCTCGCTGCAGACTTACTCGCGGTTTTATTACACTCCTCGGTGACTTTCCGGAGCTCTTGATGTCTATGAAGAGCCCGGAAACGGACCTGCTAGATGGCTTTACTTTCTCTATGGCTGCGTCTCTTATACGGCTGCTGTGACTGTTATAATAAAAGAAACTATTGAAGCAGTGATGGCTTTCACGAGATCGGTAAAGCAAACGACTATTCGCGTTTTCACCGTGAGTTTTGCCCCCAGAACGAAAGCAAATTAGAAAGGAAAAAAAATGCGTCAATCATCATGGGAAAATGATCAGATGCTTGAGTTGAAAACGAGGTTATATCAACTAGAGACCTAGATATACTTGATAGGAGGCATTAGGCAGCCATTTTGTTTCTGATGGATCCATCGAATGATTGTATCTCATGGAGAAACTTTGGAAACAAGATGGCGGTGCCCATGGTGTTGCACCCTCAATGCCTCCTCTCAAGCACCGGTATATCCAGACCTCTAATCTCAACCTCTCCCAAAAGATGGCGTAGATTTCTAAACTGATTCACAAAATGGATGTCTCTATATAACTATTCTATCAAGAATTACCCTAAATAAATTACGGATATCATGCGCATATTTATGAATCTTAAATGCGATCTTAAAGATCAGCGTACGTCAGAGCCCTAGTTGTCATGGGAGGAGTAATGAATGGAAAATCGAAACCTTATCAACCTTCAAGTCTCCTGGAAACAAGAAACCCGATGCAAAAGAAGGTTTCAAGCATGTATAAAGATTTCAAAAATGTAGTTTGTGTAGTTAAGTTTGAAGTTTTACAATTGTGACGCTTGCACTGTTAACGGCTGATGCCAACCAGAAATAACAACTAAAGCCGTTGAATCTAGTTGAAACTAACGTCATCTAATGGACAATCTTTAAGAGAAATTAGAAGTGCTGGTTTTATGGGGAAAAGTCGATTTTCCACGTTCGATGTCTATTATTTGAGACATCAGAATCGTTTCTTTGTCACCTGTGTCTCTTTTCTGAGTGTTTCATTGTGACTAACTTTTCGTGGTCATGTTGGCATTGGCGTAATATGCAGATGGGGTGTGCATGCATTGTTTTTTTGGAAATCCGAGGTCTTTGAAATTTTTGGACCTTGATCACCATCGTTTGAAATTTGACTTTAGAAAGTTTTTCGACACCTTGAGTGGTCTTACTTGCAGCTTGATCAACAATTTGCACCAAGAATGTTTGTGTTGCAACTTTGTAAATCTAAGCGATAGCTTTTTTTAAATTCACTAAAACGTAGAATTTTGGATCGAATTCAAGGAGTAATCAACACAGCTCTCACTTTTTCCTGAGTTTCGCGCAAACCGCATTTTAAACAAGAAGGAAACTTAACGCTAACTTATCGAGGAACGCACAGAGAGGTAGAACTTTCACAGAGAAGCAAATAGGGGTGTCGTCTCAAAAAAAAAAACCTCGAGTGAAATTCGCTCGTTCAAACCAAAATCTTACCATGCTGGACCTTCGAGTGGGTGAGTTATGGGCTTAAATGAGTGAATTTCACTCGAAATATTTAAGAGAGTCAACAAACATAAAACCATTTAACGGTTTGAATAACTTAAATGAAGAAAGAGACGAGTTGGTTAGGTTTTGATGGGATGCTTCTGGTTAGAAGTTCGCGCAAATTTGTCGTATTCTTGTGACAGATTATTAAGTGACGCTTAAATCGAAAAAATCGTCCCTTAATTGCAGTATGCTCCACTAAAAACCTCAGGCGAAGCAATGAGTACCCTAAAGGTTAAAGCATCGTTAGTTTTCAGGGTTTCATATTACCGGTACCCACAACATTTTTTAATATGTGTTTCCGACTTGGGAATTTCCCTGGATATTTATCGTGCACTGCACACCCCAAATCTGCTTAAAAGCACCGAGAACCCGTAAGAAAGAGTGTGACAGCCGTTGTGGCGTAGGCACGTGACGTACCGAAAGAAGTAAGGCACCCTACTGAACCCCAGCGGGTTTTCATTTTTCTTGAAAGGTGACCATTTGCTGGATGTTACTGGGATGTGTTACGGCAAACCCACACACGCCCAGCATGTCTACCTGCCTTTTTACGAAGGCCAATCACTGCTCACGCGTAAGTTTTGGGCCTCTCTGTACTGTCCGCTGTACGCTGGCCTCGCTCTCTGCACGTTTGCCACAATCTCAACACTCTGCATGCCTGCACGCGCTTGCCTCTATTTACTCGCTTCTCCGACCCGCCGCTCAATCAACTTCCATCTCACACAATGGGGAGCTGTCCCTAAAGCCCTAGATCCAGTCAAAGAGACGCGAATAGTGTTGAACGCTCTGATTTGTCGGCGATAGAAAGAGATAGAAGATACGCATTGCCGTATGTGCGAGAGAGACAGAGATACTCGCTTGCATAGAAAAAATGGCGGATGTTCCCATACCGTCTGTGTATAGCGGCCATTTTTTCTATCGCTGTGCGCGTTTCATTCGCGTCTCTTTATCTAGATCAAGGGCTTTAGCTGTCCCGAGCCTTATGGTTCCAACTTTTTCCGCTAGGAGTAGGCTATTTAGAATAAATTACATGGCGGCTTATGGAGGATAGACGAATTTTCAGCTGTTATGAAACCCGCGCACACTGAGTGATAACTCCGAACCTAAACCATCACCCAGTGAGCGCCAAAAGAGTATAAATGCAATTTTCAATACATAACCACTGAAAATTCGGCTATCCTCATCCTCCATAAGCCGCCTTGTTATTTTAGATAGCCAACTCCCAGTGGGAAAAGTTGGAACTAAGACTCGTCACAGCTCCTCATCCATGTCAGCTGAAGACGATGACGCATAACCCAACCTGGAAAATAAACTCGTGAATTCTCAGGAACTAGAAGCTTGAGATTCTATCCTCTTTGAAACGAACTTCAATTTTAAATGAACTTTATCGTGAGGAATTTTAGACAACCACGTCCGTCCTAATAAAGTTGCCCCATTCCCCTTAATTGAAAACTTTGGACAATGCGTGGAAAAGTGTCCAAAAAATATGCCCTTTCCCCTACAAAAAAATGGTTGATTTGCAGTTTTTCGTGAGATGAGAGCTGATAAGGGCCGCGATGCTTCGTAAGCCCTTGCTAATCTACAAGACTGTACATGCTCACTTATAACACTGCGTAGTTTTGAAGCCCCCTGTCTGTTGAGCCTGTTAAAAATTGCCCTGTTTCGGAGAAGGGCTAATTTTTTTTTTTGTAAGCAAATCGTTATTTCAGATTTGCCGTGCTTCAGGAAAAATCTTGAATTTCCCTTGATGCTCTTACAACAAGAGGACTGTATTTCAACCTTTCGCTTGAAAGAATCAATATTTATGTATCAACTGACTTTCTTATTCGTCACAACTTTCTAGTCTCTATCGCCTTTGATAATCTAAACGGCCTCCACACCTCGGTGCTCTCATGACAGTCATGGAGATTTACGCTTTTTTTACCGATTCTTAAGATTCAATCAAACGGTTCAACGAATGGATATTTGTACTATTCCGAATATGCCGTTGGTATTTGTTGACCGCATTTTGGCTCACCATCCCAAACTAAGGCCGCAGTCATAATTTTCCTTACAAACCGTTCCTTGAATTTCTCATTGGCCGTTATTTAAATAATTCTCACGACCTGGACCAATGCGTTCAACTCTGTGTGCCTCAAAAAATCGGAAAATGAAGTAAGTTATCTTTTGAGCATTCGGAGGGATTTTTTTTTTTTTGAAAATATGCAATTTCGAATTTTAGATATTCACTGAATATTGAGTTAGAAAGGTTCGAGACGGTGATTTTTTTCTCATGTATTTTTTTCCCCTTTTTCATCAATGTGATCAAAATTTTGCTTTAAAAATTCTATCAAGGGTAAAAAGTGTAACCGCACCCCTTCTTAGCGGGCAATGGAGATTTTTTTCCTTCGAGACTTCATATCATAATTATTTAAGTATTAATCAAAAAGTATTATTTCGTAAGTAACATTCAAGCGGGTTGTGAGCTACTGTTGCAACTTCCATCAAACTTTGTTCATAATAAAACGAACATTAAATAGAACAGAGGTTGGGGAAAAAAGTTAAGTTTCAGATCGAAAATCATATGCGAGCGTTTTTTTAAAAATAATTTGCAAATTATTTCCCAACGCGAACTCTACGATTTACGGATCCAGATCAATTTATAAGCATGTTAAAATCTTCATATTTCACTTGCACGACGGTGTCCACGAAAAAAAAACTCCCAGTTTATAGCATGTGCCATTTTTACACAAACTGGAAACCGGAATACACTTTATTGGCCTCAAGCCAGCCGCGGCCGCGTCACTTGATTTAGCTTGGATAGTCAGAGTCAAAAGTCGCAAGTCTCTCACGAGCCTTCCGTAACCGCAGAGACTCGACTTTTGACGATGGCTGTAACAGTGCATTGCTCTTTTTTTTATTGTTATTTTTTAAGCTTTGCCAAATTGTGTACACAATCGGAACTCAGCGCACAGGCCTGCCTTCAGCGCTGCTTCGTTTCGACTGATTCGGTTCTTATACTTCCGCTGGATCGAAGTGTACAGTCCGGAATAAAAGCTTCTAGCAATGGGTTGGCTGTATGTTGTATGTGTAAACCAGCGGACACGACTGAGGGATGATATTTTGGGGTTAAGTGTACTTACGTCTTCTTTGTCTATGAGAAAACTGTGTATTGCTTAAGGGTATTCGTTCGTTATGTGGAAGTACGTAGTCGTATGTGTATAAGATCAACGTTTGTTGACTATGTTGTATACGTAGCTGTATTAGATTATTAAGCCTCAAACATGAATAGTTCTCTCAGGAGATAACGCTTTAACCTCAAGGGACTTTAATTTTATTTGTTTATTGGCAAAGAAAGTACTTATGTAAAGCCATTCAGAGGGTCACAGCTTCGTAACGTAAGCAATCAACTAAGGTTAACTTGAGCAATGCATCTTGCAAACCTGGGTTAACGCGAGCTAGGTATATTGATAACGAAGATTAATTTAGCGTAAATATATCGCGTACTTGTTCGGCGATGCCATATCTATGGAGGCGGAACTTAAGTCTCAACTTAAGAGATTATGAAGAAGGAATAATCGCAGTCTAAACATGCTTGTTGACTTAAGATCAGGTATTTAAAGTAGCTTAAAAAATGGAGATGTTCAAAGCGAATGCCTATTAACCTCGCACATACTCCTTTCCAACTGCACTTCTAATAACGTATTAAAATTTAACTGTAAGGTAAAAAAGCCAGGCAAATAGTTGTACGTTAGGTTCGATGCCTAAATATATCTTGGTAGTTTTAGTATAAGAACACGTGCGCTGCCGATAAATATCGATTTTAGGTTTGCTTCTCTTAATGCATTTACTTGTACTGGAAATAAAAATGGCCGCAGAACGAGTATACGTATCTGTAGCCTGTTCGCAGTGAACGTGATGAAAATAAATGAGAGAAAAAAAGGAGTAGATTGTTAGATAAATAGCCAACTTAAGGGGGAGCCTCACAGACGACATTTTGAAAGTCGATTTTCGGCGTATTACTCACCTTAAGGCTGCGATATTAAGAATCGGCCGATGTACATTAGTAAACCTAATCATTACCTGTCTGTATACATTTTAAAAAAGTGACCTACATAACTATTACCATACGCCCAGGAAATTTCAAACGCTCGTGTCTTTTTTTCATATTTTTGTGTGTTTTAAAGTTCCTAGGCATGAGATAGTTATGTAGGTACCTTTTTGATAAATAGACGGCTCACGATCTTGGTTACAAAAAAGTACGTTAGACGAGTCTTGATACCGGTACCGCTGTCTCAAATTGAGTAGTGCGCCAAAATCTGACTTTCAAGATGGCGTCTGTGAGGTTCCCTCTTATCGAGGAAATAGTTAAAAGGTTCGTGAAAAGCGTTTGGGATTCGTGAAAGCTGAATTAATAGGGATTTTTTGTGTTTTTCAGGTGAGGATACTTTGCTGAACGAGCAGCCGTACAGGTACCTGACTGTTGATGAAATGCGAAGCCTAGGCGATGACTCCCTGCCAATCGACGTCACCCATGACGACAGGCACGATTCGAATCGCGATTTAGGTGAGGGGAACTCTTTCATCTATCCCGCGAAACCATAATATATCAAGCCGAATAACATTTTCAAAATGGGTTTTGAAGTTTTCTCGCGGTAATATTGGACCCTTATGTCAGTTAAAATGTATTTGCTTGTTGCAGTGAGCCCTCAGCACATCAAGGAAACTTATGCCGCACAATTGACAAGTTATACCTCAGATAACGTCGATATTGCCCGACATCCTGTCAACGTCGGGTAAGTACTATGAAATGGCTACAATACCAGCTGTTAAACTGCTTATTGCGCTAAATTAATATGAAAAATGAGTCACTTATCACTAAAGGTAAACTAATTAATTCTTGCTATATAAGCCAATACTAAAGACAAATCGCAACTGCTGCTGTGTCCCTGACGCACCGTGTTGGGAAAACTAACTCACGCCTTGTAAAAGTAGCTTCAAGCTTGGGAAACTTCACGAAAATTGTGGAACACCCCACAAAATGCGTGGAAATTAGATACTCTAACACGAAAACGGGAAAAAACTGTGGTATTTTTGGCCAAACACAATTTTACAAAAACTGGTGAAAACTTGATTTGCTCCGGGGAAATTGTTGTTTGGATCGGGTAAACAATATGAAGATGTTAACGAAGTACTACAGTTGACAAGAGCCTTTGCGGAGCTTACAACTTCGTTTCAAACTCGTTTGTGGTCATGCAACTAACATTTCTCATGTTTCTGTCTTTATTCAACTTTCGCTTGGAACAGAAAACTCAAGTGGAAGAAGTAAGTTGGAAGTCTTGGCATGCTGAGATTTTTGTCGACGTAGAAAACGTAGAGAACTGTCCTTTTTTTTTAATCCTTTTTTTATGATGCTATTGCACGGATGAAGTTTTATTCAAGATTCGAAATATCCAAAGGAGTCAAGTTTTAGTGAATGTAGCCTACTTTTTTTTCCAAACGGAAGTCCTTAATGTGTACAGTTTTATGCATGTTTTGTAACCGTAACTCACTGTTTGCCCCAGTGCAACTACGCTTTTATGATTATGTTGTTTTGTGTTTTGAAAAAAAAAAAACGCTGTAATTATGGCTTTGTGATTTATATTGTATAGCTTTCTTTGTGCGCGTGGGTGTCTGGCGATTTGAGGATATGCGAAAAGAAGCAGTGGTGCTTCGCTCGTGCTTGAATCATTATCAAACTTGAAAACCGCGTTATGAACCAAAAATCTTTTAAACCAGACCGAAATAATCCGATGGAGCGAAGCATTTTAAAACGCTCTAATACATTGGAACAATCTTTACAAAATCTACCAACGAAAAATTTACGATTAAAGAAAGGAAGACAAGTAAGAAGAATTAAAATTTAGAAGATTAAACTTTTAAGTCTGTGAAGTACTGTACCAAGTCAGTAGTACGCCCTTTACTTACCTTCGACAAAGTAAATTATATTTGCAATTAAAAAGCATATAAAAATGTCGGAAACAGTTTTCTTTTTAAAACGTTACCCAGCCTAATTTATAAAAAGACGTTGAGTTTTGAAGTGTTACAAATTATAAATCCCCAGACACCCTTATTTTACAATAAAAGAAGAGCAATTCATGAGTTTTTCGAGAGCTTCGTTCTGTGTTGCCAGATTTCCCGACTCCGTCAAATTTAAACCCGATCTACCTTTTAAGTCCTTAAGATAACGTATTATACACTCCTATCCTTGGATTTCTCATCAGAGTGAAAGCGATCCAAAACATAATACAAGCAAGGTTCTTTATACGGCGTGGGAAAACGACAGAATCCCGAACCCTGACTTTCGCACCATCTAGCGGCGGCAGCCCAAACTGACAGCCCCACGGCATGGAGAGACTTGGCTGTTCGGGCTGCTGCTGCCAGGTGGCGCCAAAGTCAGGGCTCGGGATTGCACAATTGTTTCACGTCCTAATAAGGTTGTAATCGGACCAATTCGTGAAGTCTGTCAACTTTGGCTTAGATTTTTGTGTCGAATCCAATCTTATGTGGGCTTACAAAAGCTAAATGGTTTTGTCTGATTTGGCAGCTTCCTGGTGAGTTTCTTGGTGGACGCGCGGGGCGGCGCCATGCGCGGCTGCCGCCACAGCGGCGTCCGCGTCATCGTGCCCCCCAGGAAAGCTCCCCAGCCTCTGCGAGTCACGTGCCGCTACCTTAAGAGGGACAAGCTGAGCCACCCGCCGCCCCTCATGGAAGGCGAGGCTCTCGCCAGCCGAATCCTCGAGCTCGGCCCCGTGGGCGCCAAATTCTTGGGGTAACAACTTGTCTTTCACTCTCCGCCTGTTAACCGACGTTACCGAACGATGGTTCCGACGTTATTGGGTGCCTTATCCTTGATCAATGGAATGATCATTTTAATTCTCCATGGCATTAAAATCTTGGTCGCCGTTTGTATTGGTTTAGAAAATTGTTGATTTTTTTTTTTTAGAGAGCAAGTTTGTGAGGCTTGCAAGTTTGTTCAATGGTATATTGGGAGCTCATCTGTGCCGAACGCGAGATTTTGATCACTTTTCCCCGACTGTCTAGCTCAATTTCAAGTTGTTGCCGTCAAACTCTTTTTTTATTTATTTTTTTAAATTTTATTTTTGCCGTAAATCCGTGAATTTGAGAAGAGCTACATGTCAATCCGACTTCTTTTTAGACGTGTCACAACAAGCAATGCTCCTCGAACTGACTTCTAAAGACTCAAAGATTTAAACCAAGTTAGCATCCCCCAAACGCAAATCGGTCAACATAGTACCTTCCAGCGATAACTTCGGGCACTTAATTACCCTTTTGATAAATTGTGTGCACAGTACACAAAATTTTAAAAATACCACCCCCTCAAAGTCCTTCCATACATGATTAGGTGATTCCCAAATGGTTGTACTCGCATTTTTATGTCCCGCCCCGGGGCGGGACACAAAAATCATTACTGTAACATTAAATTTAACAAACATCTTTGTAAATGCTGGCAAGGTGAATTTCACTCCTCACGCTGAGACCTATTAAGGGTACATTTCAAGAGGGTTCACTAGTTTCGCTTTGGTTGCAGACCTGTCATTATCGAAGTGCCTCATTTCGGATCGGTGCGAGGGCGCGAGCGCGAGATCGTGATCCTGAGGTCGGACAACGGCGAGACGTGGCGGGAACACACGGTGGAGGCCAGCGAGGACGCCATCCACGACGTCCTCAACGAGAGCTTTGAGAAAGACGGTGAGCACAATGGTGAGGCCACTGCACAATACTTCTCTGCCCCCGTCTAGTCTGTCGGAAACAAAAGTTTGCAGTGGTTTTCTGTACCAATTGGCTCGACTCCAGATTTGATTCCAAGCAACTAAACATGTATGCTTTCTAGTTTGATCCTTGAGTATTTTAGGTACTAGCAGTAAAAAAAGTATTAACCTCTCTTACTTTTTTAAAACCTCTGTAACTTTGAAACGGAGAGAGAAACGTCAGAAAAGCACGAAATAAAATCGCCTCATCTTTATTAGAGATCTATCAATTTGATCTTAGCTTTTTGTCGTATCTCACTTCGTTCGAAAGTTACGGAGGTTAAAAAAAATCGAGCGGTCAATATCTTTTTGACTGAAAGTACGTAAAGCTGTATCGAAAGTTGGTTTGGTTATTTTTCCGGGATATAGAAGACTTCACTCTAAATATGAAAGGTACAATTTTTTGCTTGTGTTGTACCGTTAGTGGGTAAGCCGAGTGGAGCACAAGGCACGGAAAATAACTTAACGGAAGCTTGCTAAGCTTGATAGCGCTCACGTCTCGGTGGCAGCTCCTGCCGCTGAGAGGTAAGCGTTTTAAGGCTTGGTGACACCCCAGCGGAACTTTAGCGAAGTGAGGCTCAAGTCATGTTACCAAACCATACTTGCGTAGTCTACGTGGTTGTTTCGATACTTATAATGTTATCAAACAGTCAATCAGGATAGAACACAAGAAATTGTGTCCTTTTAGATTCATAGTGTATGTTCGCTTTGTTACAACGTGTTGGTGTAAACATTTAAGCGTGTGGTTATCTTCTCTTAAGCGTTTTGCAATTTAAGGAAAGGTTGAGAAGAAATTTTTAAAGAATATAACATTGATTTACGATAGCAAAGCGAAAGAAAGCCCTGTGTCGATGTTTGAAATAACTTTTTGTTGGCTTTTTCAGAGTTAAGTCAGCTGGAAGTGTGCGACTCTGGTCGCCTGACTCGCATCCTCACGACCGACTTCCCCCAGTACTTCGCCGTGGTGTCGCGCATTCGCCAAGAGGTCCACGCCATCGGCCCCGAGGGCGGCATGGTGTCGTCCTCGGTCGTGCCCCAGGTCCAAGCCGTCTTCCCTCAAGGAGCCCTAACCAAGAAAATTAAAGTCGGACTACAGGTAAACCTGTTCAAGCCGCGGAAGGGACTGACCTCTACTTCCATGCTCAAAAAAATCACCGTCAATCACATTCCGAAAAAGAAGCGCTTCTCGCTTGTCTGGTAAACGTAAACATGTTACGAACAGACAGATCACTCAATTCTCAGGGATAGACGGAAATTCCCTTAAACCATTCCGAGGTATCCTTACTGCAGTGCTAATTGCCGTATGCGTATACTTTATCTTCGGTTCTCAAGGATTCCTTGTTTCGATATCTCGAAACTTTAGAAGCCGTCTTACGCTTATTTTATTTTTCCAATGCTATTATTTTGTATTTGACAATCTAGTTCCTCCAGTTTATTTTATTTTTAAGATATTAATTCATCGGTATTTATTTATTAATTTTTTAATAAGTTTATTGATAAACGTATTTATTTATGTAGTCTAAATATCTTGAAGTTGCTTTCTCAAATGATAAGTCCGGTACTCATGGCAAGAGGTCATGTATAAATTAGATTGAATTTCAGATTCCCTTTCTCTTCGTTATCATGATTTATCGTGGCGTATCTTGTTCTAAATGAGGTTCTTTCAGAATCTGTCTGAATTGATACAGTGGAATCTCGGTTTTACGTCCAAGTCCTTACTCAAACATTTGGACGTAGAACTGAGAGGGACGTACAAGTGAAAATAATCTTCCGTACAACGCCATGTAAAGTATTCTGGATAAGACTATACCAATTGGACGTACGTAAATGGTACAAACGAGTGGGACTTACAACTATGAGAGACGTATAACTGAGACTCTACTGTATTGGAATTGTAACTGTAGTTTACTGTGCTAAAAGTGTCAAGTTACTTCCATGATGCTGGTTTGTGGTAACTCTTTGTGTTTTTTATGCTTTCAAGTCTTTTCTTTCTTGTTTACTCATGTTTTTAGCTTGTTTGGTTATTCGTTTGTAACAAAGAGGGTGCACTACGCTGGTGAAGGGGGCGGGATGGGATTCCCTGCTGCTGCACACTCCGACCCACTTAACCTAACCCCTTTCTCCTAGAGGTGATGCCTATTTTTTTTCCTGTAGAGCATGAAGCAGGAAAGCTTATGTTTTTTAGTATGTAGACATCCTTTTACCTTATTTCCTGGACTAATCGGTTAAAAAACACCCGAACGGTGAATTCCTCCACTCAAATTCTGTGAAAAAAAAAATGTTCTTGTTTTACAGTCGAGCACAAGGTTCATGTAACTGGTACACCTAATTCTATAAACACGGTGACACCATCTCTGATCTCGATAATATACTGTATTAGTGAGATTGCCAGGGCTGCCACACGTTACTGGTATGAAAATCTTGATTATCAACTCCCTAACTTCTCTTTCCCAGCGCAAGCATTCCAAGTCTCCAAGTTGGTTTTAAGGAATCAGTTTTATCTAATCGATTATTGAAAATTTGAACATGGCTTCCCATCGTTTGGGAAAAAATCCACAAAGGATTTTTTTTGTCGGAACAGAAATCACTTTCTAACACATTCCGGCATATTCATGATGTAACCTATCGGAGAAATTGTTCATTCAGGTATTGCAGTCAGACTTGCAAACTCGCGCTTTCGGTTCCGTTTTATGTGTTTGGGTTTTATCAGTCTTGGCCAAAGCAATGAATCAATACTTTTTCTCGCTTATCTCGCGATTTAAACCTATTTCAAACATTTGCGTTAACCCTTTCCATGCGTGAATGTAAATCAAAAAGGAAGTGGTTAATGAGCACCATGGCAGAGAATAGTTATTGTGTGGACTGGTAGTCATTTTTTTGTGTGTTCTAGTCCTAGTTGCCAAAATAAGTTAATGTGCACAAAACCCACGGTTGTGACAAATGATCTCGTTTCAAATTTAAACTCTAAATTGTGTTCAAATTCAGTTCGCGGTCTTCCTCTCAAACAGGCTGATGTTTGCTGATTCAATTCCGTCAGTCTGAAAGTGCATACTCATCAAATATTTCAAGTGTGTCTTATTATTACCGCACATATTTAGAAGGAAAGTCTTCCACATGCACTGGTTTATATTCCTGCAATATCAAAAATACGGTCTGGGTCTGAACATGATTTTAAAAAGATGTGTTGCGAGCAAGCAAATTAATTTAACCTCATTAGTGGAAAAGTCGACTATAATGTTGATTTTTTACACGTCGGAAAGCAATCTGGAAGTCGTTTTTTCCACGTGCGGTTTTAAATCTTGCCCAATCTTGTCTCTGATCATCCTTTGTAAATATTACGTCTCTGAATCGAATTAATCTCGAACCTTTTGGGAAATTTCAACGTCTTCCAGACAAGTATCACCCGAAAAGCATCGTCCCTTTAAGTACACAAATCGCGATGCGAGAAAGTTACTCACTGTTATTTGCCACAATTTTCAAATACAAGCGTATTTTGCTAACAAGGTATGTGTGGACAAGGCCTCTTAGTACAAATCGATAACCCATGCGTGGTAATCGCAGTCACCTCCGCGCAGACGTTTTTGTTCCTTGAAAATCGGTTTAAAAATCAGAACCCCATAAAAATAAGTTTCTTGTGTTTCCGATGTCTCTAAATCCTCTTTCATTCCGAATTCTGTTCCAATGATCTGCTTAGTTCGATTTCGTTCTTAATGTTCTAGTCGTACCTCATTAAATAGTTTTACTCTTGTTTTCAATACAAATTTAGAAAAAGCACAAATTCGTGACATGGTCGAGAACGGGAAGCACATTCTAGTCTTAAGTATTCAATCCCCGAACTCACTAAAGTTGCTGTAGAGAACAGTTTTGTTTTGCGTACAATGTAACTTTTGAACGTTGCATTTTCTATAGTGTTACACCTTTCGTCGCCAAGCCGGGCTAGGCGAGGCAGTGGGCATTGACGTGAAGTTAACCCAGGTTAACTTAACCTAACCTACGTTGCTTATAAATTATGTAGAAAAGGTTGAACCAGGGTGGAACACAAGAATTAGTGTATGCAACCCTTAAATTTACATTGTACCTTTTTTAAAATAAATTATTTGTGCCTTTTTTGTTGTCTAAATCTAGTTTATCGTTTCAATATTTGGTGGACGCTTTTCTGATCCCTACGTTCTTGTTTTGAAGAGTATACAATGCAAGGTAATAACAATTAGCAGTACTCTCCCAGTATTTTTGTAGCCATCAGGTTGTGAGGGAGGAAAAGGAAAGCATATTGTAGGTTGTTTCTCCTGAAAAAGAATTTAAATGGAATATCAGCTAAATGAAGGCGAAATAATTTACGAGAATGTCGAACGTGTCTTTCAAAATTGACTACTTAAAACTTTAATATTTTTCGCCTAACGCGTTTAACTTAACAGGGTGTTGACTGTGCGCTGTTTAAATGTACTTAATCAGTTCGGGATAAAGTCTGTCCGGAGTAAGTTTTGGAACAACGTAAAATAACTGGCTAACTCGTGAATGAATGAATCTGCGAGGAAAATTCGTGGTCATTAATCAGCGCTATCATTTTGCGAGGAAAAATTTCATATCAGTTCTTGGGATTCATGGGAACACTTATGCTGGGCAGACTTTAATTCATTATCCTCTGTAAAGCCCCATGAATTGAAAACGGCGAAAAATTTTAATTAGACTATTCGTGCGTTGCTTTGAAGTTTTTGTGTCTGGAATGTTTCGGATATCTCCTTTGAAGCGCAGGAAGTTTTCTCGAGACGGAAGATTCCCCCAAAAATACATTTTATCTCAACTTAATCTGTCGTCATCTACCTTCGCCAAGACAAACCTAACCATTGGAATTTAGGATGAAGTATACTCCCGTTCGGGAATGTCTTCCTTCGCTTCGTATTTCTTCGTAATAGGACTATTTTTTTTTTTCATATTTAGGATGAAAGAATTAACGTCGGTTGAGGGATGCGTTCCTAATTGAATGCATGCGTTTAACGAAAACCAAACTGAATAGGGCGTCCATTGAATTGGAGATAATAGTTGGATTCGTTGTATTGTCGCGATTTTTTTCAACTATTTAGTAGTAATTTCGTTTATTTATCATTAGACGTAAAAAAAATAGTTGCAAGGCGGTTCGTTGTTGTCAGTTAAGTTTAAAAACCTCACCAACTGGTTGTTCAATGTCGGTGATAACTTGCATCGTAACCGTCCCGGATATTCTGAACAACTTCATAGATATATGCTTATACATGTCTGTGGGCTTATGTACCGTGCCTGACATGGACAAGCATGTCTGTATGTACTTACAGTAGAGGTGAAGGGAAATTAATGTTGCGTTTTTTTTTCATAAAAGAAAATTAAAAAAAAATTGTCTTTGGACCTCTAGCGTAGAAAAAAAAAACACGAATTTGAGTCAACCTCGCGACAAAGTCAGATTAAGTTCAACCTAAAAATTTTCATACCTACCCTAGAGGTTCAGCCTACGGTGCAGGATTTAGCTGTATGAATGTAACCTTACATAACAATCCTTGCACTTGTGTCATGTACTAATCAACATTTTTTTTTGATTATTGGCAAATTTCTTTGTGTGCCCAATAAAATTAGTTCACCGTCAGCCTTGCCAAAAACATTAATAAAAAGCATTGCAAGTAAAGTCCTGGTGTTGGTGTCAGTTCTTGTGGGTCTTACCAAAGGCATGCTACGCATGGTTCGAAAAATGAGCAAATAAATTTCTCCTAAATTTAGATAGCTTGTAACTGAAAAGTACTAATTTTATTGGGCGCGTTGCTTGAAGCTCAATGCACTTGTCCGGCTTTACACTGCTTTTGTGTGTGCGATTTACGCTATTTTTTCGAGCCCTGCACCCTGTATGCTTATGGTACCCGCTTTCAACCCTAACCACCGTTTATCCATTCGTCTTTTGGGTATGTTCCTTTTCTTGGTGGAGATCAGCGTTCATGGAAGTGCTCAGTATTGTGTTTCATTAACGATCCGCCACATCGTACGGTGCGGTGGAACGCCACGTCACGGTATGGTTTTTAAGACACGTCATTAGCACTCAGTCTCTCGAAATAGCGTCATGGATAATGCCGGGAAGTACAGTTCCCGGACACATGGAGATAGAGGGCCTCTCCTTAAGGGTACCGGTACCAAATTTTGAAAGGAACTTCAAGCAGTAACCGTCTTTTCTGCTACCTACTTTTCTTTTCTTTTTTTTTGCAAAGTTTCAAAGTGATTGTTTTTGACATTCACTTTGACGACCAGACTTTGAATCACCAGAAGAATGTACTCTAATGACCATAGCCATCCCGTTGCGCACTCTGGGTGTCCAATACGCTACCACAATTAATGTGGATGTCCAATACACGACCCCTCTGGCTGGAGCTGCAGGTTTCGATACTGTAAAGATTTCCTTGTATGTTTTCGCCTCAAACTGTCGCGAAAGTCACCAGACACATTTTTCTGATAAAAAATTTTGAATCCGTTGCGGAAGTCATAAAATTCATTCTCTTAAGGCTCAGAATGCGTCACGGTAGAGATCGGGAAGTTTTTCTGAAGGGAATATTAGTAAGAAATGAGACTATTGTCTGC